>Ga0316201_10000365_pt1 | contig 25033 bp, 21 predicted proteins | sample CS6wburrow_MG_FD_204516 | JGI IMG/M metagenome (GOLD analysis project Ga0316201, IMG submission 204516) | Coastal sediment microbial communities from Delaware Bay, Delaware, United States - CS-6 worm burrow | ecosystem: Environmental > Aquatic > Marine > Coastal > Sediment | place: USA... | reverse complement strand
CGGGGGCTGCCGCTGCGCGATAGCGAACTCGAATCCGTGATCCCGTTGAGACTCGTCGGCAAGGCGATCAAGGCCGGTGCGGGCGAGCTTTCCTCGAATCCGCGCGCCCGCAGCGCGGTGTTGCGTATTGCCGAGCGGGCCGCCTGATGGACAGCAAGCTGTGGTTATTCCTGCTGTTAACCCTGGTTCTCGGCAGCGCACTGACCGTGATTTACGTGAAACATCAAAGCCAGGTTCTGTTTGCCGATCTGCGTAGCGTACAAAAACAGCAGGATCAGCAGGTAATCGAATGGGGGCGGCTGCAGCTGCAGAACTCGACGCTGGCTACCCACAGCAACGTGGAGTCGAGGGCGCGCAAGGATTTGAAAATGCGGTTGCCTGAAAACGTTGAGCTGGTGCGGCTACAATGAAAGACGGGAAAGATATGCAACGCGAGCAGCGCCAGGCGGTGTTTCTTGGTTCGCGCCATTACTTCGTGCTGCTGGTGTTGTTTTCCTTGCTGGCCGGCCTGGTCACGCGTGCTCTTTACCTGCAAATCGTCGAGCAGGATTTTCTCGCCAGCCAGGGCGTGCAGCGCCAGATACGCACCATTGAAACCCCGGCCTACCGTGGCGCGATCCTGGATCGCTTCGGCACACCGTTGGCTATCAGTACCCCGGTCGACTCGGTCTGGGTCAATCCGCAGGAGATCCTGCTCGATCTCGGGGCGCTCAAGCAGGTCACGAACAGGCTCAAGCTCGATTATCGCGAGACCGTGACGATGCTCAAGCAGCGCGCCAATCGTGAGTTCGTATACCTGAAGCGTCAGCTCGAACCGGAATTTGCTCGCGGCCTGGCCGCGGACATCGACGGTGTCTACCTGCAGCGTGAGTATCATCGTTACTACCCTGCCGGAGAGGTGGTCTCGCACCTGGTGGGTTTTACCGATATCGACGACCAGGGGCAAGAGGGTCTGGAGCTGATATACGAGGACTGGTTGCGCGCTCAACCCGGAAAACGGCGCGTGATACGCAATCGGCGCGGTGAAGTCGTGGAAGAACTGGCGCAGGTAAAGGCCGCCATCTCGGGTAACGATGTTCATACCAGTATCGACATGCGGCTGCAATACATCGCCTATCGCAGCCTTGCCCGTGCCATCAAGTTTCACGCCGCCAAGGCGGGTTCGGCAGTACTGCTCGATGCTCGCAGTGGCGAAATTCTGGCAATTGTTAACCAGCCGTCTTACAACCCCAACCGGCGCACCTCGATGGCGGCCGCTCAGTTACGCAATCGCGCGCTGACCGATGTCTTCGAACCGGGATCCGCGATCAAGCCCTTTACGCTCGCCGCGGCACTCGATCACGGGAGCTACCACCGCGGCAGCACTATTGATACTTCCCCGGGTTACATGATGGTAAGCGGCCATGCCGTCAAGGATATTCGCAACTACGGTGTGCTCGACCTGCCCGGTATCCTGCGTAAATCGAGCAACGTCGGCGCATCGCGCATCGCCATGTCGCTCAAGCCCGAAGAATTGTGGCAAAGTTTCAGGGATTACGGTTTTGGCGAAGTCTCGGGCGTCGCTTTCCCGGGCGAGTCTTCCGGCTACTTCCGTCACTTCAGCCAGTGGCAGCCACTGGATCACGCGACCATGGGTTTTGGTTATGGCATGTCACTGTCGATTGCACAACTGGCGCGCGCCTACGCGGTGATCGCGAACGAGGGGCGCCTGCCGGAGCTGAGCCTGTTGCGCAAGGAACCGGTTAAGGCCCGTGGTAACGAAATATCGCGGCATGTGATGAAAGCGGCTACCGCGCGACAGGTGCTTAAGATGATGACCGAGGTGATCGGACCCAGGGGCACCGCGCAGCAGGCCGCCGTCGCCGGTTACCAGGTGGCCGGTAAGACCGGCACCGCCAAGAAAAGCATCGATGGCGGGTACCAGAAGGACGATTATGTCTCGGTATTTGCCGGGATCGCCCCAGCCAGTAATCCCCGCCTGGTGATGGCGGTGATGATAGACGAACCAACCCAGAATGGTTACTACGGTGGCGTGGTCGCAGCACCCGTGTTCCAGGAGGTCATGTCGAACGCGCTGCGCATACTCGACGTACCGCCCGACGATCTGCCGACCCTGGCCCATAACAAGGGCAAGGGGGCATGATGGCAAACCTCAAAATCCGCGGAATGTCTTTACCGGAACTGCTGTCTGGATTTTCCCTGCACGACCCGGTGCCGGCGCTCGAGATCTCCAATATCGCCAGCAACAGCGCCCAGGTCACGGCCAACACGGCTTTCATCGCGTTACCGGGAATCAACTCCAATGGCATCGACTACGCGATCGATGCGGTCAAGGCCGGGGCCGTGGTAGTGATATACGACGCCTCCGATGAATACAGCCTGCAACGTATCCCGTTGCTACGCAAGCAAGTGGAAACGCACTGGGTCGGCGTCGAGCAGCTCGAGCGCGCCAATGGCCATATTGTCAGCCGCTTTTTTGGCGATCCTGGTCGCGCAATGACCATTGTCGGCGTTACCGGTACCGACGGTAAGTCCAGCGTCACCCATTTACTGACACAGGCCCTGACGCGAATTGGCAAACGTTGCGCCAGTATCGGAACGCTTGGTTACGGTATCGCTAACGAGTTGACACCGGATTCGCTGACCACGCCCGACGCCGTCAGCCTGCAGTCGCGCCTGCACCAGTTTCAGCAACAACGCTGCGAGTACGTGGTGATGGAAGTTTCATCGCATGCGCTCGAACAGTATCGTGTTAACGGCTGTGACTTCGATATTGCCGTGTTGACCAACCTGGGGCGCGACCATCTCGATTATCACGGCAGCCATGAAAATTATGCCGCCGCCAAGGCCCGACTGTTCCAGGAGTTCGAGCTTTCCAGCCGCGTGGTCAACGCCGATGATGTTTTCGGGCTGCAGTTGAGCCGGACTGTCGATCAGGACTCTCTCTACCGCTATTCCGTTCTGGGTAAAGCAGGATCGGAAGCCGAGATCAGTCTGAAATCCGTTGAACTCACCGCCAGCGGGCAGAATGTCTGTGCTATTACCCCGCTGGGTGAAGTCACCGCGGTTACCGCGTTGATCGGAAATTTCAACGTGGAGAATACGCTCGCATGCATCGCCACGCTCGTCGCCCTGGGAGTCGATTACAACCAGCTCGAGATTGCGGTAAAGGATCTCAAGCCGATTCCGGGGCGCATGGAAAAGTTCGTCGGCGGCCGCGGGATGGCCTCGGCTGTTATCGACTTTGCGCATACCGAGCAGGCGCTGCGCGCCTGCCTCGCGGCCTGCCGGGAACATACCGCGGGTAAGTTGTGGTGTGTGTTCGGCTGCGGCGGGGACCGCGACCAGGGCAAACGCAGCGGTATGGGTCGCGCGGTTGAAGAGCTGGCGGACCGGATTATCGTCACCGATGACAACCCGCGCAACGAATCGCCGGAAAAAATCGTCAGTGAAATCCTGGCCGGCATGCAGCGACCCGAGCAGGCCTGCGTCGTGCACAACCGGCAGGCTGCCATCGAGTACGCATTGTCGGAGGCCGGCGCCGATGATGTTGTTGTGATCGCAGGCAAGGGGCATGAGCAGGAGCAGATTGTCGGCAACGAACGCCGGCCATTCAGCGATCGTCACGTGGTCGGCAGGATTCTGCAGGTGTCGCATGATTAGCCTGTCTTTACCGACACTGGCCAGGGTTGTTGGCGCGGATCCGGGGGATTTACCGGACGTCGATTTTACCGGGGTTACCATCGATTCCCGTCAGCCTTGCGACGGCAAGCTGTTTGTCGCCATCAAGGGGGCGAATTTTGACGGCCACGGGTTTGTCGATGCCGCCTATCGCAGTGGTGCCACGGTGGCCCTGGTGGAAAAGCGACAGCAAAGCGACATCACGCAGGTCGAAGTAGGCGATTGCATGCAGGCGCTGGCCATGTTGGCCAATTACTGGCGGCATCAGTGCGATCCTTGCGTAATTGCATTGACCGGCAGCAACGGCAAGACCACGGTTAAGGAAATGCTGCACCAGATTCTGGAGAGCCAGGCCGCGACCCTGGCTACCCGGGGTAACCTGAACAACGATATTGGTGTGCCGCTGACCCTGTTCGAGCTGGCGCCGAACCACCAGTTCGCCATCGTCGAAATGGGCGCCAATCACCGGGGCGAAATCGCCAACCTGGCCACGATTGCCGAGCCCGATATTGTCTACGTCAACAACGTCGCGGCCGCCCATCTGGCGGGCTTTGGCGACGTCCAGGGCGTGATCGAATCCAAGGGCGAGCTTTATGCCTATTGCGGCCCGGAGCAGCAGGCCCTGTTCAATGCCGACGAAGTTGCCAGCCGCTACTGGCATGGGATTTGTGCGGCGCGTTCGCAGTTAACCTGCGGTATGGATAACGCGGCTGATGTCAGTGCCAGTTGGTCACTGGTGGATGAAGCACTGCGGGTCGAATTTAACTACCGGGGCGAAACTCGTGCCTGCACGCTCGGCGTGTTAGGCGAGCATAACGTGCGTAACGCCCTGGCCGCGGTATCGCTCGCGATCCTGGCGGGCTTCGAGTTCGAGATCGCGGTGGCCAACCTGGAAGGCTTTTCGGGGGTCAAGGGGCGTTTGCAGATAATTCCGGGGCCCGCGCGCAGCCGCCTGATCGACGATAGCTACAATGCCAACCCGCAGTCACTACATGCTGGAATCAAGGTTTTGTGTTCGCTGCAGGGTTCGCCCTGGCTGGCGTTGGGGGACATGGCTGAACTGGGTGACGATGCCGCTGAATTGCATCGCCAGGCAGGCGTGTTTGCCCGCGAACTCGGGGTTGAAAAATTGTTTGCGGTAGGCGAGATGAGCTGTATCGCCAGCGAGGAATTCGGCGCTTCGGGTTACTGTTTCGAGGCTATCGAGGAAATGGCGGAAGCCATACTGTCGCAGATTCACCAACGGGTGAATTTGTTGATCAAGGGTTCTCGCTCCGCGGGCATGGAACGCCTGGTTGCACTACTGAATCAATCGGTAAACAGGGGAGATGTCAATGCTGTATAGCTTGTCGGAGTATCTCACGCAATTTCATAGCGGATTCAACGTATTTCAGTACCTGACGATGCGCACCATTCTCGGGGTGCTGACCGCGCTGCTGATTGCCCTGGTTGTCGGGCCGGTGATGATCAAGTACCTGAGTAGTTACAAGCTAGGGCAAAGCGTGCGCGACGATGGCCCCGAGAGCCATTTCTCCAAGGCCGGCACGCCGACGATGGGCGGTGCGTTAATCCTGGTGGCGATTGTCACCAGTACGCTGCTGTGGAGCGATTTATCTTCGCGCTTCGTCTGGATCGTGCTGTTCGTCACCATCGGTTTCGGTATCATCGGCTGGGTCGACGATTTCAAGAAAATCGTTTACGGCAATTCCAAGGGCCTGTCGGCAAGGGCCAAGTATTTCTGGCAGTCCGTCATCGGTCTGAGCGCGGCCCTGGCCCTGTTCAACACGGCCCAATTCCCGATCGAGACCCAGCTTATCGTGCCGTTTATCAAGGACATTCTGATCGATCTCGGTTGGGTGTACGTGGTGTTATCCTATTTTGTCATCGTCGGCAGCAGCAACGCGGTCAATCTGACCGATGGTCTGGACGGTTTGGCGATCCTGCCGACCGTGCTGGTTGGCGGCGCCCTGGGTGTGTTTGCCTACCTGACCGGGAACTTCAATTTTTCCAACTACCTCGGCATTCCCTACGTTCCCGGGGTCGGGGAGATGGTGGTCTTCTGCGGCGCGCTGGTCGGCGCCGGGCTCGGTTTTCTCTGGTTCAACACCTACCCGGCGCAGGTTTTCATGGGCGATGTCGGCGCACTGTCGCTGGGCGCCGCGCTCGGTGTTCTGGCGGTGATCGTGAGACAGGAGTTGGTGCTGTTCATCATGGGCGGCATCTTCGTCGTCGAAACGGTCTCGGTCATGCTGCAGGTCGCGTCATTCAAGCTCACCGGCAGGCGTATTTTTCGCATGGCGCCATTGCATCATCACTACGAGTTAAAGGGTTGGCCCGAACCGCGCATCATCGTGCGCTTCTGGATCATCACCGTGGTGCTGGTGCTGATCGGCCTGGCGAGCTTAAAGATCCGGTAATGCTGAACGTGAATCAACAGTCGACAGCGCTGGCAGACGTCAATTACCTGGTGGTGGGGCTCGGTCTGACCGGATTCTCGGTCGCGGCTTACCTGCTCGGCCACGGTTATCGCTGCCGGGTCCAGGACACGCGCGACATCCCGCCTTATCTGGGGCAATTGAAAGCGCGTTTCGACACGGTCGATTTCAACGCCGGGCGGCTCAGCGCAGAGTTAATCGCCTGGGCCGATACCATCGTCGTCAGCCCCGGGCTCTCGGTGCGCCAGCCCGAGCTTGTCGCGGCGGTAGAAAGCGGTAAGACGGTGCTCGGCGATGTCGAACTGTTCGCCCGCCTGGTGGACAAGCCGGTAGTTGCGATTACTGGTTCCAACGGCAAGAGTACGGTCACCACCCTGGTCGGCGCGATGATCGAACGCGACCGCAAACAGGCGGCGGTCGGCGGCAATATCGGTACCCCGGCGCTCGATCTGCTGGCGCAGGATCCTGATTACTACGTGCTCGAGCTATCCAGCTATCAGCTCGAGACCACGGCATCGTTGCGACCCAGGGTCGCGGCGGTGCTGAACCTGTGTGAAGACCATCTCGACCGCTACGTCGATTATTCCGACTACATCCAGGCCAAGTTGCGGATTTATCGCGCCGCCGCGCTGTGCGTGAGCAACCTGGACGACCCGCTGACACGGCATGACGATGGCGATGTCTGCTTCAGCCTGGATCCCGCCTCGAGCGCTGATTTCAGGCTGATCGAGAATGACGGTTACGCGCTGGCGCAGGATGATGATGCCTGGCTGAAAGTGAGTGAACTGAAGATCAGCGGTCGCCATAACTGGGCCAATTGCCTGGCGGCGATGGCAATCGCCAACGCGCTCGGGATAAGTCGGCAAGCGATAGTCGGCGCGATGCGTGATTTCGCGGGTATTCCACACCGCAGCCAGTGGGTCGCCGAAATCGACGGCGTGGAATGGATAAACGATTCCAAGGCGACCAATGTCGGCGCCGCGAAGGCATCGATCGAAGGTCGCGAGCGGCCGGTGATTCTAATCGCCGGTGGGCAGTCCAAGGGCGCTGACATGTCGCTGATGAACGATGCCATCCGCGACCGGGTCAAACTGGTGCTGCTGCTCGGCGAGGATGCCGAACGCCTGCAGCAGGCCTGGCATGGCGCTACCGAAATCGAACGGGTTCGGGATATGCGCGATGCGGTACGACGGGCGCATGCGTTCGCGGTCAGCGGCGACTGCGTGCTGCTGGCGCCGGCCTGTGCCAGTTTCGACATGTATGAAAAGTTTGAACAGCGCGGTGAGGATTTCATGCGGCAGGTTCAGGAGTTGATGCATGAGTAGCCAGGCGATCAGAACCGCTAACCTGGCAGCGAAGGCGGAGCCTGCACTGGCGCTCGGGTATGACCACGTTATCCTGCTGATTTACCTGACGCTGATCAGCCTCGGGCTGGTCATGGTGGCATCGGCATCGATCGGTATTGCCGACCAGCTTACCCAGGATCCGTTCTACTACGCCAAGCGCCAGTTCCTGCGTATCCTGCTGAGCCTGGCATTAGTGTGGTTCGCCTGCAGGATTCCGCTCAAGTTCTGGAATAACAACGGCATGCTGTTGATGCTGGGTTCGATCATCCTGCTCGCCTGTGTCCTGATTCCCGGTGTCGGCCACACCGTGAACGGCAGCACGCGCTGGTTGAATTTCGGCCTGTTTACCTTCCAGGTTTCGGAAATCGCCAAGCTGTTCCTGATTATCTACCTGAGCGGGTACCTGATCCGGCGCACCGACGAGGTCCAGACCAATACCATGGGCTTTATCAAGCCGATGCTGATCCTCGCGGTCGCCAGCGGCCTGCTGGTCATGGAGCCCGATTTTGGCGCCGCGGCGGTGTTGTTGATGACCGGCCTGGGTCTGATCTTTCTCGGCGGCGTGCGTTTCGGCCAGTTCGTCCTGTTTTTCGCCGGCACGCTCTGTATCATGGGTTTGCTAGCGGTGTCGTCGCCTTACCGACTGGCCCGTATTACTTCTTTCATCGACCCCTGGGCCGACCCGTTCAACAGCGGCTTCCAGTTGACGCAATCGCTGATTGCCATCGGCAGCGGTGGCTGGTTTGGCGCTGGTCTCGGCGGCAGTATCCAGAAACTTTTCTACCTGCCCGAGGCCCACACCGACTTCATGTTTGCCATATTCGCCGAAGAATTCGGCTTTGTTGGTCAACTGCTGTTGATCAGCCTGTTCGGGCTGTTTGCGCTGCGCTGCTTTACGATTGCCCGCATGGCGCTGCAGAAACAACAGGCCTTTGGCGCCTACCTGGCCTACGGGGTTGGCCTGCTGATTACCCTGCAGGCGGCGATTAACATCGGCGTCAACATGGGCGCGTTACCCACCAAGGGTCTGACCCTGCCGTTTATCAGCTATGGCGGCAACTCGATTCTCAGCATGTCGTTCGCGGTGGGGCTGGTGCTGCGGGTTTACTACGAGTGCCAGCAGGGCGATGTCGCGCCTGCCTCGCGGCGGGGATCGGTGAAGCGTTCATGAACCGGACGACGCAAAAACCGATTCTGGTCATGGCGGGGGGTACCGGCGGACACGTGTTCCCGGCATTAGCGGTGGCTGAATACCTGCGCCAGCAGGGAGAACGAATTGTCTGGCTCGGCACCCGTTCCGGCATCGAGGCGCGAGTGGTTCCGGCGGCGGATTTCGCGATCGAATGGCTCAGCGTGCAGGGATTGCGCGGTAAGGGCCTGGCGACGCTAATCCTGGCGCCGTTTCGCCTGCTGCGCGCCTGCTGGCAGGCGTTGCGAGTGCTGCGTCGTACCCGGCCCAAGGCGGTGCTGGGTATGGGTGGATTCGTCGCGGGCCCGGGTGGGCTTATGGCCTGGTTGCTCCGCATACCCCTGTTCCTGCATGAACAGAATTCCATCATAGGCCTGACCAACCGTATCCTAAGCCGCCTGGCGACACGTAGCTACTTTGCCTTCCCGGACGCGGCGCAGTCGGTGCCGCGCAGCGAGTGTGTCGGTAACCCGGTGCGCGCCAGTTTTGCCGACATGGGCGATCCGGCGGCGCGCCTGAATGACAGGATGGATCAACCGCTGCAATTACTGGTCATCGGCGGCAGCCTCGGCGCGGCCGCGCTTAATCGAGTTCTACCCGAAGCGATTGCCTGCCTGGATCGGGATCAACGCCCGCGGGTCAGGCATCAATGTGGTGACAGGCACGTCGATGTTTGCCGGCAAAACTATCATACCGCCGGCGTCGAGGCCGAAGTGACAAGCTTCATCGAGGACATGCCATCAGCTTATGCCTGGGCTGACCTGGTCGTCTGCCGTGCCGGAGCGCTAACGATTGCCGAACTGGCCGCAACCGGGGTCGCCTCGCTGCTGATCCCGTTCCCCTACGCGGTCGACAATCACCAGTATCACAACGCCCGTTTCCTGGAACAGAATAAGGCCGCCCAGATTATCGGCGAGGATAAGTTGAGCGCCGAGAGCCTGGCGCTGAAGCTGAAGTTCTTTCAGCAGAATCGGCCCTTACTGCTTGAAATGGCGTTGAACGCCCGCGCCTGTTTCCGGGCCGACGCGACCGAGCGCCTGGCCGAGGGCGTGTTAGCCGGAGCCCTGTCGTGACAGTTAGTTCCAAGCACTTCATGCGCCGGATTCGCAACATTCATTTTACCGGCATCGGCGGCGCAGGCATGAGCGGTATTGCCGAGGTTTTCCATAACCTCAATTATCACATCAGCGGATCCGATATCGCTGAAAACGCGATGGTCAGGCACTTGCGTGATCTCGGCATCGAGGTCGCCATCGGGCATCGGCGTGAAAACGTGACCGACGCGCATGTGGTCGTGGTATCGACCGCGATCGATGCCGAGAATCCCGAGATCGAAGCTGCGCGCGAACTGCGCATCCCCGTCGTGCGGCGCGCCGAAATGCTGGCCGAGTTGATGCGCTTCCGCCGCGGAATTGCGGTCGCGGGCACCCATGGCAAGACTACGACGACCAGCCTGGTGGCGAGCGTTCTCGCCAGCGGCGATATCGATCCTACCTATGTCATCGGCGGCAAGCTCATCAGTTCCGGCCGCCACGCGCGCCTGGGCCTGAGCGATTACCTGGTTGCCGAGGCGGATGAAAGCGATGCTTCGTTTCTGTACCTGCAACCCATGATGGCAATCGTCACCAATATCGACAATGACCACCTGTCGACCTACGAGGGGGACTTCGAGCGGCTCAAGCAGGCCTTCGTGGAATTCCTGCATCACCTTCCGTTTTACGGGCTTGCGGTTTTATGTATCGACGATCCAGTCGTGCGCGAAATCATGGAGCAGGTGGCGCGCCCGGTGCTGACCTACGGCGAGGCCGCAGATGCCGATGTGCGAATCACCCATGTCAACGCCGAGGGCGCCCGTACCCGTTTCAAGCTGCAGTTACCCGACGCAGAGGAAGTCCTGGATATCGAGCTCAACCTGACCGGCAAACACAATGTGCTCAATGCCACCGCCGCGGTCGGCATTGCCTGGGAGCTTGGCGTTTCACCGGAGGCTATTTGCAGCGCCTTGTCGGATTTCTCCGGCATTGGCCGTCGCTGCGAAATCAGCGAGGATCTGCAGGTTGCCAACGGCAGGATCATGCATATCGATGACTATGGTCATCATCCCAATGAAATCGCAGCGACCCTGACTGGCATTCGCGCGGCCTGGCCTGATAAACGCGTGGTGGTCCTGTTTCAACCGCACCGCTACACGCGCACCCGTGACCTGTTCGAAGACTTCACCCAGGTGCTGTCGGAGGTCGATCGCCTGATTTTGCTCGATGTTTACCCCGCGGGCGAGGCGCATATCAAAGATGCCGACGGGCGTGCGCTGGCGCGCTCGATTCGCGGCCGCGGCAGGGTCGATCCGGTGTTCGTGGAAAACCTCGAGGGCCTGGACGATGTGGTCGAGACGGTGTTGGCGGATGGCGATATCTTCGTTACCCTCGGCGCCGGCAGTATCGGTGCCTGGGCGGCCGAGTTTCTGGCCAGCCACCCGCCAGCCGGGAAGGGTACATGAACGTGGCTGCCAGAGATTCCATCCGGGGTAGGCTGCTGTTTGACGAACCGATGTCGAAACACACCAGCTGGCGCCTGGGCGGGCCGGCGGACCGATACTACGTGCCGGCAAACCTGAAGGATTTGCAGGCCTTTCTCGCCGGTCTCGATGACGCTATCGAACTGCTCTGGGTTGGCCTCGGCAGCAACCTGCTGGTGCGCGATGGCGGTTACCGCGGACAGGTTGTGGCGCCGTTGAATGCGCTCAGGGAAATCCGCCTGCAGGAAGATGGCAATCTCTACGTCGAATGCGGCGTCAGCTGTGCCAGGTTGGCGAAATATTGCCAGAAGCAGGGTCTTGCTGGCGCCGACTTCTTCGCCGGGATTCCGGGTACGGTTGGCGGTGCGCTGGCGATGAACGCCGGTGCCTTTGGCGGTGAGACCTGGGCCGCGGTGGAACGGGTCATCATGATCGACCGGCGAGGCAGTTTGATCGAGCGCTCGCCGCAGGATTTCGAAATCGGTTATCGTAAGGTCGCACTGCCGCAATCGGAATGGTTTGCCGCGGCGTTGTTCCGGTTTGCACCGCTAGCGACCGATGCGACCTCGAATATCCGGCAATTACTGCGACAGCGCAACGCCACGCAGCCCATCGGCCTGCCTTCCTGTGGCTCGGTATTCAAGAATCCGCCCGGTAAATACGCGGCGCAGTTGATCGAGGCCGCAGGCCTCAAGGGATACTGCCTTGGTACCGCCTGCGTATCCGACATGCATGCCAATTTCATCATCAGCAGTGAAGCTACGACCGCGCGCGATGTCGAGGCCCTGATCGAATATATCCGTCGAACCGTGGCTGACCGCTTTGGGGTCGAGCTGGAAACCGAGGTACGTATCGTGGGGGAGGCGCTATGAGCGTCTTGTTGCAGAAGTCCGCCGCCGGCACCGCCGCAAAATGCGGTCGGGTGGCAGTCCTGATGGGTGGCGATTCCGCGGAACGCGAGGTTTCACTGAAAAGCGGCAATGCCGTTTATCAGGCGCTGCTGGAGGCGGGAGTCGACGCCATCCCGGTGGATTTACAGGCGCGCGCTTTTCACCAGCTCGCCGAGCTCGCGGTCGACCGCGTTTTCAACGTCCTCCATGGACGCGGCGGCGAGGACGGCAGCATCAGGGCGGTACTAGATTTTCTCGGAATTCCGAGCACCGGCAGCGGCGTCGGCGCGCTGGCCCTGACCATGGACAAGGTGCTGACCAAGAAGGTGATTCGCTGTAGCGGCATCCCGACGCCCGATTTTATCGAACTTTACAGCGAGGCCGATTGTGAACGCTTGCTGGCGAAGTTCGGCCTGCCGGTGTTCGTGAAACCGGTGCTCGAGGGTTCGAGCATCGGCATGACCCCGGTGCACGCGGCCGAGGATCTGTTCCCGGCCTGGAAAAAGGCTCGTCGCTACGGCGCCGTGTTTGCCGAAAAATTCATCGATGGGGCGGAATACACGGCCGCGTTTATCGGTGACGAGGTGTTGCCGCTGATCAGGCTCGATACGCCACGTGAATTTTACGATTACGAAGCCAAGTACCTGGCCGATGACACGATCTATACCTGTCCCTGCGGCCTCGACGATGACAAGGTGGAGCAAATCAATGCCCTGGTGCGCCAGACGATGCGAGCTACCCGGGTAAGTGACTGGGGCCGGGTCGACCTGATGCTGGATGCCGATCAGCAACCCTGGATTATCGAGGTCAACACCGTGCCCGGCATGACAGATCACAGCCTGGTGCCGATGGCGGGTCGTGCCGCCGGGCTGGAAATGCCTGACCTGGTACTCCGGATTCTCGAAGCAACGCTGACGGGAGATGATACTGATGTTTAAGTTTCGCAAGCAGGCCGTCCAGGCAAAACGCAAGGGTCCGGCGGCAAAGAAGCAGTCGTTTCAATGGCGTAAATCCTACAACTGGGTGTTTCTGCTGCTGCCGATCGCCTGCGGCGGATACTACCTGTCACAGATGGACGAATTATTGCCGATCCGCAGTATTCAGCTGTCCGGGACCTTTGAAAATCTCGACCAGGGTGAAGTGGAACAGGCGTTGCATCCCTACATCGGGCAGGGATTCTTTTCCCTCGACATCCATCAACTGCAGGAGGTCCTGTACCAGAAATCCTGGACCGACTCGGTTTCGGTGCGCCGCGTCTGGCCGGACAAGCTGCGAGTCACGATTACCGAAAAGAAGCCGGTCGCACGTTGGGATGAGCGTCACCTGTTGAGCGATACCGCCAGGGTGTACCTGGCAGACGCTGCGGCGTTTGGCCATCTGCCCCTCGTGCATGCCGCCAACCACCAGCCGGAATGGGCTTTGCGCCAGTTTCATGCACTGGCGGCGCGTTTCGATAGCGTCGACGAGCAAGTCCTGGCGCTGCGGATCGACAGCCGCGGCGCGCTCGATGTCGAGTTGATCAACGGTCTGCAGATCAAGCTCGGCAGGGACGACATCGAGCACAAGATAGACCGCCTGATCAGCATCTACCTGCAACAAATCTTACCCCGGCGCGAACAGATCCAGCGTCTCGATCTGCGCTACAGCAACGGGTTTGCCGTAGCCTGGAAACAGGAAGTGCTGCAGGGGCGTGACAAGGCATCAATCTGGAGTAACAACAATGTCTAAAAAGGCAGCGAGCAACCTGATCGTCGGGCTTGATATCGGCACCTCCAAGGTGGTGGCGATTGTCGGTGAGGTTACCGTCGAGGGTGATATCGAGATCATCGGTATCGGAACGCAACCGTCGCGCGGCCTGAAGAAGGGTGTCGTGGTCAACATCGAGTCGACGGTGCAGTCGATTCAACGCGCGGTCGAAGAAGCCGAGCTGATGGCGGGTTGCCAGATTCGTTCGGTTTACGCGGGTATCGCGGGCAGTCATGTGCGCAGTATCAACTCACACGGCATTGTCGCGATCAAGGAAAAAGAAGTGACACCTGCTGACGTCGCGCGCGTTATCGATGCCGCCAAGGCGGTCGCGATCCCGGCCGACCAGCGCATCCTGCACGTACTGCCGCAGGAATTCGTCATCGATAATTCCGAGGGCATTCGTGATCCGATCAGCATGTCCGGGGTACGCCTGGAGGCCAAGGTGCATCTGGTGACCGGGGCGGTGAGTGCAGCGCAAAACATTATCAAATGCGTACGACGTTGCGGTCTCGAGGTAGACGACGTGATCCTCGAGCAACTGGCTTCGGCCAGTTCGGTGCTGACCGAGGACGAAAAAGAACTGGGCGTCTGCCTGGTCGACATCGGTGGCGGCACCACGGATATCGCGGTGTTTTCGGACGGCGCGATTCGTCATACCGCGGTGATTCCTATCGCGGGCGACCAGGTTACCAACGATATCGCGGTGGCGTTACGCACCCCGACCCAGTATGCCAATGATTTAAAGGTCAAGTACGCCTGCGCGTTACGGCAACTGGCCGCCGGCGATGAAACCATCGAGGTGCCCAGCGTCGGTGATCGCGAGCCGCGTCGACTGGCGCGCCAGACGCTGGCCGAGGTGGTGGAGCCGCGTTACGAGGAATTGTTGAGCCTGGTGCAGGCGGAGTTGCGCCGCAGCGGGTTCGAGGAAATATGCGCCGCCGGGATCGTGTTGACCGGGGGTAGTTCGAAAATGGAAGGCGCGATCGAGCTGGCGGAGGAGATATTCCACATGCCGGTGCGATTGGGTTATCCGCAGTATGTGTCGGGGTTGGTCGACGTGGTTCGCAATCCGATTCATGCAACAGGTGTTGGACTGCTGCTGTTTGGAAACAGGCAGCAGTCCGGCTTGTCCGGGTACCAACTGGACGATCAAAACGAGGCCGGTCTTTTGAAGCGAATGAAAAGCTGGTTTCAGGGTAATTTTTAACTAAAAGCAAGAGGACTAAGACATGTTTGAACTGATGGATTCACACTCCAACGACCCGGTAATCAAGGTCATTGGTGTCGGTGGAGGCGGCGGTAACGCCGTGCAGCACATGGTTTCGGCCGGGATAGAAGGTGTCGAATACATGTGCGTCAATACCGACGTACAGGCGCTCAAGAAGATGGAAGTGCGAACGACAATGCAAATTGGCGCAAGCATAACCAAGGGGCTAGGCGCGGGCGCAGACCCGGGCATCGGACGGCAGGCGGCGCTGGAAGATCGCGAACGCATCCAGGAATACATCGCGGGTTCGAACATGCTGTTCGTCACCGCGGGTATGGGCGGTGGCACCGGTACCGGTGCGGCGCCGGTGATTGCGCAGATTGCCAAGGAAATGGGTATTTTGACAGTTGCCGTGGTAACCAAGCCGTTCGCCTTCGAGCGCACCAAGCGCATGTCTCAGGCCGATGTCGGGATCAAGGAGCTTTCCAACGTGGTCGACTCGCTGATCACGATTCCGAACGACAAGCTGATGCCAGTGCTCGGTAAGGAGACTTCGCTGCTGGAAGTTTTCGAAAAGGCGAACGACGTTCTGCGCGGCGCGGTGCAGGGCATCGCCGAGTTGATTACCTGCCCGGGCCTGATCAACGTCGACTTTGCCGACGTGCGTACGGTGATGTCGGAAATGGGGATGGCGATGATGGGGTCCGGTTCAGCCACTGGCGATAATCGTGCCAAGGAAGCGGCGATGGCGGCAATTGCTTCGCCGTTGCTGGAAGACGTGAATATTTCCGGCGCCCAGGGCATTCTGGTCAACGTTACCGCGGGGCTGGATCTTGCCATCGGCGAGCTCGACGATGTCGGTACCGCGATCACCGAACTGGCGTCCGCCGATGCCAACGTCGTGGTCGGAACCGTTATCGACTCCAACATGACCGATGGTGAACTGCGTGTCACGATGGTGGCTACCGGCCTCGGCAAGGACAGAGTACTGTCCGAAGTTCAGCCCGCGGCCGCGATTCAACCCGAAAGCAATGGCGAGGTCGACTACAAGAAGCTGGAACGTCCAACCGCGATTCGAAAGAAAATTGTCGGAGATACGGTCGAGATGCCTGAAGACAAGGAAAGCATGGAGTATCTCGAGATTCCGGCATTCCTGCGTCGCCAGGCGGATTAAAAGGCAATTCCTCTTGCCCGGAGAATGGTTCAGGGATGAACCATGGCTCCCTGGTCCCGCCAATAGCGCTTTCCTGATGAGCGATAAGGTTTCACTGTCCCCGCAGGATTTCGTGGCCGAAGGCACGCACCGCGCCTGTTACCGGCACCCGACGGAACCGCAATACTGTATCAAGGTTTTACATCCCCAGCGCCGCGCCGGACGTTTCTGGCGCGAGATTAGATACTATCGGAGCCTGCACCGCCGCGGCGTGGAACTTCGTCACCTGACTTCTTTTTACGGATTAGTCAAAACCAATCTTGGCCTGGGCGCAGTTTTCGACCTGGTGCTGGACGACGACGGGCGGGTATCCAGTTCACTGGAGTCTTACCTGGCAGCGAATGACCAGCGATTCAACAGCTGGATCGTAACCGAAATCGAGAATCTGAAGCGGGATATGTATGACCAGTGGATCGTGTTTCACGACTTGAATCCAGGCAACATCCTGGTCCAGCGCCTCGGTTTCGACGAGTTTCGGCTGGTCGTGATCGACGGTATCGGCCATAACCACTTCATTCCCCTCGCCAGTTACAGCAGTGGCTTTGCACGGAAAAAACTGGTTCGTGTCTGGAACCGGCGCTACCGTCACTGGTATGCCGCGTTCCCGTCGGTGATCGGTCGACTCAGACCCTACCCGATTATCAGGTCCTGAGCGGATTCGTTTCCCGCTCTATTCTTTGCCCAGTTTCGACCTGAGCCAGTGGTCGATGGAAAACAATCCGCCACCATAGATAATGCTGGTAAACAGCATCGAACCCCACAGGTAATGCCAGACCAGGCCGGCGCCCTTGGCCAGGGTGGCGTAGTAGGAGACCACGGCCATGATGTTGACGAAGGTTAGGGCGATCGCCGTAAAGCGGGTTCCAAGCCCCACGATCAGAAATACCGGGAACACCAGTTCGCCGAAGGTGGCGAGGTAGGCCGCGAGTTCGAAGTTCAGTAACGGTACCTGGTACTCGTACTCGAACAAGACCAGCGTGGTTTCCCAGTCGCCGATCTTGTGCATACCCGACTTCAGGAAGACCCAGGCCACATAAACCCGGATAAATAACAGAAATGGCGCCTGCAGCTTCGATAACAATTCGGTTGTCGCCTGCGTCGGCGCATCCAGCCCTTCGATTAACCCCATCATGCAACTCCCCTCGAATTTTATGTTTAGGTTTGTAGGGGATTTGAACCGGAGTGCCAGGTAAAGTTCCATTTTCAATTTTTACCGTTACGCTAGAACTGACTCGCAACAGGTACCGGCTTTGCTACGCCGAGTGATATCGACCCACTCCAACCGCGGCTACATGGCGGCGATACGTTCCGCTTGCGCCAGCAGGCTGCTAAGCGCCGATTCGGTGTCGGCGAGCTTTTCCTTTTCCTTCGCTACCACGGTTTCCGGCGCCCGCGAAACGAAGTTTTCGTTGTTAAGCTTGGTATTAATCCGTGCAACGTCCTGTTCCAGCTTGCTGATGTTTTTCTGCAGGCGTTCGAGTTCTGCCTGCTTGTCGATCAGTCCCGCCAGCGGTATCAGTAACCGCATTTCTCCGACTAGCGAGGTTGCGGATTCGGGAGTCTTTGCCCCGGGCTCCAGCCAGGTGATCGACTGCAGCCTGGCCAGCGACTCGAGTAAACCGCGATTGTTTTCGAGATGCCGCTGGTCCTGGTCGCTGCCATGCTGGCAAATGACCGGTAACGGCTGGCCGGGCTTGATATCCATTTCGGAACGAATCTGGCGCACGCCCATGATGAAACGCTTCACCCAATCCAGTTCCGCCAGTACCGACTCGTCGATCAGCGTCGGGTCCGCCCGCGGATAATCGCGGCGCATGATGGTTTCACCCTCGATCCAGGCCAGCGGTGCGACCCGCTGCCACAGCTCCTCGGTAATATAGGGCATCACTGGATGCAGCAGTCGCAGGATGGCTTCGAGCACCGTGACCAGCGTGTGGCGCGCGGCTTTCTTCGCTTCCACCGGGTAATCATTCGAGTAGAGCACCGGCTTGGATAATTCGATATACCAGTCACAGTAGTCGTTCCAGACGAATTCGTATAGATCACGCGCCACCAGGTCGAAACGATAGTTCTCGATATGCCCCGCGATATCGGCGCTGACCTGCTGCAGTCGGGCGATGATCCAGCGGTCGGCTAGCGTCGGGCTGCCGGCGGTGCAGTCCTCGCCCTCGGTGTTTTGCAGCACGTAGCGGGTCGCGTTCCACAGCTTGTTGCAAAAATTACGGTAACCCTCGATACGGCCGAGATCGAAACGGATATCGCGTCCGGTCGAAGCCAGTGCGGTAAAGGTGAAACGCAACGCATCGGTGCCGTAGGCCGGTATGCCCTCCGGGAAGTGCCTGCGCGTGGCGGCCTCGATCTTCGGCGCCATCTCCGGCTGCATCAGCCCGGTAGTGCGCTTGGCGACCAGGTCTTCGAGCCCGATGCCGTCGATCAGGTCCAGCGGGTCTAGCACGTTGCCCTTGGACTTGGACATCTTGTTGCCGTCGGCGTCGCGCACCAGCCCATGCATATAGATTTCCTTGAAAGGCACTTCATCCATGAACTTGAGACCGAACATGATCATGCGCGCGACCCAGAAGAAAATGATGTCGAAGCCGGTGACCAGCACGCTGGTTGGATAAAACGTCTTCAGGGCCTGGTCGTCGCGGTCGGGCCAGCCGAGCGTGCTGAACGGCCACAGCGCGGATGAAAACCAGGTGTCGAGTACGTCCTCGTCCTGGGTCAGCTCGATGTCGTCGGCGAGCCCGTATTTCTCGCGTACCGCGTCCTCGGCGTCGGCGACATAGACGTTGCCGTAGTTGTCATACCAGGCTGGAATGCGGTGCCCCCACCACAACTGGCGCGAGATGCACCAGTCCTGGATGTCCTCCATCCAGTTGTAATAAGTCTTGCTCCAGTTCTCGGGAATGAACTTGATACGACCGTCCTTGACCGCCGCGATCGACGGTTTCGCCAGTGGCTCCGCGCGCACGAACCACTGATCGGTCAGATAGGGTTCGATAACCACGCCCGAACGGTCGCCGTAGGGGCGCTTGTAAACATGCTCCTCGGCCTTGACCAGCAGGCCCTCGGCGTCGAGGTCCTCGACGATCCTGTCGCGCGCGGCGTAGCGGTCGAGGCCCTGGTATTCCGGCGGCGCGTTCTCGTTCATGACCGCATCGATGGTGAACAGGTTGATCACTTCCATTTCATGACGCTGTCCGACCTCGTAGTCATTGAAGTCATGTGCCGGCGTGATCTTGACGCAGCCGGTGCCGAATTCGGGATCGACGTAGTCGTCCGTAATGATCGGAATAATCCGCGGCGTGCGCGGCACGCGAACCGTCTTGCCGATGAAATCCCGGTATCGTTCGTCGCCGGGGCTTACCGCTAGCGCGCCATCGGCGAGAATGGTTTCCGGGCGGGTGGTCGCGATTTCGAGATGGGTGACGCCGTTGATCGGCCCGTCGACCAGCGGATAGCGGACGTGATAGAGATACCCGTTCTCTTCCACGTTGATGACTTCGATATCCGAAATCGCGGTATGCAACACCGGGTCCCAGTTAACCAGGCGCTTGCCGCGGTAAATCAGGTCTTCCTCGTAGAGCTTGATGAAAACCTCCTGCACCGCCGCTGATAAACCGTCATCCATGGTGAAGCGCTCGCGCGCCCAGTCGGGCGATGCGCCCATGCGCCGCAGCTGGCGGGTAATTGTGCCGCCGGATTCTTCTTTCCATTGCCACACGCGCTCGGTAAACGCTTCGCGGCCGAGATCGTGACGGGATTTGCCCTCCTGCCCGAGCTGTCGCTCAACCACCATCTGCGTCGCGATCCCCGCGTGGTCCGTTCCCGGCTGCCACAGGGTATTGTCGCCCTTCATGCGGTGATAGCGGATCAGGATATCCATGATCGTGTCCTGGAAGGCGTGACCCATGTGCAGGCTACCGGTCACGTTCGGTGGCGGGATCACGATGCAGTAGGGATCGCCTTCGCCGCTGGCGGCAAAGTAACCCTTGTCTTCCCAGTGCTGGTACCAGGTCTCTTCAATCGAGTGCGGATCGTAGGTCTTGTCCATCAACTAGTCGGCGTAAATCAAAGGGCGCGATTATACCTTGCCCCCCCGGCGTTTTGCACTGTTTCTATAATCCCGCCTGGTGATTGGGTCAGGGCTGCGATAAAACTGTGCCGGGTCTCTACGCGGAGATCAGAGCAAAAAATGCCCTCGAGATTGGAGTTGTAGAATGTCTGTTGCCGGCATTCCTGGCCTGATCCCAGGCATCGTGATAGTGGAAAGAGCGGATTAGGCCAAAATTTCGCCGCCGGGAGAGTCGCGCGCGAGCCTGCAAGGTCTTATTTTCCACGTTTCTGCAAAACTCCATCCGCACCCGCCCGTCGAAGGGAGAAGTGCAGCCTGCTATATCAGCGTTTGTTGAGGTCGCGCTGGATCGCGAGCTTGATTTCCTGCCAGGCGAGTTCCAGGTGTTCGTCGAGGATGCGGCGGACGGTTTGCTCGAGCGCGGGATTATCCTTGAACGGATCGACGATGATCAGCTCGGACTCGCTCAGGTCGATCTCGGTATCCCTGTTATCCGGTACGTCGGTCTTAAGCCCCAGTTCTTCATCCAGGCCCAGGTCGGTGATGCTGATCTCGGCGCCCGGCTCGATCAGGTCTGTCAGGGTAGGGATGTTGTCTTGATCGTTCACAGGTTGACGTGGTTGAGCGGATAACCGCGTTCCTTGTAAAAGCTGTAGTGTTCGCGAGCCTGTTGCTTGTTGTCTTCAGTTACCAGCTCGATGACCCGCTCGAACTGGGCGAAATAAGTCGGCACCGCGGGCGACAGGTTGATCAGCAGCTGGCGATTGCCTCTCGGGTCGGGATCATCCTGAATCAGAATGGGCGTGACCAGGCCCTCGATTTCCTCGCTGTCGTGCGGCAGGAAACTGTCGTCGCGATAAGTCCAAAGCTTGTGGTCCAGGTGCTGGCTTTGCTGTGGGTCACGGGTCAACAGCAGGGTAAGTTGCTGGTTGTCGTAGGCCTTCTGGCACAGTTGGCATACCACCTGGTCATAGCGGTGGCGCTCGGGATTCAACTGGTAAAAATCGATGCGTGTCACTGCTTGACCTGGCTCAGGATGTACTGTGTCAGCAATGGCACCGGCCGGCCGGTGGCGCCCTTGTCCTCGCCCGATTTCCAGGCCGTGCCGGCGATATCCAGGTGCGCCCATTTATAGTCTTTGGTAAACCGCGACAGGAAGCAGGCCGCGGTGATGGTGCCCGCGTCGCGTCCGCCGATGTTCGCCATGTCGGCGAAATTGCTCTTCAGCTGGTCCTGGTACTCGTCCCACAGCGGCAGTTCCCAGATTTTATCCTCGATCTGCCGGCCGCACCTGATCAGGTCCTCGATCAGGCCGCGGTTGTTGCCGAGTACCGCCGACGGGACCTTGCCGAGCGCGACGATAGCGGCGCCGGTCAGCGTGGCGATATCGATCACGCTAGCGGGCTTAAATTTTCCGGCATAGGTCAGCGCATCGCATAAAATCAGTCGGCCTTCAGCGTCGGTATTGAGAATTTCGATGGTCTGCCCCGACATGCTGGTGACGATATCACCCGGCTTGGTGGCCTGCCCGTCGGGCATGTTTTCGGTAGCCGGAACGATGCCGACCACGTTGATTGGCAGCTGCAGCTGGTTGACTGCCTTCAGCGTGCCGAGTACCGAGGCCGCGCCGCACATGTCGAATTTCATTTCGTCCATGGCCGCGCCGGGCTTGAGCGAGATGCCGCCGGTATCGAAGGTGACGCCCTTGCCGACCAGCGCGACAGGCTGTTCTTTCGCGGCGGCGCCGCGATACTCGAGCACGATCAGCTTTGCCGGCTGTCGGCTGCCGGCGCTTACCGACAGCAGCGAACCCATCTTCAAGCGTTTCATGTCGGCCTCGTCGAGCACGTTAACCCGCATCCGTTTTTCGCCCCTGGCAAGCTGCCGGGCTGTTTTTGCAAGATGGCTGGGGGTGCAGACGTTGGCGGGCAGATTGCCGAGGTCACGCGCCAGGCTCATGCCGGCGCTGATCGCACTGGCCTGCTCGATTGCGCTCCTGGCTTTTTCCGCGTCGCCACGCGCGACGTTAAAAGCGAGCTTGCGCAAACCCCTGGGGCGCTCGGCCTTGCCACTTTTAAGCTGGTTGAACTGGTATCCACTGTTGCCCAGTGTGAGCGCGGCATGACGAATTTTCCAGGCCAGGTCGCGCCCCTTGAGCTTGATATCATCCGGGTAGAATTCCGCGTCGCGTGCGCCCGAATTGGCCAGCGCGCTTACGATGGCGTTGATTACGCGGGTGTAGTTGCGTTCGTTCATGTCGCTATCCTTGCCGCAACCGACCAGCAACAGTCGCTGTGTCGCGAGCCCGGGTACACTCGGCAGCAACAGGGTTTGCCCGGGCCTGCCATCCATGTCGCCGCTTTTCAGGATCGAACTCAGGAATCCCTTGCACGCCTTGTCGACCCGCTGCCCGTTGCTGGACAGTTTACGCGCCTGGCCGACGGTAATTACCTGGCAGGCGCCACGGGCGCTTTCGGGAGTATTGTGTTTGATGCTGAATTCCATGGCTTTCCTGGTGTTGATTGTTTTGATAACGCGATAAGATACGTGAAGCGCCAGAAAAAACCAGTCGAAAATGTCGGGAAATTCCTGTCAAAACAGGACTGCCCCGGATTGTTCAGCCTGGTTTAAGCTGGCAGACGCCAGACTCGAGCACGCGACTGCAATCTTGTAACCACCTAATGACGAATATACTCACAGGCTACCTGGCACGGGAGATTCTCAAGACCAGTTCCGCGACGGTGCTGGTGCTGTACGTAATTCTGGTGAGTAATGCGCTGGGACGAGTGCTCGCCGATATTGCCGACGGCGATATTCCACAGCAGGCCCTGTGGCCGGTGCTGCTGAGCCAGTCGATCAACATCCTGTCGCTGCTAATGCCGGTTGGCCTGTTTCTCGGTATCGTGTTTGCGTTTGGCCGGATGTACAAGGATCATGAAATTGTCGTCATGCATGCCTGTGGCATTGGTTATCGCGACTTTTTCAAACCGGTTGCCATCGTTTTGGTACCGGCTTTTATATTCAGCGCTTACGCCAGCCTGTGGTTGAACGCGCAGGTGCAGCGCAGCGCGCAGGCCATTATTGATCAGGGGGAAAGCCAGCACGAATTTCAACATATCAAGCCCGGCCAGTTCAACCAGAGCAAGAATGGTGGCCTGGTTTTTTTCATGGAGTCGATTAGCGACGATCGCCTTCAGCTAAGAGAACTAATTATCAGCCAGCGCCAGGAGGACAACAGGGTACTGGAGACGGCGCGTGACGGCAGGCAAAAAGTCGATGAAAAAAGTGGCGACCTGTTTTTGGTGGTAGGCCCGGGCGAGCGTTACGAAGGCCGACCGGGCGCTGTCGAGCACCGAATAATCAGTTACGATCAGCATGGTATCCTGATAGAAAACAAGAACAAGGTCGGGGGCTCCAGGTTGCCAATTAGACAACGCACCCCGGGTGAGCTCTGGGCTGCTAAAAAGCTGCGCCAGCGGGTGGAGCTGCACTGGCGTATTGCCATTCCGGTAGTGTTACTCGTCCTGGGGATTCTGGCGGTCCCGCTGGCCTATATCGCGCCGCGCAGGGGCCGGTTCGGCAAGGTCGGTTACGCACTGCTGATCTACATCGCCTATTTCAACCTGCTAGCCCTGACGCGCGCCCAACTGGAAGCCGGGGCGCTGCCGGTCATGTTGAATTTCTGGTGGGTACACCTGCTATTTCTGGGCCTTGCCTTGGCGCTGCTGTACCGGCGCAACCGCGGCGTCCTGAGCATGCGCGCTGCGACATGATTATCAATCGTTATATTCAGCGCAGTATATTCCTCGGCACCCTGGGCGCCTTGCTGGTACTGGTGAGCCTGAGCCTGTTTTTCCTTTTTGTGCGTGAACTTGACGACCTCGGAACGGACGGTTACAGCCTGCCGCAGGTGTTCAAGTTTATCGCGCTCAGCGTCCCGGGCAAGCTGGTCGAGTTTATGCCGCTCGCGGTATTGCTGGGAACGATACTGAGCCTCGGCTCGCTTGCCAGCAACAGCGAGATCATCGCGATGCAGGCGTCGGGTATTTCGCTGAAACGTTTGCTCGCTGCCGTGTTGCAGGCGGCGCTGATACTGGGGCTGGTCAATTTTCTGGTTGCTGACTGGGTGGTGCCCGATAGCGAGAGCGTGGCGCGCAAGATCAAGAACCTGTCGCAGGATGAGACCACCGCACTGGATTCCGATGAAGGACTCTGGATCAAGGATGAAACACGCGTGGTGCATATACGGTCGATGTTGCCAAACGGGTTTGCGCGCGATATCGAAATCTTCGAGCTCGATCAAAACGGTAAGCTGATGTCCACGTTGCGGGCGGAACGCGCATTGCCGATCGACGAAGGATGGGAGTTACAACAGGTTACCCAATCTTTTATATCAGAGCGGCCCGCGACGACCAGGACCTTCGAGAAACTGGTATACGAGGGCAACTTGACGCGTGAGCTTTTGCAGGTGTTGATGATAGAGCCGCGGCAGATGTCGAGCCTTAACCTCTACGCTTACCTGGATTTTCTCGATGAAAATCGACTCGATGCACGCGCCGAAAAACTGATCTTCTGGAAGAAAGTTTTTTCACCGGTGACGATTATAATCATGTGCCTGCTCGCGTTTCCTTTCGTGCTAGGTTCGCAGCGCCAGTCCAGCAGCGGACAACGACTGTTGATCGGGATATTGCTGGGCTTGGCCTTCGTGGCTAGTGATCGCCTGCTAACGC
>Ga0316201_10000364_pt1 | contig 25044 bp, 26 predicted proteins | sample CS6wburrow_MG_FD_204516 | JGI IMG/M metagenome (GOLD analysis project Ga0316201, IMG submission 204516) | Coastal sediment microbial communities from Delaware Bay, Delaware, United States - CS-6 worm burrow | ecosystem: Environmental > Aquatic > Marine > Coastal > Sediment | place: USA... | reverse complement strand
CGGTTAGTTCGTCGCATCCTGTGCAATGAATGTCGACGTTCAGGTTGCCAGCGATGCGGCTGGCATTCCCGCAAGCGACGATATTCGGGACTGGGTCGAACGTGCCATTCACACGATGGATCCGGGGCGGGACGTCGATGTGTCCGTACGCATCGTCGACGAACAGGAGATGCGTACCCTGAACCGGGACTACCGGGACCAGGACAAGCCCACGAATGTACTCGCGTTCCCGGCAGGCGACGATGGCTTCGCGCCGCCGGGAGAAACACCGCTGCTCGGCGACATCGTCGTCTGTGCCGGCGTGGTAGCCAGGGAGGCGGCGGAGCAGGGCAAGCCGCCCGGGCACCACTGGAGCCATATGCTGGTGCACGGCACCCTGCACCTGCTGGGTCACGACCACGTAACCGACCCGCAGGCGCAGGCGATGGAGGCACTCGAACGGCGCATCCTCGAAAGCCTCGGTATCGCCGATCCTTACGCAGGAAACTGATACAATGTCCCGCCCGGAAATGGGGTTCAGCTACCCGGTGACTACCGCAACAGCCAGATGAACGACAAACCGCCAAGTACCAGCGGCACAGGGAACACTTCGCTGATCGCACGCCTCAAGCGTGCGATCAAGGGTGAGCCCTGGAGCCGCGAAGAAATCCAGGACATCATCCAGAAATCCGAGACCGATATCGATGCCGAGGAGAAGAGCATGCTCGCCGGCGTGCTCGAGGTATCGGAGACCCAGGTGCGTGATGTCATGATTCCGCGCTCGCAGATGGTCGTTATCGATATCGACGACGACATCGATGAGATGATCAGGGTGATCGTCGAGTCCGGGCATTCCAGGTTTCCGGTGATGGGCGAGGATCGAGACGAGGTCCTCGGCGTGTTGCTGGCGAAGGACCTGTTGCGCTACTTCGGGCGCGGGGCAGGGCAGGAAGTGCCCATCCGCAAGCTGCTGCGGTCCGCGGCCGTCATACCCGAGTCGAAGCGCCTCAATGCATTGTTGAAGGAATTCCGGGCCAGCCATAACCACATGGCGATTGTCGTGGATGAATACGGCGGCGTTTCGGGTTTGCTGACGATCGAGGACGTGCTCGAGGAAATCGTCGGTGAAATCGACGATGAGCATGACCCGGAAGAGGATGCTTACATCCGGCCGGAAGGCGATCGCGATGGCAAACCCTGTTTCGCCGTTCGAGCCCTGACGCGCATCGAGGACTTCAACGAGTTCTTCGAATGTGAGCTTAGCGACGAGGAATACGACACCGTCGGTGGGCTCGTAATGCACGAACTCGGCCGCCTGCCGCGGCGTGGGGAAAGCATCGACTTCGGTGGCTTCGAGTTTTCGGTAACGAAGGCGGACAAACGTCGCATCGGCGCGCTCCGCGTGCAACGGCTCGAAGCCTGATTTCCGTGGAACTTCGCGGGTCTGTCTTTCAGTGGCCGGCGGACCGGCCGTGGACGAGCCGGGGGATCCTGTTTCTCCTGGGCGGCCTGATGACGACGGCCTTCGCGCCGTTCGGGCTGTCGATGCTCATGCCCGTTGTGTTGCTGCCGTTGCTTTACGTCTACCTGAGCGTCTCGCCACGCGACGCAGGGTGGCTGAGTTTCTTTTTCGGATTCGGCTTGTTCCTGTCCGGCACGTACTGGATCTACATCTCCGTCGTCATCTTCGGCGAAGCGCCGCCCTGGATTGCGCTGGTCCTGATGCTGGGTCTTGTCCTCATCATGTCCGCGTACTTCTTCGCGGCAGGGTGGCTGATCAGCCGATTTGCGCAGGGCGAACCGTGGCTGTTGTTGCTCATCGCGCCCGCGACCTGGGTCTTTATCGAATGGCTGCGCGGCTGGGTGCTTACCGGGTTTCCCTGGCTTGCCGTCGGCTACAGCCAGGCCGACTCGCTGCTGGCGGGATGGGCGCCCGTCATGGGCGTCTACGGCGTGTCGTTTATGGCCATGCTGGCCACGACCGCGATCCTCGTGGCGATCATGACCGAGGGACGGCAGCGGGCTATCGCGCTCGCAATCGTCGTGCTTCCGCTGTTGAGCGGCGGCATTCTCAAGGCAATCGAATGGACGGAACCGAAAGGATCCCCGGTCAGGAGCACCATCGTGCAGGCGGGAATTTCGCAGGCGGAGAAGTGGCTGCCGGAGCGCCTGCGGCCGACGCTCGAATTTTACCGGGATGCGGCCGCCCGGGCGGCGGACAGCGAGCTCGTCGTGTGGCCGGAGGTCGCCATACCGTCGCTGGACGACAGGGTCGAGCCCTACATCCGGGCGCTGCAGGCGGACACCCGCAACACCGGGCGGAGCATCGTATTCGGCATCCTCGAGCGTGAGGAGAGTCGCGGCGAAGCAAGAATCTACAACAGCGTGATGCTGGTGGCGGGCGACCGCCGCCAGGCATACCGAAAACGCCACCTGGTGCCGTTCGGCGAATATTTCCCGGTGCCGTCGAACGTGCGCGAATGGATGCGCATGATGAGCCTGCCCCACAACGACCTCGCAGCGGGCGACGACGTGCAGCCCCTGCTGGAAGCAGCGAACGGTGAAAAGCTGGCGGTCGCCATCTGCTACGAAGACGCGTACGGCGCGGAACAGCTTTACGCGTTGCCCGACGCGACTATCCTGATCAATGTCAGCAATGATGCATGGTTCGGGGACTCGATAGCGCCCCACCAGCACCTCGAGATCGCACGCATGCGGTCCCTGGAAGTCGGCCGCGCGGCGATCCGTGCAACCAATACGGGTATCAGCGCCTTCATCTCTCATACCGGGAAAGTCCTCGAGTCCGGTGCCCAGTTCGAACCCGTCACCATGACGATGGACGTGCAGCCCAGGCAGGGCAGCACGCCCTACGCCCGTACAGGCAATTTGCCGATCGTCGGGTTCTGCCTCGTGGTCATGGCCGGATTCTGGCTGCGTAGCCGCATCAGCCTGTAGGCGCAGCCCGGAACGTGTATTGAAGTCGGCGGCTGCTGCGAACGCCGGCGCGTTGCTGTACGCTTCCGTGTCTTGATGACAGCACGGAAATGCCCGGCAATGAGTACGCCCTACAACCCCGAAATCGTTGAGAAATCCGCCCAGGACTACTGGCAGGAGTCGCGCTGCTTCGAGGTGCTCGAGGACGCCGACAAGGAGAAGTTCTACTGCCTCACCATGTTCCCGTATCCGAGCGGCAAGCTGCACATGGGACACGTGCGGGTCTTCACGATCAGTGACGTGATCGCCCGTTATCACCGCATGCAGGGCAGGCACGTGCTGCAGCCCATGGGCTGGGACGCGTTCGGCATGCCCGCCGAAAATGCGGCGATCAAGCGCGGGGTGCCGCCCGCGGAATGGACGTACAACAACATCGACGACATGCGTGATCAGCTGCGGCGTCTCGGCTATGCCTACGACTGGACGCGCGAGGTAACGACCTGCCGCCCGGAATACTATCGCTGGGAGCAATGGCTCTTCACGAAGATGTTCGAGAAGGGCCTCGTCTACCGCAGGAATTCGGTCGTCAACTGGGATCCCGTGGACCAGACCGTTCTCGCGAACGAGCAGGTGATCGACGGACGCGGCTGGCGCTCGGATGCGCTGGTCGAGCGGCGCGAAATCCCGCAGTGGTTCATGAAAATCACCGCCTACGCCGACGAGCTGCTGGAAGGGCTCGACGATCTGCCGGGCTGGCCCGACTCGGTCAAGACCATGCAGCGAAACTGGATCGGCCGCTCCGAAGGGGTGGAGCTGTCGTTCGAGGTTGAGGGCGAGGATGAGCCGCTGGTGGTATTCACGACACGCCCGGACACGCTGCTCGGCGTCACCTACATGGCGGTTGCCGCCGAGCATCCGCTGGCGGAGAAGGCGGCGCAGAACGACCCGGCCATTGCCGCCTTCATCGAGGAGTGCAGGAAATCACACGCGGCCGAAGCCTCGCTGGAAACGATGGAAAAGAAGGGCATGGCGCTGGGTATCAACGCGGTGCACCCGATCTCCGGAGAGACCGTGCCGCTGTGGGTCGCGAACTTCGTGCTCATGAGTTACGGCACGGGTGCGGTGATGGCCGTACCCGGGCACGACGATCGTGACTGGGAGTTCGCGAAAAAGCATGGCCTGGAAATCAAACAGGTCATCGCGCCGGCGGACGATACTTCGATCGACATCGCGGAGGGCGCGTTCACGGATTACGGCGTACTGGTCGATTCGGGCGAGTACGACGGCATGGATTCTTCCACCGCGTTCGATGCCATCGCGGACTTTTTCGAAGAGACCGGGCGTGGCAGGCGTGCCGTCAATTACCGCTTGCGCGACTGGGGTGTCTCCCGGCAGCGCTACTGGGGAACGCCGATTCCCATTATCTATTGCGACGATTGCGACGCGGTGCCGGTGCCCGAGGACGACCTGCCGGTCGTGCTCCCCGAGAACGTCGAGTTCACGGGCCACGGATCGCCGCTCAAGGATCTTCCCGATTTCTACGAGACGACCTGCCCGCGCTGCGGGAAGGCGGCGCGCCGCGAGACGGATACGTTCGATACCTTCGTGGAATCGTCCTGGTATTTTGCCCGCTACGCGTGCCCGGACAACGACAAGGCGATGCTGGACGACCGCGAGGCGTACTGGATGCCGGTGGACCAGTACACGGGCGGCATCGAGCACGCCATCCTGCACCTGTTGTATTCACGCTTTTTCCAGCGCGTCATGCGCGACGAAGAGCTGACCGAAACGTCGGAGCCGTTCACCAACCTCCTGACACAGGGCATGGTGCTGAAAGACGGCGCGAAAATGTCCAAGAACAAGGGCAACACCGTCGATCCGCAGGAACTGATCGAGCGCTTCGGCGCGGACACGGTCAGGCTGTTCATGATGTTCGCGGCGCCGCCGGAGCAGGCGCTCGAGTGGTCCGATGAGGGCGTACAGGGAAGCTCGCGATTTCTAAAGCGTTTCTGGAGCGCTGTCGAGAAACACGCTGGCGCCGGCGGACCGCCTCCGCAACTCGATGCAGGGGCGCTCGACGCCGGGCAGAAAGAGCTGCGCCGCAAGACACACGAGACCATCAGCAAGATCTCCGACGACATCGGCCGCCGCAACATGTTCAATACGGCCGTTGCCGCCGCGATGGAACTCCTCAACGCGGTGAACCGCTTCGATGATGACTCCGGGCAGGGCCGTGCGGTCGAGCGCGAGGCGCTCGAAGCCGTCGTCCTGGTGCTTGCGCCTATGGTCCCGCACATCTGCCACGCGTTGTGGCAGAGGCTCGGCCATGAGACGGCGTTGATCGATCAGCGCTGGCCCGAGGTTGACGAGTCCGCCCTGGCGCGCGATCTCGTGGAGATCGTCGTGCAGGTCAATGGCAAGCTGCGCGGCAAGATTTCGGTTGCTGCCGACGCAGACAAGCAGACGGTCATCGACCTGGCTCTCGCGGACCCGAACGCACAACGATTTATCGGTGACAGCGAAGTCAGGAAGACGATCGTCGTACCCGGCCGCCTGGTGAACATCGTTGTATAGATTTCTCGCGCTGTTGTTGTTGCCGTTCATTGCGGGGTGCGGGTTCAGCCTGCAGGGTTCGGCATCGGTACCCGCGGCCATGCAGCGCACCTACATCGAGACGCCCGACCGGTTCAGCCAGTTCTATCGCGAGCTTCGCCGCAAACTGCAGGTGGCCGGCGTGGAAGTACTGGAGTCTCCCGCGGACGCGACGGCGACGCTGTCCATACTCTACGATTTCACGGATCAGCGCGTGCTTTCCGTGTCGGCGCGCAACGTGCCGACGGAATTCGAGGTGTTCTACACGGTGCGCTATGCCATCACCAGCGGAAAGGAGAACCTGCTCGAAGCGCAGGAGCTGACGTTAACCCGCGACTATACCTACGACGCGACCCTCGTCCTCGGCAAGGCGAAGGAAGAACAGCTGATGCGGGACGCGATCGTCGACGATCTCGTGCGCATCGTTCTGAAGCAGATTTCCGCGATCTGATTTCGGCCTGTGAGTGCGAACAAGCCGGTGCTGCTGGTTGCCGACGTCCGCTTCAGCAAGCTGAGTCAGCTGCTGGGCCGATTCGGGCTGTCGCTCAACTTGCTCGACGATGATTCTTCCATCACCGGGAGTTTCTGGGGCGAGCCGGAGGCGGGCATCGTCAACCGTTGCGTGTACGTCCGTCTCGACACGCCGATTCACTCGCTGCTCCACGAGACCTGCCACCTGATCTGCATGGACGAGAAGCGCCGTGCGCACCTCGAGCGCGATGCGGGCGGTGACGATCCGGAGGAAGCCGCGGTGTGCTACCTGCAGATCGTGCTGGCCGACTATTTGCCGGGCGTGGGACGCGACCGGCTCATGCAGGATATGGATGCATGGGGATACAGTTTCCGGCTCGGCAGCAGCCGCGCCTGGTTCGAGTCCGATGCCGCGGATGCGCGCGCCTGGTTGCTCGATCATGGCCTGCTGGGCGCTAACGGCGCGCCGGCATTCATGCTGCGTGAATAGTCCTATCGAGCTTTAATATCAATGGCTTAACGAGGTCCGGACGTGCGGTGTATAGTCGGGCATGGCCTGGTTTCGCTACGTCCTCTATTTTTTCGGCATCGCATTGCTGACCGCGATACTGGTGCAACTCGAGGTCGCCAACCCGGGCTCGCTGCGCATGCAGGAATTCGTCGCCGAGAACGACACGTACGGCACCAGCGAATTTTCCCTGGTGGAGATCATCCAGCTCATGCTGCTCCTGACCTGCGGACTCCTGATGGGCTGGGTCGCACGCAGCAGCCACACCCAGCGGCCCCTTGCCATCTTGTTTGGCGGCCTTGCGCTGGTGTTCCTGATTCGCGAACTGCACTACTTTTTCGATCAATACATCATCGACAACCTGTGGCAGGTGGTCGCCGGAATCTGCGGTGCATTGCTGATCGCCTACAGTTACAGGCACCTGAAGCTTCTGAACATCGCGCTGGCGCGGATCTGGCCGTCTCCGGGCCTGACGCTCATTTTCGCCGGTGCGGTCATCCTGTTCGCCTACTCGATCCTGGTCGGCCACGAACCCCTTTGGCAGGCTATGCTCGGCGACGCTTACGCACGTATCATCAAGCTCGCTGTCGAGGAATTCATCGAATTGATCGGCTACCTGCTGTGGCTGATCGGAACGATCGAATACGTTTACCAGTCGAAGGCGCTCATGGAGCGGGAACCGAAACCGGCGGCCGTCAAACGCCGTGAGTCTCGCCGTCGACACCGGGGATCGTAGCTGTCGGGGAGAGCATGGCAACACCAACAATCATCAGCCGCATAACCGGCGGCAGTCTCGTGCTGCAGATCGCTGCAGGCATCGTAGCGGGCATCGCCCTGTCCCTGGTATCGCCCGAGGCTGGCCAAGCTTCGATGCTGCTGGGCAACCTCTTCGTGCAGGCGCTTAAGGCCGTTGCGCCTGTGCTGGTTCTGGTGCTCGTCGCGTCGGCGATCGCGAACCGCCGCGTCAGTCACACAGCGCAGCTTCGACCCATCGTGATCATGTATCTCGCCGGGACGATCGCCGCCGCGTGGCTCGCGATCACCATGAGTACCCTGTTTCCGACAACGCTCGCACTGCAGTTCCCCGAGGTTACCGCGACGGCGCCGCAGGGAATCTCGCAGGTACTGGGCGGACTGCTCCTGAAGCTCGTGGACAACCCGGTCAACGCAATCCTGAACGCGAACTACATCGGCATCCTCGTCTGGGGCGTGCTGCTCGGCGTGTTTCTTCACCATGGGTCCGATACGACCCGGCAGGTACTGGCGGATCTTTCCGATGCGGTAACGCACATTGTCCGCATCGTCATCCGGCTGGCACCGATAGGAATATTCGGGCTCGTCGCCGGCAACCTCGCGGAGTCGGGCCTGTCTGCCCTGGGCGGTTATGCGCGGATACTGACGGTATTGCTGAGCTGCATGCTGATCATGGCGTTGCTGATCAACCCGCTCATCGTCTGGGTGAAAACGCGCCGCAACCCTTATCCCATCGTATTCACGGCGCTGCGCGAGAGCGGCGTCACGGCATTCTTTACCCGCAGCTCGGCCGCCAATATCCCCGTCAACCTGGCGCTCTGCGAACGCCTCGACCTCGAGAAGGACACCTACGCGCTGTCGATTCCGCTGGGCGCGACGATCAACATGGGCGGTGCCGCCATAACCATCACGGTATTGACGCTCGCCGCGGCGCATACGCTCGGTATCGCCGTCGATTTTCCGACAGCGCTGTTGCTCAGTGTCGTCGCGGCGCTATCGGCCTGCGGCGCATCGGGTGTCGCAGGCGGATCGCTGCTGCTGATACCGCTCAGTTGCAGCCTGTTTGGAATATCCAACGATGTCGCGATGCAGGTGGTGGCCGTCGGCTTCGTAATAAGCGTGCTGCAGGACTCTGCCGAAACGGCGCTGAACAGCTCGACCGACGTGGTGTTTACGGCTGCGGTGGCCGCTAAACCGGACTGACGCCCGTTGCCGGAACATACGTATTCCGGCGCTGCCGGCCCGGCGGTAGGGTAGAAATTTTCGCAGCGCCGCGAACCTGGAGCCAGCCGATGTATCGATACCGCATGCTGTTCGTCTTCCTGTTGTTATTCCCGGCAACCCCGCTCGTCGCCGCGGAGGACGCCCTGCAAGCCTGCTTTGGTTGTCACGGCGCGGACGGCATGGGCAAGGCGGATCCGATGATCCCGGTCATCGCGGGCATGCCGGCCGCCCATATCGAAGAGGCAATATATGCCTATATCGACGGCGCGCGGCAGTGTGTGAGGGAGCCGCGCATGTGCGAGACTGTCGCCGGATTGACCGAATCCGAAGTGTCCACCGCCGCCGACTACTTCGCCGCGCAGGAGCGGAATTACAATCTCGAGGAATACGACGAGGCGCTGGCCGAGAAAGGAGCTGTCCTGCACGAACGGCATTGCGGGGCCTGTCATCTTCCGCCGCACGATGAAAACGTCGATTACGCGATCGGTATCCCGCTGCACGGGCAGCGGTCGGGCTACATCCGCTACGCGCTCAGCGCCTATTTCGGCGGTAAACGCGAGGCGCTACTGGAGGCGATGGCGCACGAGATACGGCAGCTTGACCCTGACGACTTCAATGCGCTGGTCAACTACTACTCGAGTTACCGGGCCGGGGATTGAGCCGCGCACGCGCGGCAGGCATTACAGGATCGTCGGGTTCGGCGCGTCGCCATAAACCTCTTCGGGATCGAAAACCTTTTCGGTGTCGGTCCACACGAGATCGACGCGGCCATCGACCTCGCTCGCGCCGAATTCCCTGCCCGTCGGCACGCGGCGATAAAAGCAGCTGCGATAGCCCACGTGGCAGCTTGCGCCGCCCTCGACGTCAACACGCAGCCAGATGCAGTCCTGGTCGTCGTCGACGAGCAATTCCCGGACCCGCTGCACGAAACCGCTGGTCGCGCCCTTGTGCCAGAGAACCTGTCGGCTGCGGCTGAAATAATGCGCCTCTCCGGTCTCGATCGTGCGCGCCAGCGCCTCCGCGTTCATGTACCCCTGCATGAGCAGTTCGCCGGACTGCGCGTCGGTGGTCACCACGGTGATCAGACCGCGTTCATCGAATTTCGGCGCAAGATCGATGCCTTCCTCTACCTGCTCGATCGACTCGCGAGGCTGAAATTTGACGCCAGTGCCCGACATTGCCGGCTCCTTCGGGTTCTCTTGGGGGACGGGCAGATTACAGGGGTCTGCCGCACTCGGCAATATTGCTATCATTGACGTCCTTGGGCGCCGTCACGGCACGACAAGGCGCAAGTAGACACCGCAAGCAGACCCGCCACAGACCAACGAGCCATGACGATCAAACTGCACGATACCCGAAAGGGGAAGAAGGTCGCCTTCGAGCCGATCGATGACGATAAGGTGACCATGTATCTGTGCGGTCCCACCGTTTACAACTATGCGCACATCGGCAACGCGCGTCCCGCTGTCGTATTCGATTTGCTGGCCCGCGTTCTGCGACGCCGCTACGAACTCAGGTTCGCACGCAACTTCACGGACGTCGATGACAAGATCAACGCAGCTTCCCTGGAGACCGGCAAACCGATCGGTGATATCACCGAGAAGTTCATGCGTATATACAACGAGGACATGGCAGCTCTGGGCGTATTGCCGCCGGATGTAGAGCCGCGCGCCACCGAGCACATCGCCGAGATGGTCGCGATGATCGAGACCCTGGTCGACAAAGGGTTCGCGTACGAAGCCGACGGGCACGTGCTGTTCGACGTCTCCGCTTACGGCAATTACGGTGCGCTGTCGAAGCGCAGCCTGCGCGAAATGATGGCGGGCGCGCGAGTCGAAGTTGCCGACTACAAGAGAAACGCCCACGACTTCGTTCTCTGGAAACCGTCCACGCCGGAACTGCCGGGATGGGATTCGCCGTGGGGGCGCGGGCGTCCCGGCTGGCACATCGAATGCTCGGCGATGGCGGAAAAGCATCTCGGTACCACGATCGACATTCACGCCGGCGGCCAGGACCTGATTTTTCCACACCACGAGAACGAGCTGGCGCAAAGCTGTTGCGCCCACGACGGCCAGGATTTCGCGCGCTACTGGGTGCACAACGGTTTCCTGTCCATCGATCACGAAAAGATGTCGAAGTCGCTCGGCAATGTGCTGCTCGTGCACAAGCTCATCGAGACGATCCCCGGCGAAGTGATCAGGCTGGCATTGCTGAGCGCGCACTACCGTCAGCCGCTGGACTGGTCCGACGAGACCGTGGAATCGGCGCGCCGGATGCTCGATCGCCTGTACGGGGCAGTGCGCGGCATCGACGTGCCGGAGGCGTCGCGAGCTGCCGCGAAGCCCCTGCCGTCCGTGGTGGCGGCGCTGGAAGACGACCTGAATACGCCGAAGGCCATGGCCGAATATTTCGGCCTGGCCAGGGAACTCAACAAGGCGTCGGACCCCGGCAAGCAACAGGAACTCGCGGCGACCATGTACGCGACGGGCGACCTGCTCGGGCTGTTGCACCAGGACCCGGACGAGTGGTTCGCGGGCGCAGCCGAAGGCGAGCTGAGCGCCGAGGCCATCAACGAGATGATCGAGAAACGCAATGCGGCACGCGCCGCGAAGGATTTCGCGACAGCGGATGCCTTGCGCGACGAGCTGTCCGCCGCCGGTGTGCAGATCGAGGACGGGCCGGAGGGTACGACGTGGCGAAGAGCGTGAGTGGGCGATGAGCAACGAAGTCGCACAGGCGCAGCAGGAACTCGTCGAGGAATTCCAGTTTTTCGACAACTGGATGGATCGCTACCAGTACCTCATCGATCTCGGCCGGCGGCTGCCCGAGTTTCCGGAGGCGGACCGCGTCGATGCCAACAAGATCCGAGGCTGCCAGTCGCAGGTCTGGTTCGTGGCCGAAGAGAAAGACGGCCGTCTCGAATTCAGGGCGATCAGCGATGCCGCGATCGTGTCCGGCCTGATCGCGGTGCTGCTGCGTATCTACAGCGGCAAGAAGCCGCAGGACATCCTCGACACGCCGGCGGATTTCGTCAAAGCGCTGCAGCTCGAGGCGCACCTGAGCCCGACGCGCAGCAACGGGTTGGCGTCAATGTTAAAGGCCATCCGCGACTTCGCGACCGGGGCCCTGCAGGCGAACTGATGGCCAACGCCTTGAGTCGCGCGCTGTCGTGGCCGCTGATCGGCCTCGTCAAGTTGTACCGCGTTACCCTCTCTCCCTGGCTGGGCATGAACTGCCGCTTCCAGCCGACCTGCTCCGAATACGCCATCGAGGCGCTGAGGACGCACGGTGTTTTCAAGGGCTCCTGGCTCGCGGCGAAGCGAATTGGCCGGTGTCATCCGTGGGGCGGGAGCGGCTACGATCCCGTACCGGGCGACCCGCACGACGACCGTGACGCCTCGTGAATTCCTCGACGAGCTGACCTACCCGGTCAGTTCCGGCAACGCGCTCGTTGCGCTGATCACATTCGTGTTGCTCATCTCGCTCGCCAGCGCGGCCGGGATGCTCGGCATCTGGCTTGCGATTGCCGTCATCCCCGCATACCTGCGTTATCTCACCATGATTGCCGAAGCGCGAGCGAGGGACAGGGACGCGTCGCCGCCCGGGATCGAATACTTCACGCTCGTGGGTAATGCCTGGACGCTGTTCCCGGTGATACCCGTCGTCCTCCTGGGTGCACTCGTTGTCGAGACGATGCAGACATTCGGAGCGGCAGCGGCACTCGTCGTGGCGTTACTCGGCGCGCCGATATTGCCGGCGATCATCGGTGTGCTCGTCATCACGCATTCGCCGTTACAAAGCGTTGATCCGAGGGCGATCGTCAGGTTTGTGCGCGGCAGCGGCGCGAGCTACGCCTATGCACCACTCGCCGCGGTACTCGTCGTCGCCGTGCCGATGCTGCTGGACTTCCTGCCGGCGTGGGCGCAGTCACTCCTGGAGGTCTACCTGCTGGCCGCATTCTTCGCCGTCGTGGGCGCGGTGACACGTGCTTCGGGCCTGATTGACGATATCGATCTGCCGGACAGCGCCGAGCCGGACCCGGATGAGGCGCTCGCGGCAGAGGCGGCCGACCGCGTGCGCGTACTGAATCATGCGTATGGTTTCGTGAGTCGCGGCAACCGCGACGGCGGCCTTGAACACGTCTATGGATCGCTTCGCGACGACCCCGATCCCGATGAGGCGTGGCGCTGGTTTTTCGAGCAGATGTTGCGCTGGGAAGATCCCTACCCGGGCCTGTTGCTGGCGCAACAGTACCTCGGCCGTCTGCTGGAAGCCGGGGACCAGGTCGGCGCGGTCAAGCTGATGTTGCGCTGTCGGCTGATGGACGAGACGTTTCGGCCGCTGAGTGCGGATTTGCCGAAGGCGATTGCCGCGGCAGAGGCCTGCGGCAATGCCGAGCTTGCCGTCGCGCTCAGTCGCAAACGCTGAGGCAGCGATGCCGGCGAGACAACAGGCCGTTCCAGAGGTGCGCAGCCGCGAGGATCAGCGACCCGCTGACGGTGAACAGCCGATCGGCAACGAGGCCAAGGTTGCCGTGTGCAACCGTCGCACCGACTACCAGCAGACCGAGGCCGGCGAATGCGGCGAGCACGACTCGCGGGTTACGGTGGCGTGCATAGCCGATGCCGATCGCGACGATGCTTAACGGGACGGCGAAGTACAACATCTGTGCGTGCAGGTGGCTTTCAGTGAACGGCATCAGCATGGGCAACGCGCCCACGAAAAACGGCAGCGCGAGGCAGTGCAGCAGGCACAGGCCGGAGAGTCCGACTGCGGCGCCATCGAGCCAGTCCGTCGATTTCGCGGGTGTTTGATTCATGAGGGTATGCCGTTATGCTGCAACAGCACCGCACGCGGTGCCGTAGAAATGAAATGATATAATATAACAATATTAACGGCAAGGCTCTGAAAACAGTGACTTACCAGTCCCGGAATGCCGTTTTCGAGGAATCAATGGACAAACGCTTACTGACCATCCTTCGTTGCCCGGTGACCCATAAGGGGCTCAACGTAGCCAGGAGCGACATGCTTGCCCGCATCAATGCGGCGATCGAATCCGGCGGGCTCTCGAACCGCGACGGTGCCGTGGTGTCGCAGCCGCTTGACGAAGCCCTCGTTACCGATGACGGGAAGCTCGCCTACCCGGTCAGCAACGGGATCCCGGTCTTGCTGGAGGGCGAATCGATCAGCCTGGAACAGGTCGGCTGAGCCCCCGGCGAGCTTGCCATCGAGTCGCGCCCCTGTATGATCGAAATCAACAGCAGCAACGACTGATTGCGTGAAAATCCAGGCAAACCAGCTCTCTTCCTATCTCAAGAACAGCCTGGCGCCCTGCTACCTCGTTACGGGCGACGAGCACCTGCTCGTTGCGGAAGCCCTGGACAGTATCCGTGCCGCGGCAAGGGACAGCGGTTTTACGCAGCGGGAGTCGCACGTCGCAACGCAATGGTTCGACTGGGCAAGCCTGTCTGCGTCGAGTTCCAACCTCTCGTTGTTCGCGGAGCAGCGGATCATCGAGTTGCGGCTGCCGACCGGCAAACCGGGAAGGGCGGGCAGCAGCGCGATCGTCGAGCTGCTGGAGCGACTCGGACCCGAACTCATGCTGATCGTCAGTGCGCCGAAGCTCGACAGAAGCGCGGCTTCGTCCAAGTGGGTGAAGGCGATAGACGCCCGCGGTATCTTCCTGCCTGTCTGGCCGGTCGGCGTAAGGGAGCTCCCGGGATGGATCGCCGCACGCATGCGCGCGGCGGGATTGCAGCCGGACCGCACCGCGGCGGGCCTTATCGCGGACAGGGTCGAGGGCAACCTGCTCGCGGCTAACCAGGAAATCGAGAAGCTGCGGCTGCTGCTCGGGGAGGGCCCCATCACTGCGGAAGATGTCGCGAACGCCGTGGCAAACAGCAGCCGCTACGACGTCTACAAGCTCGTGGATGCCGCGCTCGCCGGCGATGCGCGGCGTGCCGTCAGGATTCTCGCGGGGCTGCGTGCCGAAGGCGTGGAACCCGTAATCATATTCTGGGCGCTCGGTCGGGAGCTGCGGCTGCTCGCCGGCCTGTCGGACGCGGTGCGGCAGCGCATCGATCTCGGTTCGGCGATGCAGAAGGCCAGGGTGTGGCGAAACCGGCAGGGGCTGGTGAGGAGTTGTGTCAGCCGCGCGCCGGCAGGCGCGTTTCATCGCATGCTGAAGGCGGTGGGGCAGGGCGACGCCGCGGCAAAAGGCCAGCTGCGAGCGGATCCGTGGCAGCTCGCGAACGATATCGTGCTCGGTCTTGCCTTTGCCGGCAAGCAGGCGGCATGAGCGGTGCGCCGGCAGGAGCAGGTTGCCGATGAGGCCGATCGGCATCTTCGGTGGCACATTTGATCCGATCCACTATGGTCACCTGCGGACCGCGTTCGAGCTGCTGCAGACGCTCGATTTCGAAGAGGTGCGTTTCATCCCCTGCGGCGACCCGCCGCATCGTGGCGGGACGTTTGCGCCGGCGGCGTTACGGCTGGACATGGTGCAGCTTGCCACGCGGGACGAGGCGGCGTTCGTTGTCGACGATCGCGAACTGCAGCGGACGGGCCCGTCTTATTCAATCGACACGCTGACGAGCCTCCGCGAGGAATTTCCGGACCGCTCGTTGTGTCTCATAACAGGGATGGACGCATTTCTCGATCTGCCCACGTGGCACAGGTGGGATGAAATCCTGGATTTTGCCCACCTAGTCGTTGCCCACAGGCCGGGATGGCGAGCGCCCGGCGAGGGTGCGCTGGGCGTACTCCTGGGAGAGCGCAGGACGCAGCGCGTGGTCGACCTGCACGAGAAACCCCAGGGCAGCGTCTACATACACGCGGTGACGCAGCTCGAGATCGCGTCGACCGAAATCAGGGACCTCGTAGCGCAAGGGTACGATCCGCGCTACCTGATGCCCGATTCCGTCCGGGCGGTAATAATGGAGAGTTCGTGTTACACAAAAAACCAGCCAGAAACAGAGGAGGCCGATACCGTATGAAGATGAGCAGCACGCATGAATAGCGAGCAACTGAGCGACCTGGTCGTCGAAGCGCTCGAGGACGTGAAAGCAAAGGACATCGTCAAGCTCGATGTCCGCGACATGACGACCGTAACCGACTATATGATCGTCGCCAGCGGGACGTCGACGCGCCACGTGCAGGCGCTGGTCGATAATGTGATCAAAAAGGCGTCGCAAGCAGGTCACAAGCCGATCGGTGTGGAGGGCGAGAGCGGCGGCGAATGGGTGCTGCTCGATCTGCAGGACGCACTGGTACACGTCATGCTGCCCAAAGTGCGTGAGTTCTATAACCTGGAAAAACTCTGGTCGCTGCGTCCGGCCGGGGACCTTGCCGCGACAGAACGGTAAGGCATATCCAGCACAGAGATTCGGGAGCATTCCGCCGTGCATATCCGGCTGCTAGCGGTCGGCGAGCGCCAGCCGGCGTGGGTCGACGACGCGTTCCGAAACTACGCCGGACGCTTCCCGCCGCAATGGAAATTCAGGCTGGATGTCATCGCGACGGCAAAACGCAGCAAGTCCGAAGACGCACAACGGGCCATAGATGCCGAAGGCGAACAATTACTTGCAAGGATTGCGGCGGATGAGCAGGTCGTGCTGCTCGATGAAATAGGCAAGCAGCCCACCAGCCAGAACCTGGCCGGGAAGTTGTCGGCGTGGCAGGCTGACGGCAGGGATCTCTGCTTCGTTATCGGCGGCCCTGACGGCGTCTCCGGGAGCTGCCGTGCGCGGGCCGGGTTCGTCTGGTCGCTGTCGAATCTGACGCTGCCGCATGGGCTTGCGCGGGTGATTTTTGCGGAACAGATGTATCGCGCGTGGTCGCTGCTGTCAGGCCACCCCTATCATCGCTCCTGAGGTCCGGCCGACGCCCCCATGCCGGTTCCCAAGCTCCATCTCGCCTCTTCGTCCCCCCGGCGCAGCCGGATTCTCGAGCAAATGGGTGTCGAATTCACCGCAGCGGGCGTCGACATCGACGAACGCCAGCACCCGGACGAAACTGCGGATATCATGGTCGTGCGGCTCGCCGTGGAAAAGGCCTGCGCCGTGGCGCCGGAGCCCGGTACCGTGGTTCTGGGCGCCGACACGGCCGTCGTTCTCGATGGCGAAGTATTCGGCAAGCCGGCGGACCGGGCAGACGCCTTGCGCATGCTGGCCATGCTGTCCGGGCGTCGTCACCAGGTCATGACGGGCGTCGCCGTGCGAGCGGCCAGCACGGCGGAGAGCTTGCTTTCTGTGACCGAAGTGACATTTCGCAAGATCGCTCCTGACGAGGCGCTCGACTACTGGCAAAGTGGGGAGCCCCGCGGTAAGGCCGGCGCCTATGCGATACAGGGACTCGGCGGCACCTTCGTGGAGTCGATCGCCGGAAGCTACACGGGGGTGGTCGGCCTGCCAGTCTTCGAGACCGCGGAACTGTTGCGATCGGCCGGCATCGAACTGCCTGCTGAACTGAAGGACGCGTTATGAGCGACGAGTCGCTGAAAGAGGAAATACTGATCAACGTGACCCCGTCGGAAACGCGGGCGGCGCTGCTCGAGAACGGGGTCCTGCAGGAAATATTCATCGAACGCACGGCGCGTCGGGGGCTGATCAGCAACATCTACAACGGTCGCGTGTCACGCGTGCTGCCCGGCATGCAGGCAGCGTTCGTCGAGATCGGCCTCGAGCGCACAGCGTTCCTGCACGCCTCGGATATTGCGCGAAATGGCGCCGCAGGCGATGCAATGGCCGAAGACCTGCCGGACATACGCGAACTGGTCAGGGAAGGCGACCGGCTCCTCGTGCAGGTCGTCAAGGACCCACTCGGCAACAAGGGCGCCAGGCTCACGACCTTCATTACGCTGCCCTCGCGCCACCTCGTCCTGCTGCCGCGCAGCACCAGTGTCGGGATCTCGGCGCGTATCGACCAGGACGGCGAGCGGGAGCGTCTGCGCCTGCTGGTCGAGGAGTTGCTTGCGGAGCACGGCCTCGAGTGCGGGGCGATCGTCCGCACCGTCGCAGAGGGTGCGGGCCGGGAATCGCTGGAGGCCGACCTCGAGTATCTCGTCAGGCTGTGGGGCGTCATTCAGGAACGGTGCAGCAACGGTGGTGTACAACACCTGGTCAACGAGGACCTGTCGTTGCCGCTGCGCGTGCTGCGGGACCTCGTCACCAGCGATGTGGAAACGATACTGGTCGATTCCAGGCCGGATTTCGAAGCAATGCACGAATTCGCCGCGACGTTCCTGCCCGGCGTCGAGGAGCGGCTGGAACACTACAAGCGGAGGCGCCCGATTTTCGACCTGCACGGCATCGAGGACGAGATACGCAAGGCGCTGGACAGAAATATCCCGCTAAAGTCGGGCGGCTACCTGATTTTCGACCAGACGGAAGCGATGACGACCATTGATGTGAACACAGGGGCTTACGTCGGCCACCGAAACCTCGAGGAGACGATTTACAAGACGAATCTGGAGGCGGCAATGGCGATCGCCCGGCAGCTGCGGTTGAGGAACCTCGGCGGGATAATCATCATCGATTTCATTGACATGGAAGAGGCATCGCACCGCGAGAATGTGCTTTCCCTGCTCGAGCAGTCGCTCGCAGGCGATCACGCGCGGCACCAGATCACTCCGGTTTCTCCGCTCGGGCTCGTGGAAATGACGCGCAAACGCACGCGCGAGAGTTTGCAGCATGTCCTCTGCGAGGACTGCCCCAGCTGCGAGGGGCGCGGTTTCGTCCTTACGGTGGAGACGGTTTGTTTCGAAATTTTTCGCGAGATCATCCGGCAGGCGCGCCAGTTCGAGTTCGACGAAGCCCTGGTGCTCGCACACGAGGACGTCATCGAATTGCTGCTGGACGAGCAGGCGCACAGTCTCGCGATACTCGGTGAACAGACCGGCAAGTCGATACGGCTGCAGACGGAGTCACTCTATCTGCAGGATCAATTCGACGTCGTATTGATGTAATTCGGTACACAAATTCGGATGAAGAGTTTCCTGCAACGCCTGTTGAAGTATCTCGCCTACCTGGCGGCGGGCGTCGTTATCCTGCTCGCCGTCGCGGTCGGATTGTTTCGGCTGTTCCTGCCGCGGCTTCCCGAGTACCAGGACGAGATCAAGGCCTGGGCGAGTGCTGCCATCGGAATGCAGGTGAATTTCTCCGGCATGGATGCCCGCTGGGGCCTGAGCGGTCCGCAACTCGAGTTTTATGACGCCGAGCTGACTGGCGGCGCGCCATTGTCACGCGTCATTGCGGCAGAGCAGGTGAGCATCGGCATTGCGATCACGCGTCTGGTCGCCGACAGGGCGCTGGTCGTCAATCGTGTCGTGATTCGCAATACGGACCTGGAAGTACGTCAGCTGCCGAATGGCGAATGGTGGATACAGGGGATTGCCCTCAAAGATCTACCGATCGAGCAGCCCGGGGCCGGCGGCGACATGGGTGACATCGAAGTGATTGCCGAGGAGGTCGCCCTGAACCTGATCCTGCCGGGTGACGACCAATCGAAGGCGTTCGAGATCAGTCGTCTGAGCGTCCGCAGCGAGGAGCAGAGGCTTACCCTCGACGGCCTGGTAGCGCTTCCCGATTCGCTGGGAAGTCAGCTGCGCATCGGCGCGACGCAGTTGCTCGATGGTAGCCGCAATGGCGGCGGCTGGGACATCAACCTGGATGCAAGGGAGCTCAACCTCGAAGGGGTCGCGGCCCTGGACCAGTCGCGCGGCTGGCCCGTGTCGTCCGGCAGCGGCGATATCGATGCGTCGCTCGCATGGGTCGGCGGACGCATCCAGAGTGCCGCAGCGGAGTTTTCACTGGACCAGGTGAGCTTTGGCGCGCGTGAGCAGTTCTCTATGGTGGGTCGTCTCGAGTATCACCGGGATCCGGATGGCTGGCTGGCCGTTGCTGATGATTTTCAGATCAGCACCGCATCGGGAAGCTGGCCCGAGTCGTCCCTCAAGCTGGAGACGAGTATCGACCGCGACGGCTCCATCGTGATGCTCGACACCCGCGGCGACTACCTGGACCTCGCCGACCTGCGGCTGTTTGCGCCGCTGCTCGAAGACGAGCAGCAGGACATGCTCAACGGGCTCGCACCCGATGGCATCGTGCGTAACCTGGTCGCCACGATCTCCGACATTAATACGGACTCCCAGCGCTACGCGATATCGGCGGACCTCGAGGATGCCGGTATCGCGGTGTACAAGGACCGGCCCGGAGTCCGCGGATTCACGGGCCGGCTGCGGGCAGACTGGTCGGGCGGCCGGCTCGAAATCCGGTCCCGGGACATGGTTGTCGATCTTGCCAGCCACCTGACCGAAACGGTGCCGATAGACAATGCCAGCGGCACGGTGATCTGGCGCCGCAGCGGTGATCGCGTCACCGTGCTGTCGGACAACATTGCAATCAGTAATGCTGACCTCGACAGTCAGAGCAACGTCCAGGTCATCCTGGACAAAGACGAAGCGCCCGTCATCGACCTCGCATCCCGGTGGAGCATCACCGATATCGGTTCCGCCAAGCGTTTCATCCCCGAGCAGCTAATGCACCGGAACCTGTATGAGTGGTTCCAGAGTGCGCTGGTGTCGGGGAGCATCCCGAGCGGTACGACCCGTTTATACGGCCCGCTCGACAAGTTCCCGTTCGATGGCGGAGAAGGGCGTTTTCTGCTCGAAGCCAACGTGCGTGACACGACCTTCAAATTCCTGCCGGACTGGCCGGCCGCCGAAATCATCGAGATGGACGTGGTGCTCGACAACTCCCGCCTTTACACGGAGAACAACCGTTCGATCAATCGGGGCCGGGAAGTGGTGGACGCAAAGGTCGAAATCGACGATCTGCGCAAACCCGTACTGACGATCGATTCCTATTCGACCGGCACGCTGGAATCGCTGCACAACTATGTGCAGAGCAGCCCCGTCGCGAGGGTATTCGGCGGCCATTTGAGTCGAGTGAGGGTATCCGGTGATGCGGCTCTGAATCTCGATCTTATGGTGCCGATAACGGACTGGAGGAATTTCACGATCACAGCGCGAATTGTCGCCAATGAGGGCAGCCTGCAGGTGGAGGGCTTCGATCCCCCGGTCACGGGGTTGAATGGCGTTGTGACCATCGAACGCGACAGCGTGAGCAGCGAGGCCCTGGGAGGAACGTTTCTCGGTCGCCCCGTGCAGATTCAGCTCCAGGACGCGCCTGACGATCTGCCCGGGTTCCAGATCATTGCCCGTGCCCGCGGCAGCGTCGATGCGCAGGGCCTCACGGCGGGGCTCGGGTTGCCCGTAGCGGGCCTGGTCGACGGCGAGACGGACTATGACGTCGATCTGTTGTTCCCGCGCGGTGGGAACGCTCAGCCCGAGCCGTTTACGGTGCGCGTTAACAGCGAACTCGTCGGTCTGAAGGTCGGCCTTCCGGAGCCTTTCCTGAAGCCGGCCACCGAAGCCGCGAGTATTTCGGGCGAAATTGCCTTCATACCCGGCGGGCAACGCATTGCAAGCCGCGGAGAAGCGGATGGCGGCGTGAGCTGGGACGTCGCGTTCGCGCGTGACGGCGATGCCTGGGACTTCGAACGCGGCACACTGGCGCTGGGTGGCGCCGAACTCGTGGCTGCGGAGACCCGCGGGCTGCATATACGCGGTAATGTCGCAAGCGTCAGGCTCGATGAGTGGCTGCGACTGTCGCGCGGTGACGAGCAGCGCACGGGCACGGCGGATCGCATCCGCTCCATCGATGTGAACGTCGACAGCCTGCGCCTGCTTGGCCAGCACCTTCAGGATCACCGGGTACGGGTCGATCGCAGCGCACGCGACTGGCTGGTGCAGTTCGACGGCGAACTGGTAAAGGGTTCGGTATTCGTGCCCTATGACTTCGGTTCGGATCGTGCCGTGGTCCTCGACATGGAGCGCCTGGTCCTGCCCGGCGACGATGCCGGTCAGGCGGACAACGCCGACCGCGAACAGATCGATCCGCGAACATTGCCGCCGATCACGCTCAAGGCCGGCGAGTTCGCGCTGGGCAACCGCTATCTCGGCGCCATGGAAACGCAGCTTGGCCGGACGGACCAGGGCCTGGTCGCGGAATCGTTCGTTGCGCGTGACCAGAGCTTCGAGATCGTCGGCAATGCCCGCTGGGTCGCCGACGCGACAGATCCGTCCGGCTATAGCAGCCATCTCATGGCAACGCTTACGAGTACCGACGTAAAGACGACAATGCAGCGCCTTAATTACGCGCCCGGAATCGTTAGTGACGACATGACCCTGTTGTTCGACTTGAGCTGGGCCGGAGGGCCGCGAACCGATGTGTTCGAAACGCTCGACGGCGACGTGCAGGTGCGCATCGGTGCCGGCCAGCTCGACGAAATCGAGCCGGGCGCCGGACGTCTCTTCGGCCTGATGAGTATCGTGGCGCTGCCGCGTCGCCTGTCGCTGGATTTCACCGACGTGTTCGACAAGGGCCTCGGGTTCGACAAGCTCGACGGCACGTTCCGTATCGTCGACGGTGAAGCCTACACCTGCGATCTGTCGCTCGAGGGTCCTGCCGTCAATATCGCCATCATCGGGCGCGCCAGCCTTACGGAGCGCGAATACGAACAGGCGGCGGTCGTGGCCGCCAACTTTGGCAATACGCTGCCCGTGGTGGGTGCTGTCGTAGCGGGGCCCCAGGTCGCGGCCGCACTGCTGATTTTCTCGCAGATATTCAAAAAGCCGCTGCAGGAGATGGGGCAGGTGTACTACGCCATCAATGGACCGTGGGACAACCCGGTTATCGACGGTACGGATGCCGCGTCTTTCGCATCGCGCGCCGAACTGGCAGGGTGCATCCTCGATTCGGAGTAGTATCCTCCGCCACAGGAACTCAGGACAGGGAGCACAGCGTGCGAGTAGCAGCCATCCAGATGAACAGCGGTGCCGATACGGACCGGAATCTCGAGCTGGCCGGGAAGTTGCTGGGCGACGCCGCGCGTGACGGCTGCACGCTCGCGGTGCTGCCCGAGAATTTCGCACTGATGCCGCAACGCGGGCGCGATAAGTCACGGTACGCGGAGCAACCCGGAACCGGTCCGATACAGGATTTTCTGGCCGAGACGGCGGCAAGTTGCGGCATGTGGATTATCGGCGGCAGCATGCCGCTCGCGTCACCGGAACCGGAACGCGTATACGGCGCCTGTATCGTCGTCGACGATCACGGCAATGCGACGGCCATTTATCGAAAGATCCACCTGTTCGATGTCGATTTGCCGGACAGGGAGGAGTCCTACCGCGAGTCGCATTCGATGTATGCGGGCGACGATCCGGCCGCCGTGGACACGCCGGCGGGGCGCGTCGGGTTGACGATTTGCTACGATCTGCGCTTTCCCGAGCTGTACCGGACCCTCGTCGACGACGGCGCAACCCTGTTCACGGTTCCTGCGGCATTCACGGCCGTAACGGGCGCCGCGCACTGGCATACGCTGTTGCGCGCGCGAGCGATCGAGAACCTCGCGTACGTCATAGCACCGGGGCAATTCGGCACGCACCCGGACAACCGCGAAACCTACGGCCATTCACTCATCGTGGATCCGTGGGGACGCATACTGGCCGAACAACCGTCCGGCAACTGCGCCGTCGTCGCGGACATCGACCCCGGGGCCCCGGACAAGCTACGCGCGAGCTTCCCGGCACTCGCGAACCGGCGCTTATAGGAGCACGACTTGAACAACGCAGCAGATCCCATCGAATCGGTAATGGCCGACATGCTGGCCCCGGCTGGGCTGGAAGAACGTCACCTCAGCAGGACGCTCGGTAACGTGTTGCGCGGCGGCGTCGACTACGCCGATCTGTATTTCCAGGTATCGCGGCAGGAGAGCTGGACGCTGGAGGACGGCATCATCCGCGAGGGCAGCTTCAATCTCGACCAGGGGGTCGGGGTGCGGGCCGTCAGTGGGGAAAAGACCGGATTCGCGTATTCCGACGAATTGATGCTGCCGGCTCTCGAACAGGCGGCAGGCGCCGCCCGCGCGATTGCGAAGCAGGGCGAAGACAAGCAGGTGCCCGCATGGCGACGTGGCGCCGCGGCATCCCTGTATCCGGCTGCCGATCCGACGACGAGTGTGTCTGATGCGGAAAAGACCGCCCTGATCATGCGCATTGACGCCGCAACGCGCGGGCTTGATTCACGCGTCGAGCAGGTGATCATCAGTATGACGAGTTGCCAGGACCTCGTGCTGGTCGCGGGTTCGGACGGAACCCTCGCCGCCGACGTGCGGCCGCTGGTGCGGTTCAACGTCAGCGTGATACTCGAGCAGAACGGCCGCCGCGAGCAGGGTTATTCGGGCGGCGGCGCGCGCTCCGACCTGAATTACTTCCTCGCGGGGGAGCTACCCCTGGAGTATGCGCGGGAAGCCGTGCGTCAGGCCATCGTGGCGCTGGAAGCGGTACCGGCGCCGGCCGGCACGATGCCCGTCGTCCTTGGCCCGGGATGGCCGGGAATCCTGCTGCACGAAGCCGTCGGCCACGGCCTCGAGGGCGACTTCAACCGCAAGGGAACCTCCGCGTTTTCCGGCAAAGTGGGCCAGCGCGTTGCGGCGCCGCACTGCACCATCGTCGACGACGGCACCCTGCCGAATCGTCGCGGCTCGCTCGCGATCGATGACGAAGGCACGGCCGGACAGTACAACGTCCTGGTGGAAGATGGCGTGCTCCGAGGCTACATGCAGGACAAGCTGAACGCCCGCCTGATGGGCGTTGCGCCCACGGGCAACGGCCGCCGGGAGTCGTTTGCGCATCTGCCCATGCCGCGTATGACCAATACCTACATGCTTGCGGGCCCGCACGAACACGACGAGATTATTGCGTCGGTAAAAAAGGGGCTGTATGCACCGAACTTCGGCGGGGGACAGGTCGATATTACGTCGGGCAAGTTCGTGTTCTCCGCGAGCGAGGCGTATCTCATCGAAAACGGCAGGATCACGGCACCCGTCAAGGGCGCCATGCTGATCGGCGACGGCCCGGAGGCGCTGACCAGGATTTCGATGGTGGGTAACGATCTGCAGCTGGATACGGGCGTCGGTACCTGCGGCAAGGAAGGCCAGTCGGTGCCGGTCGGCGTGGGACAACCGACCCTCAAGATCGACGAGTTGACGGTCGGCGGAACCGCGTAGCGACGGTGTCGCTGCGATGCGACGATTGACATAAGTGTCGGTACGCAAGCCACATCAAGGCCTGTGAGCTGGCTCACCGCATTGCGCAACGGAGTCCGGTATCTTTCGGGCGTCTCAAGGAGGAAATCGCATCATGGCGTTCGAAAGCACAATAACGGAGAAAGACATGGATACCGCGCCGCACACACTTGCGCAGGGCATCCGTGGCGATAAGGCTGACTTCGAGCCCGACCTGTCGGTCGACGGTCTTTCCGACTCGATTCTGGCGAAGCTGCTGCGCCTGTTCCGGCTCGCCTGAACGCGCGAGCCCGTCCGGCACTGGACGGCGGCAGGGCGGCCGTGGAAAATGGATCGCCCGGAGTTGACGACCAGGCGACATGTGGATTTCGAAGCCAATCTACGAGAGCTTGCCGTATTTCTACCTGCTGGTCGGCGTAATCTCGCTATCCGCGTCA
>Ga0316201_10000363_pt1 | contig 25049 bp, 17 predicted proteins | sample CS6wburrow_MG_FD_204516 | JGI IMG/M metagenome (GOLD analysis project Ga0316201, IMG submission 204516) | Coastal sediment microbial communities from Delaware Bay, Delaware, United States - CS-6 worm burrow | ecosystem: Environmental > Aquatic > Marine > Coastal > Sediment | place: USA... | reverse complement strand
ATGCTCATTATATACATTGTGTGCATAACGGGCTGAAATTTCTTTGAATTTACCTTGTTGGATATATTCTTCAGCTTTTTTCCAGTTGATCGCAGCGATATAATCTTTGTCATTCTGAGAAGCATTCACCTCCATCAGTGTGGAAGCTTCTTCAGTATTATAAGTAGTGAAGAAAGTCCATCCATGGGATTTTCCTTTTCCTGAGTGAGCCAGATCATAATCAAATGCAGGAAGAAGCACCTGGAATGCAATTTCCATTGCCCCATCCGCTTCAACACTGATAAAAGTTAGTGTTCCTTTGAAGTTTTCTGCATAACTATCTATTGCTACATCCTTTTGAGGATAGGGAATACCAAAACGGGTACCCGCCACTACGTACTCAGTATTCTCAGTTGTAAAAGGAGAACTGTGATTACCTGCACTATTTGGGATTTCAATAATTTCAGCAGTTTCAAAAGTTGTTAAATCAATTCTGGCAACACGTGGTGTATTATTTCCATTAATAAAAATCCACTTGCCATCAGTCTCGCCATTTGTTTGAGACAATTCCGGGTGGTGACTATCATCCCATGGTACAAATCCATGGGAGGTATTCAACATTGGTTTCGTTTCTTCATTAAATCCATATGCTTTTTCAGCATCCACAGAAAATACAGGAATGATTTTTAGCAATCTTCCGGAAGGAAGACCATGGACTCCAATTTGTCCGCTAAAACCACCTGACATAAAGGCGTAAAATTCATCGTATTCGCCAGGTGCTACATACACCTGCGATGCGACATCTCCAGATAAAAGTCCGGCACTTGAGGAAGATGATTGCATTTGATTTCCACATTTCATCAAAAGCATCACGATAATCAGGAGGGCCGGTATTAGGAGCACATGTTTGAGTTTCATACGGCTTTGCATTTTAGTTGATTTAGTGATATAATAAAAGATAGATTTATCTTTTTTACAAAGTAATCTGACCCCAGAAGATATCCAGATGATAAAGATCATTTTAACCTATGATAGTTATCAAAGGCACAATCCGCCATCTATTTTGATATTTACACTGCAATCGAAACGATCAATTAAAAGAGTTTACTATCTTTTTATTCTTAATCATCTAAATGACTATTATGCTATCCAAAACCTGTAAATATGCCATTCGTGCAACCATCTATTTAGCTGCAAATACCAATGAAACAGAGCGTATTGGCATAAAAGATCTTGCAGAAGCACTCATGGTGCCGAAACACTTTTTAGCCAAAATACTTCAGGTACTGACAAAAAATAAAGTCATCTCTTCTATGAAAGGGCCGGGAGGTGGATTTTTCATAAAAGCTGAAAATCTTGGTTTGAGCATAATGGATGTTGTGGTGGGTCTTGACAAAAAAGAGATCTTTGTCGGGTGTGTTCTTGGATTGCCGGTATGCTCTCACGAAAATCCCTGCCCGTTACATAAAAGCCTTGTACATTTGAGAGATGGTTTTTCCTATCAATTAGAAAGTTCAACAATTGGCGAAATGGCACACGCAATGAAGTACCATGGATACCAGATATAAATATTTGAAAATTTATCATTATGAAAAATTTATTTTTTTTCCTCTTTCTTATTATGATTGGTATCGGTTGTGGATCAAACAACCAATCAGATAAACCAGCCGCGTCAGCCCCAAAAAAAGTAGCTCCTAAAAAAGCAGACGATGGTAAAGGGATTGGTGAAATCAAGAATGTAACCCTGAACGATCCGCTTGATGCTAATATGATCAAGACAGGAAAAGGAATCTACGAAATGAAATGCGCTGCATGTCACAAACTCACTGACCAGCGTGTAGTAGGACCAGGTTGGGCAGGGCTTACGAAAAAAAGAAAACCAGAATGGATCATGAACATGACAACTAATGTAGAGGTTATGCTTGAGAAAGATCCTGAAGCTTTAGCACTCCTGAAAGAATGCCTCGTACGTATGCCAAACCAAAATCTATCGGTTGGTGATGCGCGTAACGTGTTGGAGTTTATGTATGACAATGATTCCGGGAAATAATGTGCCCCGAACATGCCTCAACTAACAATAGACGACCAAACGACGCGATTGCCTAGAATCTGGTTATTGGTATCTCTAATTAACTTGTTTCTGGCAGCTTGTCTGGGTGCGATTTTGCGGTTCGTTTTCGTGACTGAGATTCCAGGTGTTTCCTTCACTCATTTTATGCATGCACATTCGCATACAGCAATGCTGGGATGGTTGTATCTGGCATTATTTGCGCTCATGATTCGTTTTTACCTTCCAAACGAAGAGGGAGTTTATCGGCGGTATAACAGACTATTTTGGCTGACACAATTGAGTGTCTTTGGAATGCTTGTTTCGTTTATTTATCAGAGTTATGGCCCGGTATCCATTGCATTTTCAAGCTTGCACGGTATCTTATCTTACATTTTTGTTTACAAATTTTGGAGGGACCTGGGAAAACCTTCACCCGCAAATCGCATTTCTTTCAAATTTGCAAAAGCAAGTATGTTTTTCCTGATCCTTTCGACCCTGACTTTGTGGGCGATGCCAATTGTTATAATAATAGGAGAAAGCAGAAGCGCACTGTATTATGCTTCTGTCCAATTCTATTTACATTTCCAATTTAATGGTTGGTTCATTTTTGGTATTCTGGGCTTACTCTTTTACTTTTTAGAGAGCAAATCAGTTTCATTTTCTGAAAAAGGTGCAAATCTATTTTTCAGGCTGCTCGTCATTTCTTGCCTGCTTACCTATGTTCTGGCAGTGACATGGTCAAATCCTATACAAGCGTTATTCTACATTAATAGTGCTGGGGTCATCATACAGTTAGCTGCTTTAGTCATTTTCATTTCCGTGTTATGGCCGGTGCTCCCCGAAATCAAAAAGCACTTTTCGGGTATTACTTTTACGTTGATTGGGGTCTCAGGCATTTGCTTTCTTGCGAAAATATTGATACAGTCAGCTGTCATTATTCCTTCTATTGCCCAGGTCGGATATACCATCCGAAATTATGTACTTGGGTTTTTGCACCTCATGCTCTTAGGGATGGTATCCTGCTTTTTACTCGCTTTCTCCGCTCAAAATGGGTTATTCAAATATAGCTCCAGTTCCACCAGGATCGGGATCTGGCTATTCCTGATTGGATTTGTTGGTAGTGAGGGGTATTTGTTTTTGCAAGGAACGATGTTTTGGGCTGCACTTGGGTTTTTACCTTATTATTATGAGGGTCTTGCCATTATTTCAGCATTCATTCCAATTGGGGTTTTATTCATGATTTTTCCTCAGCTTGGGCATGGTGGAAAGGAATCGGTTTCAATTCCATAAACACTAAAAAGAGTAGTCACCAAAGTGGAACCATGATTCTTAAACTCGTGATTTTGGAGGTACTGCATGAGTATTTTTCTAACTTACGGCATCGATATCTGAGTCTGTAATGATACCAACGAGAATTCCATTTTCTAATACAGGCAGACTCCTGATTTCGTTTTGATCCATAACTTTGCGTGCCTTATTTAATGGTTCATGCGGTTCAATTGTGATAATTGATTTCGTCATTAGCTTTTTTATTTGCTCTTGTCCGCCCGCAGGAGATACATAATCTTCTAGTTGTTTTGCGCTGAAGACACCAGTCAGGTTTTTTTCATCATCCTCTACAACAAGATGATGGAAATTGTTCCACATCATGATATGCCTGGCTAATTCAACACTTGCATGTTCATTGATAGTGAATACATCTGAGTTCATAATATCCTCAACAATACTTGGAATGATCGAAAAAGGGAGTTGTTCGTAGTAACGACTGATTTTCACATCCTCCCATGTATGTACCGGTTTGTTTTCTTTTTGATAGAGGAGGCTCTCATTTACAAGAATTCGATTGCAAACTGATGGTTTATACCTTGTTCGTAGTCTCCGATAGTTTTGGATCAACCACTCAGAACCAGTTTTACCACTTGTCACTCGATCGTTAATGATGCCCAGGTAGAGCTGAATATCATGATCGGATATGCCCTGAGAAGCTAGACCAGATGCTGCTAATGGGATGAGTTCCTGCTCAATTAAGTCGGATGCCTGAACACTCCTTCCAAACCAATTGAAATGTGATCGAATTCCGGTTCTGGCAGCACGGATAAAATTTCCTTTTGCATCTTTAAACGGAATCTTCTTTTCATAGTCCCGAAACTCTTCTGGCATTCCTTGCATCAAACCCACCCAAAATGCAAGAATTGCTACCTCATCGATCACAGTTGGTCCGGCAGGTATATACCTGCATTCGATCCTTATATGTGCCTGATTTTCATGGACACCATAACATAATCGATTCCAGGTATACGTCGTGCCATTGAGCAATCGAATGGAACTCAAATTTGGAACCTGATCCGGGTCTTCATGAACTGATTCTGTTTCTTCTCCCATGAGTAAAAGAGGAAACCGCGCAACCAGGTTTTTCCATAGGGTCGATGATCCACCTTTTAACCAATTCAATCCAAATGAGACCCTTGGTAAAAATTTGCGGACAGGATGTCGATAATTCCTGGTATCCAGGCTTTGTTTGAACAAGGCAATCCTGTTTTCATGCCAGAGTTCCCGGCCAAAGAGTAAAGGCGAATTTGTACTTGCAGCCAAAACGGGACCGGATATCATTTGACACCAATTATAGGTTTCATCAAATGTATCAGGGTTCACCTGCAGATGTGTTTGAAAACTGGTGTTACATGCTTCAAAAAGGACACTATTGAGTTTTGCATACAACTCATCCACCCCTTCAATATGAATTTGAAACTCCCTTCCTCGCAATCGAAGCAGTTCATTACTTAATATCTGATATCTTTTTTCTGGAGTCATCCAGGAAAAATCAAGGTGTTTATACTTGAGGGTGGGAAGCACGCCGGTCAAGAACAAATGACTATCGTGTGCATTTGCTGCATTTTGGCCCGTTTGCATCAAATCAAGCAGGTGCTTTTCCATTTTTTGAAGCGTGTCAGGACCCAGGCGCATTGGGTCTCCATTTGCTTCTACGTTAAATAAAGCTAATTCATTGGTAAAATGGGGGTCTTCAATATCTCGAAGAATGTCAAAGGCAATCGGATTCGGCCTTCCATTCACATCAACGATACAGATTTCTTGTTCTACACCGATAACATTTTGGGCTTTCTCAATCCTACCTTCGGCCAAAAGTTGTTCGAATTGATGGATATCGGAGATAATCGCTTGATAATATCTGTTTCGGTCTTCCGGTGACTTTATTGCCTTTACTTGAAAATCCCCCATGGTGTTTATTTGGTTTCCTATTTGGTTATGAACGGCTTGACGAGATCAATCGGAGTCACAATACCAACTAGTTCACCATTTTCTAGAACAGGAATTGCCCTAAATCCCTCGGATCGGAATACGGAATATGCATCATCAATACAATCATCCACATCCAGGGTATAGACATTATCAGTCATGACATCTTTTACTCGACGTGTGTGCATCAGGGCTTCGTTATAGGATTCTCGGTTTGGATTTTTAAAGAGTGACATACCCCAGGATAGCTGATCCAGATCCGTTTTACTGATGATCCCGACGATTTGCTTTTCTGCTGTTAAGACCGGGATATGGTGAATGCTATTCTGGTCAAAAATATCTTGTACTTCAGTCAATGGATCTTCAGTCTGAACTGTCAAAGGAAATTTTGTCATGACTTCTGCTAAAGATATTCTCGGCATAATTTTGTTTTTATTTAAAAGTATACTTTAGTAAATCGTAGCTTGTAATTACCCCTACTAAATCTTCACCGTCCAACACGGGTAATGCGTGTAATTTGTTTGAAAGAAAAATGTCAGCGGCCAATCCAACTGTATCATCGCAATCAATAGAAATCGGATTTGGCGTCATGAGATCCTTGATTCTGATATCAGTGCTTTTGATATTATTTCCAACAGCCAACGCATTCCATAAATAGTCCAGCAAATCTGTTTTACTTAAAATGCCTACGAGCGTATTATCCTCCAAGACAAGCAAATGGTGAAACCCTTTCTCATCGAAAATATTATTTGCTTTCAAGAGACGATCATCTGGAGAAACAGTAAACACTTCTGCCGTCATTATTTCTTTGATAGGAGATTCTGCGTTGATCATTTAATTCATGTTTTAATACTTCTAGTTATCGAGAATTCTCCTTTCTTCGGATGATGATAATCAATGAAAATTGTGATAATAATCAATCATTTAGTCAAAGAAATGCACGTTATCCAAAATAGGCTAATGTCTCAACAGCTTGTGCCTAGCCAATACTACCAATCACGATTAAGCACAATAATAGGATAATCAGCAGCCATCTGATCAAATGCCATGCCTTTGGGTGATGTGCAAAGTAATAAGCAAATGTCTCAACGAATAACAGCGCAGCTATAACAGCAATCATTGTAAAGGCCCAGTTTGTGCTCCAGGCATTGAAAAAGAATGAAAATACGATGACCAAAACAACGGCCAGCGTATAAATGCGCGTGGACCATCTAAGGTCCTTGTGAAACTGTTTCCAGGTCTTTTTTTCCATCATCGAAATTATCTGATATACATATTATACCATCAGGCATATCAAAGATGGATAGGGATGAACCAGAGAATCATTGATCCTACTCAACTAATAAAATGATTCTTTACCACCCGGATGTTCTTTTGCCCCTTTCTATGAGTAGTTTTGGAATCGTAAACTCAAATAAGTGGGCTAAAAAGACGGGCGATGGATTCCATTGCCTTTTCCTTTCTCGGCCTGTTTTTAAAGGAAACTGCATGAATTTCTTCACAAAGTTTAAGGTCTGATAAAAATTGATTTTTCACTTCTTTACAAATCGTTTTGTCGTAAATAATTGCATTCACTTCAAAATTCTGACTAAAACTTCTTTCATCCATATTGGCAGTTCCGATCGAAGAAACGATATCGTCAGCAATGAGCACTTTGCTATGCATAAATCCATTTTGATAGAAAAATACTTTAACCCCAACTTCAAGTAATTCCTCAAGGTAACTCCTGATACTCCACTTTAGCAGTTTTGTGTCGGAATTATATGGAATCATTAATTGTACATCGACATTACTCAATGCAGCCGTTTTAAGTGCTGTCAAAATACTTTCATCAGGGATAAAGTAAGGTGTTGATATATAGATATATCGTTTTGCCAGATTGATCATCGAGAAATATAAATGTTGAATATTCGCAATGTTGCTATCAGGTCCACTGGCGATAATCTGAATCGGGCATCCTTTTGTTTCTTTTGCTATTTGAAACATATTTGATTCCAAATGAACGGAATGACCACTCACAAAATGCCAATCCAGGAGAAAAACCAACCATAACCCTAACACTGCAGGTCCGGCGATGCGTACATGCGTATCTCTCCAATAACCAAGTACAGGATCACCAAGCAGGTATTTGTCAGCAATATTAAACCCTCCTGTATATCCAATCTCACTATCAATCACTACAATTTTCCGATGATTCCGGTAATTGATTCTTTGTGGCCACTTAAAAAAGCGCAAGGGTATAAAAGGATACAACTCAATCCCAGCAGATTTTACAAGCTTGATAAACCGATCACTAAGGTTCCAGCTTCCAACGCCGTCATAGATGACTTTTACAGATACACCTTCTTGCACTTTCCTCTTTAATATCTCGAGGAGCCTATCTGCAAGCTGCCCCTCTTCAAAAATGTAAAACTGAATGGCAATATGCTTTTGTGCATTTTTCAAGTCTTCGAATAATGCTTCAAAAAATGTATGCCCGTCATGAAAAACTTTTGTTTGATTTCCGATGGTCCAAACTGTTTGCTGATTTTTCATCACCATGCGTATGAGCTTGCGATATCTCTTTTGCTTTGGTGGCAACCCTTTTTCTATATGTGGATCATGTTGGCTTTGAAGCTTTTCAAAAGCTTCAAAAATGCGCTCCGTTTCTAACCTTTTTCGCCGGAAAATATTTTTTTGGCGAATGTTCTTTCCGAAAACATAGTATAGCATCAATCCGAGGATGGGCAATAAAAACAAAAAGGCAATCCAGGCAAGTGTTCGGGATGGACTTCCTTTTTCAAGCAGGATAAAACGAATCGTCCTGACCATCAGGATGCCATACGCACACAAAGCGATGATCAGAAACCATTTCAACATATTAAAAATGATTTATTCAAGAGATTCATAAAACGACCGAACATAAGCACTTTTCTGATTCATCGTCATATTATCTTCCGTAATAATCGATAAGATATAAGGTTTAAAGCTTTTAAGCTCACGGATATATTGCAGAAATAGTGATTTTGCTTCACCTGGCCCGAAGATAAAAATTTCATCTGCAGATTTAACTTCATCAACAATTTGTTGAAAATAGTGATCAATCTGATTTTTTCTTCTTTGCAGAATTTTACGATCAGATTTTTTATCCATAGGGCCATAAGGCACTCTCGACCTAGATCCTCCGCCTGGTTGCACCTCTTCTATTTCAGAAGCAATCAACACTGGTATTGATTCCTCAGTTGGACGAGCGATGATTTCCGCGACTCGAAAATCCATCCATATGCCTAATTGTTTACTCATCTTCTTATTCTTTTATCAATAAAATCATATTCCATGTGTATTCCAGGAGCTACCTGACAACCCAAATGGGTATTTGGTCATTTTGGGTGAGCAATGATTCGGTTACACTTCCGAGGAAATAGTTTTCCAGGCCACTATGGCCGACCGCACCAATGAAAATGATATCAGCTTCCATTTTTTGTGCATGTGTCAAAATGTCTTCTGCAACATTACGACCAGCACTTAAATGAATTGACATATCCACTTCTTCTTGATTTATCTGATGTTTAACCATAAAGTTTTCACATCTTCTTTTTGCAGCAGCTGGCAATGATGAGATTGCATATTCATATGTACCTCGCTCTCCATACTGTTGGAATGGTGGGATATCAATAATATGTAGTCCGATTATTTTTTCTTTTTCCGGTATCACTTCACGCAGCTGGTGAGCTATTGAAAACGCATGATACGCATGCTCTGAAAAATCAACTGCCCATAAGATCTTTCGAATCGGCAGACGATCAATCGAAGGAACAAAGAGCAAATCGTTTTTAATATGACGGGCGAGCCTGCGCGACGTAATGCCACTTCCAGAGGAAGAAGTTTTTTGACCAAGTATCAGCAGCTCTATCTGGTCTTTTTCTACCATTTGTTTCAGCTTTTGATATGGTCTCCCTTCCTGAATATCAATTTTCATTTTCTCTTCAGGATACTTCGCATACGTGGTCATTTCTTCAGAAAGTGTCTCGTATACTTTGCCCAGTGCGGGAGCGGCAGGCATAAAAGGATTTCTGATATCCACTTTGAAAAAATCTCCAATATCCCAGACAGGAACAATATGAAGAGCAATCAAAGTCTCTGGCATAAAAAGGCCTGCCAGGTATCCGGCATATTGAAGCGTTTCCTGATCTTTTGATGTTAAATCAAGTGCAACACCAATTCTATTTAGATGAAAATTTCCCATGTGATCCGCTTGAATGATCAAGCTATCGAATGGAAAAGAAACCAGAAATGATCAATATCAACTTATTCGGTGATTTACTACCGATACTGGTCATTTAATCCAACCCCGTTCAATACCATTGGGATTATTTTTTCAAGACGCTTCATTTTTGTTTCGATACGCTTTGCTTCGTGAATATATTCAGCATATTCATTTTGCCTGCCAGGGGTAAGGCTTTGAAAGGCACTTTCGAGTACGCTATTCGCCTGAAGTGCTTGTTTGAGTTCGGCCGGCATTACGCTCTGACGAGATTTAGAAGGTTTTATACTCAGGCCGGCTTTTTCATTTGCGATAGCCTCACGCACATACTTAGCAAGCACTCTTTTGTTGATTTGTTTTGAATCTGTAAAACGAATTTGCCGCAGCCCCTTCGTTTTCCCTTCCTGCGCATTAATTAATAGCCGATTAGGATCTGACAAGAAAGCACCCTGGTGGAACCAAAGGGCAAAGTGATTTTTGAAAGCGGCAATTCCTACCACATTCTTCCCATAAAGGGTATAATGAGGAGCGCCCCACTTTAAGGTTTCAACCATTTCAGTGGAGCGCATTATTTCTATAAGAAGAAGGAGTCCCTTAGTCCATTTCGGGTTTCCAACGATATAAGCATTCACATCTTTATACCTCTCCATCCCCATGTGATTTGCTTTTTATTTTCGAAGCACTAAAGTACTTGCCATCATATCATGGAGTGCTTGCTTTTTTTCAGTGAAAGCAGCCATAATATATCCGATATACATAATCATCCCGGAAATAATCTTTCCAAAATATCGCCCAGTCGCATTGAGAAAGGATATTTTTCCTCCGTCCATATTTGTGACTTTGATTCCAACAGCCATTTTCCCCAAAGTAGCTTGCCGATAGGATGACTCCATAAGCGCAAAATACAGCCAGGCAGCAACCATCGTAAATCCGATGAATCCAAAATAAGCACCCATCATTGCGGCAATCACTCCCGGAGGTACTTCATCTGGATTATTTGCTAAATCTTCAAATCCACCTGCTCCACCTATCGCTCCAAATCCAATAGCTCCAAGAATGAGCATCGCTCCACCGACAACAACCCCGATCAATATTCCGTCAATCAACCAGGCAGCAAGTCTGAGCCCAAATCCAGCATAATTGGTAGTGTCTACATCAATAGTGTCTTCGTAGTTTGATTCCATGTTTGTGTGTTTTTATTTAATGATCAATAGTTTTCAAAATATGGATTCATCCCCAGATAACAAAATGAAATCTTCCGGATGCATTAAGTTTTATTCAAGCTGGCTGGTTTGACGGGTTGCTTTATTGTTTTTTAATCAGAAATCAATTTATACCAGGAAGACAAACGGTTAGGATATTTGAAGTTATTTCCCTTCCAGTCAGACTAGCCTGGCATCACGTTGATTGATCATTTTTTCCTGCTTTTTAATTTTGCTTCAAACTGCTGCATTAGTCTTTAACAATATCGGAACGATCTTTGCCATTTGTATTTTGATTTCTCAGTTATACAAATGGTATGCTTACAGGCTTATTAGGTTCTTTAATCAACTTTTAGTCAGGCGCCTTAGTGCTGAGATAAACGTGTTCGAGGAAAGTTAACGTTAAGCTGATTAAAAATAGGAGGAGTCTTCATAATATGTTGGAAATGCACTGCACATTTAAATCAGGTTTTACCCTTAGGTTTCCTTTTCATAAAATAATTTATATTTGTCGCTCTCCCATAAATAAGGCTTTAACTCACTTGCCCCTCAATGAAATGAATATTCGAAACTAAAATCGAAGAGATGAGATTTTTATGGGGTTTAATTTGCCTTTTACTTGTAGGTAGTGTTAGCGGACAAAAGTTGCGACCGGTCGCGCAACAAGTTCTGGATATGCAAGCGCAACAAGAGACAGTAAAATTTTCGCTGTTCCAAGCTGATACGGGATTAAAGTATCAGAACAGGCATCGGCAATTTGTGTCCAAGCAGAAATATCTTCAGATTTCCAAAGACCAGGTAAATGAAATTCAAAATCAGAGGCCTGGATCGTTGGAGCTTGAATTTCCTGATGAATTAGAGATTCCCGGGTTATCTCTTTATCAGGTTCAGTTGTTTGCATCAGGTTACGCCTTGCGCACAAGTGATGGCACCATATATAAAAATAAAAACAAGCATCTTTTTTATCGGGGGATCGTCACAAATGATTCCAAATCAATTGCAGTCGTCACATTCATTGAAGACCAGGTCCGAATACTCATATCTAAAGGCCATTCCAATTACCGAATTCATCAGGTCGAAAACGGGCCATATGTCTTCTTTGATGATGTCGATTTGAAATTAAAGAACGAATATGATTGTATGACTGACGACATCGATGCTCAGTTAGTTCATCAAAAAGAACAACCGAAAAAACAACGTTCTGTTCTTACCGGCAATTGTGTGGAGATTTATTTTGAATGTGATTATGAAAGCTACCAGGACAATGGTTCCTCAGTTTCAAATACTGAATCATGGGTCGCTTCTCTTTTTAACGAAGTGTCAACATTATATGCAAATGAAAATATTCCGATCACTATTTCAGAGGTTTTAGTCTGGAACACTCCAGACGTTTACCAGGGATTAGGATCGACAAGTGCAGTTTTGGATTCATTTAAACGCCACCGAAACAACACTGGATTTAACGGAAGGTTAGCGCATTTTTTAAGTACTCGTGGTCTCGGTGGTGGAATTGCATATGTAGGTGTTTTGTGTTCTAATTATTCAAACTATGCAGTCAGTGCTAGTTTGAGTACTAATATCTCTCCGTTTCCCAACTATTCATGGAATGTGAATGTCGTAGCACATGAAATGGGGCATAATTTCGGATCTCCACACACACATTCCTGCTCCTGGAATGGGAATGGCACTCAAATTGATGATTGCGGAAATCAATACTTGTATAATACCGGGCAAAATTATGGTTCATGCTTTGATCAGGCAAATCCGATTATTCCGAATGATGGCTCAGTGATGAGCTATTGCCATCTTTCAACCGGCAATGGGATCAGTTTTAATGTTGGTTTTGGACCACAGCCCGGAGATTTGATTTATGATCGATATGTTTCATCATCATGTAATACCGGAACATGCAATGCTCCCAACTGTGTCTCATTGGCAAATCCTCAAAATGGGGCAACAGGCGTATTGATTGATAGTGATATTACCTGGGAAAATGAATCAGGTGCTTCCGGTTACCGGATCACGATTGGTACAGAACCAACTGGTGGAAGCATAGCGAACAATGAAGATGTTGGTCTCACAAATTCTTATGACCCCGGAACATTACCTTTTAATACGGTGATCTATGTAAAAGTCATTCCATACAACAATCTCGGTGATGCCACGAATTGTTCGACATATTCTTTCACAACAGAGCCAAATATCCCACCATCCTGCACAGCGTTGACCGTACCTTTGAATGGCGCTACAAATGTTAATACTGATTTGCAGATTTCCTGGGCTGAATCCTCCGGTTTTGAGACTGGATACAAGCTCAGAATCGGCTCAACCCCAGGTGGTAACGATATATTTCCGATTACCGATGTTGGTAATGTGACAACATATGATCCCGGAGTCCTGCCAACTTCTTCTACAATCTTTGTTCAGATCACTCCTTATGGCACAGCTGGGGATACAGAGGGATGCCAGGAAGAGTCATTTACCACAAATAATCAACTTGTGTATTGTGCAAGCGCGGGTAACAATGCTAACTTCGAATGGATCAGCAACTTTCAGGTGGGAACATTTAATAAATCTTCACAAAATCAGGGATACAGCAACTTTACTGGCGATACGATCCAACTCAATAGTGGCGAAACTTACCCTGTGAGCATTACGCCCGGGTTTTCTGAGCAGACTTATCAGGAGTATTATAAAATTTGGATAGATTTCAATCTTGATGGAGATTTTACTGATCCTGGTGAACAGTTGTTTAGTGAAGGACTGAGCAATTCCAGTGTAAGTGGCAACATATTGATTCCAGCAGAAATAAATGAGTTAACCACTAGAATGCGTGTATCTATGAAATGGAATGGTTCTCAGTCCTCATGTGAAAACTTTGGATATGGAGAGGTGGAGGATTACACAGTGCATTTCTCATCAGGCATACCATGCAATTTGGTGACGAATACAAACGAATCCGGGCCAGGTTCTTTTCTTTTTGCTCTTGACTGTGCACAACCTGGTGATACTATTTTCTTTTCTTCCAATATTGCAAATCAAGTTATTGATCTCACTCAAACATTTGTAGTCATTGATGAAACACTTTCTATGATTGCAGAGCCGGGTGATAACATATCTGTATGCGGGCTCTCGACAGATCGCGTATTTGATATTAGATCCGGGGGAGTTGCATTTATCGAAGGAATTCACATTATTTCGGGGCTATCTCCAAATGCGAGTGCGATTTTGAATGCGGGCACTGTCGTATTAAAAGATGTTGGGATTTCGCCACATCCCAATCTTACTCCTAATGCGGTTTTCATTGAAAACACAGGTAGCATAGAAATTCAAAATTCCGTTGAGTTGCAATCAGGAAATTAAGGTAAATCCATACTTAAATCACTTGCTCCAATAATTTTTTTGTAGCAAGGATGCCTTCATGTTCAGAAAGCTTGCTTCCTTCATATTCGATGCCAATAAACCCTTGATATCCGGCATCCTTTACAATTTGAATCATTTTCGAGTAATCAGTATGTATCTCTCGCCCAGTGTTGTCAAAATCGTGTGATTTTGCGCTTACCGCTTTGGCATATGGCATGAGTTCCTTCACTCCTTTGTACCTGTCATACTCATCCACACAAACACTATCTTTTTTTTCAATGCAGAAATTTCCAAAATCGGGTAGCGTACCACAATTTTCGAGGGCTATTTCTTTCATTACTCCTGAAAGCCACCCACCATCAGATGACCTTCCGCCATGATTTTCGACGATCACATTTATACCAAAATCGGAAGCAAATTCAGACAATCGTCCGAGGCCATCAACTGCTGCCATGTGCAACTCCTGGGCGGTTCCTTCTCCATATGCATTTACCCGAATAGAATGACAGCCAAGATATTTGGCAGCTTCAATCCATTTCTTATGATTTTCGATAGACTGTTGACGCACTTTGTCATCAAGTTCGGCCATCCCTCCTTCACCATCAACCATGATAAGCAATTGCTGCACACCAAGATCCGATGCTCTAATATTTAAGTCCTCGAGATATGCTTTTTCTTTGACTTTACCATCGAAGAAACGGTTGACATATTCTATTCCTTCGATTCCATATTGTTCTTTACTCACTTTTGGAAAATCAAGATTAGTCATTTCACCTTTTTCAAGAGTTCTGTGCAAACTCCATTGAGCGAGGGATATTTTCAATGCACTTGCGCTTACCTTTTCTTTGGATTGAACCTGGATATTCTCCTCAGTATTTCCCTGGTTGCCATTTGTACAAGACATGCCCAGGAAGGGAACGCTAGCCAGCGAAAGTCCTGTCTTGGTAATAAATTTTCTTCTTTGCATAACATCATTATTAATAATTTGGAAAGATAGGAAATATGATAGAACAGACATAGCTGGGTCGATATGGCATGTCAGCATGTCGATGTTGGACATCCTATTTCCGGATCAGATTAGTACCTTTTAATGTTATCTGACTTTCGAATACATTCAGGATTGGAACAGGGGATGCTTTTCCGTTTAGTCGGATTTCGCAATCCTCCATGAGTACCTTTGCCTCAGCCAAAAAAGAAAAAATCACGAATCCATCCTCTAGGCCATTTAACTGCTCAAAAACAATGTTTCGAAGATGGACATTTCCAATGTTGTATAGCCCTGCTCCCCGATCCTGAAATAACGAAGTGCCATTCGACAAGCCATTGACTATGTGAAAACCATCGAGTTTTACTGTATCTGTTGGGGATTTTGTGAGTAGTATATGATATGCATTGTCCAATGTGTCTGTAAAAGATCCAATATTTCCATCAAGGTAACTCACATTGGAAACAAGGTCGCGATCTACCGGACTCATTTCACTGCCGTCAAACCCACCCAGTATTTTGATCCCTCTTTCAAAGCTGAACGCGTGTTCCCGATCATTGATCGCTGAGGTTGGATATACTCCCTCCTGCACCCAAATCTCCTCAATATCAGGACATGTATTCGAAACAGTAATCGCCTCTTGCAAACTGGTGAAGGCATTGGCCCAGTCAGTTCCATCATTTGATCCCATTGCATTGTGATCAACATACAATCGTCCAGCCCGATTACATATCGAATCATATTCAATAATAAGTTTAGCCCCATTTAAAGGGTCGCCCTCAAAGGAATAAGCTTCCCGTTTTCCAGTACCAGAGATCATAAAACCCAGGGCACTTCCAGGAGTCCACGAGATTCCATTGACTGCTTCCTGAACCAAAATACTGATATCCGGACTTCTTTGGTCCAAACCATTTAATCCAATGCTTGTCCAGGGTTCGATCGTCCATTCAATTTGCTGGAGGGTTTTTGTCCGATCAGAAATATTATAATTGGCCGTATTAAAAGAGCCAACACTATCTCCATTACTCAGACCAGTAATGAAAACATGAGCATCTCCCGATGAAATCTCTGACGAAGTGAATTGGAGGTAAGCCGAAGTAATATAACTCCTCCCTGGAATTTGAACATTTGGAAACCTCAATCCAACCAGTTGATTAATATTCGTCTCAGTCATTTCCAACACTTCGGAATACGGATTAATTGCTCCTGTCAAAGGGTGTTCCTCAGCGTCATCAGTTAAAGCGGAAACCTGGATACAAATCGAATCCCTGTACCGAGTAGGCACACTTGCAATCCAAAACTCCGAAAATGATTCAACCCAAACTTCAGCAAAATACCCTTCATCAAAAGGTACTATTTGGATCGAATCGAGTTCAAAATCAAAAGGGTTACCCAAATTATTGCTCCAAATGCTATCCTCATTTATACCGTTGTACTGTATTATTGTCAGCTGAAATGCATCATCCGTGTGTGTACAATCAGCACAATCATTTGCGGCTAACAAAGCTTCAGCCTCTTCATCCGTAAAATAAAGTCTCACAGCTACTGGGTCATTTACCGCGCCTGCAGTCGTAATTATCCAATTCCGATCCAATAAATATGCATTTCCTGAATTTCGAATGCCTCCTTCGTTATTTGCTACCTCCACCGTAACTGATCCAAGGTCTTGACCATTTGGATGAATAGATGCGATGAAATCACCCATAATCTCATAATCTACCCAATCGGAACCAGTAACAAGATTTGCAAGAGAAGTATCAATATCCCGGTAAATAGTTGATCGATCATATAAATAAACATTATCGATTCCGATTCCTTCGTATTCAACACCAACATCTGAAGACATCACAAATCGAAATTGAATAGAAGGCGAAGATGTTGGTATATCAATCGTTGCATTATGCCAATTGACATTAAAATTATCCCAGGCATTTACATTTGCTTCGTTATACCAATTTACTCCATCACCTGGCGAACCAAGTGTATCCCAGGTGACGCCTCCATTCTGAGAATATTCAACCCAACTATAATCATAGTCGTTTTCAAGCATATAGATATGACCAAACGATAAAGCAGGTTGAGCCAACGAGGAAATGCTAAAACAAGGTGAATACAAATACGACTTTTCATCAGGATTATGATTACCTTCAAGATTCGTGACCCAGGCATTTTTTCCTTTGGCCGAATGACTAATGAACGAATTCCCTGGAATCCCTAATTCCCAGCTGCTGTTCACACCGTTGGGAAACCATCCACCCGTACCAGTTTCAAAAGTCTCCAAATAGGGAAAGTTGGAGATTTCGGGAAATTGAATCACTTGTACATTTAATATGCTATCATTTATTTGATAGCTATCAGCTCCGTGTGAGACCCACACATCAATATTGTGTTCTCCTAAAGTTGATAGTTCAACATAATTTGAAAACATAAAATCAATTACCTGACCGGCAGCTAAAGACCCAATAGATTCAGTAACTGGCATTTGGCCATCAACTGAAAATGTGGCCATTACCCCAGTAAGAAGAGTAGTCGATGCATTTCTAACTTGAATTTCTATTTGTTCATTTCCAAGCCCACAGCTATTTTGTTTAGGTGCAATTACCTGTACAAGTTGAACATCACCAGTAACCTCATAAAAAAGTAAATCATCTATTGTATACCCATCCTGCGAACCTGGTTCATCTGCCTGGGCACTTCCTTCCTGGCCAAAACGCATTTGAAAACTTGATGAAAAATTCTGACTGTTTTCTGCAAGAAGGGTGCTTATTTCAACTCCAAGAATTTCATTGTGATATGTTCCTCTTTCTGCATAATGTGCATAGAGATCATATGCGACAATCCAGACCGATGTGTCACTTCCGCGAATCCAAATAAGATCAATTGAATCATTGTCCGGAGTCAACTCATGATGCATCATTGAAAAATTAAAACGTACATCATTGGTAGATGCATCGTATGCACTCATATTGAGAGTGAGCAGCAATTCATTTTCTCCTTGATTGTTATAACTGGAAGCATCCATAGTCATCGCCCGGTTACCCTGGTGAATAAAACCTGAGCCTGCAAATGACCGGATTCGACCTCCACTGGAGGAGTAATCCAGAAACTCAACTCCTGGCAATGCGAATTCATCCATTGACAAGTCAAATATTTCTGCACTTTCAAAATCTATTGCAAAGGGCAATGAAATCATAGTGTTTGAAACGTGTTCGAATGATCCTGATAGTGTATCATTCGAACGAACAGGATCATTTGTGTAACTGCTCCAAACCATAAATACATAATGACCAATTGCTGATAGATCAACAGGATCAGAGAAGAGGAAAGAAAGGGTATCTCCTTGAAGCAAAGAGGGAATGGTGTCATTTACAAGGACCCCACCATTCACACGATAAGACACAGGAATATTTGACACATCAATATTCCCATTGTTCACCACAAGGATTTCCAATGATTCGGTTGAGCCCAATTCCAAACTAGTTGATTTTCGGCCACTGGTTGGGCCTTCAACCGAAAGCAGTCTGATGTCATGATCAAATCCACATAGTCCAGTTGAAGGGCCAGTACTCACTGCCTTTTGCCTGCGACCTGTCACCCCACTGCCATGATCAGCCGAGACGCTCCACCAATAAGACCTGGATTCATTTAAACCATAGATAGTATCTTTCGTTAAAGTAGTGGTTTGTATCACTTTCATTTCCCCATCAAGAATGGTGTATATGCTATAAGCACTTGCTTCGGTCACATTATCCCAATCAAGCGCAACTGTGCCAGCGCAAATATTCGTGGCAGTCAAATTTCCTGGCAACGGAATAATAGAGCAAGTCTTGACCTGTTGATCCACATGCATTGTGTTATTTTCTGAGATACGAAATAGGACACTATCACTCTCAACAGATGCCACTGACCAAATAAAATGCCTTTGACTGGATGGAATCTCATCATCTATGATTTCCCAGCTCATTCCATTATCAAGAGAATAATCAAGCGTAAAATTGTTTGTAGTTTGAGGTGCATCCCATCGAATATGCTCTCCCAGACCAGGAACTAACTTTTCACCTCCGATCGGATAGGTAAGCTCAATTTCATCTATCACTAAATCATATGTCAAAATATAGGATTGAGTCCCTGATGGAATCGAATAACCATCCACTTCAACCTGGTAACTTCCGGCTGCAGGAATGTCAATTGTCACTTGTTCATAATTGTTTGAATGATCTGAGCTTCTGATCGCTGGATCTGAAACATTTTCAGGCATCGGATTTAATACCCAGGGAAGATGAACAGAATTGTCAGGAGCAGTCACTTCAATATCCAGATCATTTACGAGTGCATTTAACACGTATGGAACTGCAGGGACATCACTCCACAATACCATGACTTTTAGTTGTTTGACCCCAATAGGGATATTGATCGTGTGGATATTCGATTCCCCTTGTGTGATTGTCGATCGTTCATACCTCACTTCCTCCATCATTTCGACCGCTTTTTTTGCATTTACCCGGCCAAAACCCCAGAAGTAATCAGGTCCTGGATTTCCGTGATCATCAGCAGAATTGCAAATCAGTGCTTTTACCAGGTCGCCACCTGGATTTACCCCACTATTCAATTGTCTATACCGTTCATACAACAGCGTAGCCACACCAGCAATTGCCGGGCCGGAATAGCTCGTACCTCCGCCACCTCCATATAGATCATTTGGCCTTGTACTGCTTACTCCAGAGCCCTGGGCGACAATCTCAGGTTTTATCCTTCCATCATGCACTGGTCCGCGTGCGCTAAACTCAGATATCGCATCAAGAAAGGTACAGGAACCTACTGTCAAGGCATTTTTTGCAACCTGATATCCACCTGCTATTGTAGCAAAACTTTTAGGGTAAGGATCGCATGTTATTCTTCCATCATTGCCGGCTGAGTATACGTGAAGCAATTCAGGATAGTCAACCATTTGCTGATCAATCAATGCACTTGAAGTTGTATAATCACCGATCAACGTGCAATTACCAAGATTAGAACCATATGAGTTATTCGTAATCACCATCCCGTAATCCAGTATGTATTGCGGCGTTTGAATAATGATATCTGAAAAATTATTTGAAAGAATAGTGGCCTGGTTAGCAATCCCTGAACCTTGCCTCGGGTCTAAATTTGGGAAACCCCCGATGATACCTGATACATGAGTGGAATGCTGGCTATAACCAAAACTTGAAAAATTTATTACCCGCTCACCAAAATCTTCATGGGGACCGACCTTGCCCCCATCACCAACTCCTACCACGACCCCGGAACCATGTAAGTCACGAAAAAATGAGTTTGATAAAACATTCGCTCTTTGGAGTTTTTCGGCTTTATAACGAATTTCTTCATCCACAGGTTTTGCATCAACATATAGCACTTCAGGTAAAGATTGTATTCGTTCAATCTGATGCCTGCCTATTCTGACATCCACCCACCCATTTTCAATCAACCGATCATCCATTATTTGAAGATTCCCTTCGATCCATGTTCGGATCTTACGTGCTCCAGGTTCAGCAAGAAAATGAATTCTTGCATCGACTATTGTCTTTTCGGCCAGTATATGATTCAGATGAGCACTTATTTTCACTTCATTTGGGATTTGAAAGCTGGCTCGTAACTGCTTGATATTTACTTTTGGGAGGAATTTTTGATGAGCAATATGCGCGAGGTAAGTATTTCCAGTGATGTATTTTTTCAGCTCAATCCCTTTTTCTTTCAATTCTTCCAGCTCCCCCTGATTCAGAACATTATAAAATTGGAGGTATATCCAAAAATCCTCATCCTGCTTATTCCTCGAGTCCGAATACTCTTTTTCAATACCCTGCATCAGGTTTTCAACAGGTAAAATGACCGATTCCTTTAACTTGATTTCATAGCGGTTGTATCCATTTTGAGCAAATGAAATAAAAGGCAAACAGAGTACAAGAAAAAATAAACTACGTGTCCACATACGATATTTGTCTGTTCCGTTGCATAAAAATACAAGAAACGGAAGTTAATCTTCACATAATTGGCCATCAGGGAAGAAAATTGAATCGCAGAAATATCTTAGATTTGATTGATACCGCGAGATAAAATCCTGGAATAAAGTTATACATTTTATACTGAAAAAGATGACGCCTTCATTTCGATTTACCTTATTGTTCTTTTTTGTTTTCTATGCTGCATTTGGCAGATTAATGGGTCAGGATGCCATTTTTCAGTCCACCGATAAAGCGTTCAGGCTTGCCATGTCAAGTGCCACATTGTCACAAAATGACAATGCCTTTTTACCCATCAAAAGAGTTGACTCCACGAGATTTGTTCTCATTCAGTATGGAGCAAAGCATCCTGAAGTGTTGATAGAAGCCTTAAATCGCTACGTTCCTTTTTCAGCGATGAATGAAAAAGAGGAAAACCGTTCAAATCGTGCGGTTTATCTAGTGGTTCTCAGAAAAGAATCCTATAATCAAGATGAGACAATTGCGATTAAGCAGTGCCTTGAACATCCTAATGTTGTTGTTGTTATCGGAAATTTAGAGGTGTATTCAGTTTTTCCTGACATCATAATGGCTCAATCAATAATCCATCAATTTGAGGATACCCCGTTGAGCAATGAAGTACTGGCTCAGCAAGTTTTTGGCGGAGCACCAATTCATACAAGTAAAATATCAGATAGAGAAGGAAATGTGTTGAACAATGATGTTGATCACTTGGAAGGAAACATCCGTTTTGGATTTGCACCACCGTCCTTTGTAGGCATGAATGGTGCAACTCTTGAAGAGAGTATTGATGCCATTGCAATGGAGGGCCTCGATTCAATGGCCTATCCTGGGTGCCAGGTGCTCATTGCAAAGAATGGAAAAGTAGTATTCCATAAAACTTATGGTTATCATACCTATAATCAGTTACGTCCAGTGAGAAAAACGGACATTTATGATCTTGCTTCTGTGACAAAAATCAGCAGTGCAACGGCTGCTCTGATGAAGCTTTATGGAGAGGGGAAATTTAATATTGACGCCCCGTTAAAACAATACTTTCCCCGCTTTTCGAAAACAAACAAAGCAAATCTATCCTGGCGTCAAATCCTGGCCCATAATGCAAGATTAAAATCATGGATTGCTTATTGGACTACCACGATCAAAAAAAACGGAAAATACAAACCAAGGACGCTAAAGAATTCTTTTAAGAAGAATTACCCTATCAAGTTGACCGACAATCTGTATTTACATAAGGACTACAAAGAGAAAAAGATCTATAAAATGATCGCAAAAAGTCCTTTGAACGAAAAACCTGGTTATGTGTATTCGGGTCTATCTTTTTACCTCTATCCAGAGATTGTTGAACAAATCACGGGCATCCCTTTTGAAACATACCTGAAAAGCAATATCTATGAAAAGATAGGTGCCACGACAATCACTTACAATCCTTCAAGATTTTATCCTCTGGAAAGGATAATACCAACCGAACGAGATACCTTTTTCAGAAAAATTCAATTACACGGTGTTGTTCATGATGAAGGTGCTGCCATGATGAATGGTGTATCTGCTAACGCCGGGCTCTTTGCTTCAACGCTTGATTTGGCAAAGCTGATGCAGATGTTTATGAACCGTGGATTGTATGGTTATGATCAAATATTGAAACCTGATGTTGTAGATGAATTTACTCGTTGTCAATACTGTGAGAAAGGAAATCGAAGAGGCCTCGGCTTTGAAAAACCAATGATCGATTTTGACGAGAAACGAAGTCATGTGTCAAAATGGGTCAGCAAAAAAAGTTTTGGACACAGTGGTTATACCGGAACATTCGCATGGGCTGACCCTGAACACGAAATCGTATTTATTTTTATGTCAAATCGTGTATATCCAACACGTCTAAATCGCAAATTGTATACGATGAATATTCGCCCACGAATGCAGGATGTGATATATGAGGAGTTGGGTATTGATATTAAAGAGTAGGAGCAAGATCGCTTTTATCAATGGAAAATGAACCTTTCAAACTCAAGCATCTCTACTCACCTGAACTCGTGCATGATTATGCAGATCGTCTAAGTAAAATTTGGGCACCATTTCAAAAATCAAAATTTATTGAGGAAGTACTCAATCAAAAGTGGGAACATCTAGAGTTAAAGGAAAGAATGAGAAGGGTGAGTGAATGCTTGCGCATGTTTCTACCAGACGCTTATTCAGATGCAATTGAGATTCTATTAAAATCATGTAGACAACTCCTTGAAGAACATGGAGAAAGGATGATTTTTGCCTATGGGTTTATCGCTGATTTTGTTGAACAATTTGGCCTCCAGCATGTCTCTGAATCTATAAAAGCAATCGAAGAAATCACAGTACTGACAAGCTGTGAATTTGCAGTTCGCCCCTTTCTAAAAAAATATCCGGAGATTATGTACCCTCAAATGCAGGCTTGGGCTGACCATAAAAACCCACTTGTGAGAAGACTGGCTACCGAAGGGTTTCGTCCAAGACTACCATGGGGAATGGGTATTCCGGTATTGAAAAAAGATCCATCCCACATGCTTCCTATATTGGAAAAATTGAAGAATGATCCGGCAGAAACGGTTAGAAGATCCGTAGCAAATCATCTGAATGATATTTCAAAAGATCATCCATCACTTGCCATGGAGATAGCAAATCGATGGTTTGGGAAAAACAAAAACGTTGACTGGGTTGTGCGACATGCCTGCCGAGGATTATTAAAAGCTGGTCATCCAGAAGCACTATTTATGTTTGGTTTTGACCCAAATCCCAAGAGTATAGTCCTATCCAATTTTATCTGTGATGAAGAAGTACATGTTGGAAACGTGCTTCATTTTTCTTTCACTGTAATCAATACTGGAACCACCCATTTTAAAACCAGGTTGGAATATGTGGTTAATTTTCTTACTTCCACTGGAAAAGTATCAAAGAAAATATTCTTCATAAAAGAAATGACCATAGCTCCCGGAAAATCTCATTCATACACCCGAAAACAACGGTTCCTGGATTTGACAACAAGGAAACACTATCCAGGAAAACACACGATTAGTCTTGTGATTAATGGGAAAGAAATGGAAATGAGGACTTTTCAAGTTATATAGTCTGATCCTTTAAGATTAATAAAGCCCCCTCTACTCCTATCCGTCATAGAATACCTTTTGCAATAGCTTCACATACCTTTTAAGCAGAAAGAGAAACTTTAAATTTATCAGGAATTTCAACAGTTTGAGATGAGCCTAACAATGGTAAATGCTTTAGCTCCAGTTAAATAATTTTGCCAGAACAGAACTCCAGTTCTTCATGATATATCAAAATGCATTGTAAATCCGTTTTAAACAAAAATTACAAAATGACATATACCAAATTATTTTCAACCATCTTCTCCCTTTTCATTACATGCTCAATTTTAACACCAGGATTTAGTCAAATTGGTATTCGAGCTGGCTTGCATATGGCAAAACAGGAAGTCCAGAATGGGAATCTTAATGAAAGTATCAAATCCAGAGCTGGTTTGGATTTGGGGCTCGTCTTTGGTATCCCAGTAACAAGTTCGTTGACTATCCAACCTGAACTCCATTTTCTGCAAAAAGGGTACAAATTGGAGGATTTATCAGATGAAACGATCTCTACCTTAAACTATATTGAATTGCCTGTCACTTTAAAATTGAATTTTGGTGAAAATACGACCAATGTATTTGTTCAATTTGGTCCTTCTATTGGATATATGATCGATGGAAGCTTAAAATATGGCGATATTAAGGAAGACATAGTCTCTTCAGATTATGAAAGACTTGAACTTGGGGGGCTATTGAGTGCAGGAGTTCGTTTGGGTAAACTGGCTGTAGATGTACGGTATTTATTGGGCATAACCGGCACAATCAAAGATGGCTCAGATCGGAAAATCTATAATCGTGGTCTTGGTGCTGGTGTGAGTTTGTACTTTTAGAGCCAGGTTGACAGCATGAACACCGTGTACCAATTC
>Ga0316201_10000362_pt1 | contig 25049 bp, 19 predicted proteins | sample CS6wburrow_MG_FD_204516 | JGI IMG/M metagenome (GOLD analysis project Ga0316201, IMG submission 204516) | Coastal sediment microbial communities from Delaware Bay, Delaware, United States - CS-6 worm burrow | ecosystem: Environmental > Aquatic > Marine > Coastal > Sediment | place: USA... | reverse complement strand
CAGGCTTAGCAACGGTGCTGTTAATGGCAGGTAATGCTGCCCACGCAGCGGTTGCCGACACCAAGCACAATCTGTCGATCTCGGGGCCGGGCACGATCAAGGCCAGCAGCGAATCGCAGATCTGTATCTTCTGCCATACGCCGCACAATGCCTCGGCTGCTGCGCCGCTGTGGAACCGGCGCGACCCGGGCAGCAGCTATATTCCCTATTCCAGTACTACGGCGATCGCCAATCCGGGCCAGCCAACCGGCGCATCGATTCTGTGTCTCAGCTGTCATGACGGTACCATCGCACTGGGCGAGGTTCTGAACCAGGCGACGGATATCATCATGTCCGGCGGCGTCACCACACTGCCCGCAGGCGATACGCAACTGGAAACGGACCTGTCCGACGACCATCCGATTTCGTTCGACTATACAACGAGCATCACCAGTGGTGGCGAATACGTAGACCCAAGCTCGCTGACCGGCGCAGTCCGTCTGGACGCCGGCGGTCAGATGCAGTGCACCAGTTGCCACGAACCGCACGACAACACCTGGGGCAAGTTCCTGGTCATGCCGGCGCGCGCGTCGGGCCTGTGTACCACCTGTCATATCAAGAATGGCTGGATACAATCGCCGCACAACCTGTCCGGTGCCACCTGGAACGGGCAGGCGGCCGACCCCTGGCCGGCCACCGACTGGGTCACCGTGGCCGACAATGGCTGCCGGAGCTGCCACCGGCCACATACTTCAGGAAGCCGCCAGCGCCTGTTGAATTACCTGGTCGAGGAGGATAATTGCGCAGCCTGTCATAATGGCAATGTGGCAGGCAAGGATGTCATGACCGTTTTCAACCAGTTCTCCAGTCACCCGATCAGGGACACCCTCGAGGTGCACGATCCTGCTGAACCCGGAACCATCGCCAGCCGCCATGTGGAATGTGCCGATTGCCACAACCCGCATGCTGCGCGTGCCGGCTCCAACGCTGTCACGGGTCCATTGCTCGGGGTGCGCGGTGTCGATATCAACGGCATCGAGATCGACCCCATTCGCGAGACCTACCAGCTGTGTTTCCGCTGTCACGCTGACAGTCCCGGCAAACCCCCGGCGCCGACGCCACGCCAGATCGAACAGACCAACACGCGCCTGGAGTTCAGGCTGACCAATCCGTCTTTCCATCCGGTCGCGGGCCCGGGGCGCAACCCCGATGTCCCCAGCCTGATCTCGCCACTGAGCCCGGTCAGCACCATTGGCTGTAGCGATTGTCATAACAGCAATGCCGCACCCTCGGCCGGTGGTGCCGGGCCGGAGGGCCCGCACGGCTCGGCTTTCGAACCGATACTGCTACGGCAATACCTGACCCTCGACAACACCCCGGAGAGCCCCTCCAGCTATGCCCTGTGTTACAGCTGCCACGACCGTAACAGTATCCTCGCTGATCAGAGTTTCAGCCTGCACAACCAACATATTGTCGAAGAAAGAACCCCCTGCAATGTCTGTCACGACCCGCATGGTATCAGCGACACCCAGGGCAACAGCATCAACAACACCCACCTGATCAACTTCGACATCTCGGTGGTTTTCCCCGCCATGGGAAGTACGGGTGGTCTCCAGTTCACCGACAATGGACGCTTTGCCGGCAGTTGCACCCTGAATTGCCACGGTCGACAACATATGAATTTGTCCTATCCGGGAGGTAGCGGCACGGGCGGTGGCGGCCCGGGCAGTGGCGGTACGGGCGGTGGTTGAGGCTATATTTCGGCACGGCCAGAAGTTGCCGAGCACTACTCCTGTTACCGGCCAGTTCAAAACATGACGTCTACTTGATGTCCATCAATTACAGCGCACAATTGCCGCACTATATTGCTCGCAGGTGAATGGTTCATTAAGGAGGAGACTATCATGCGCACACTGTTCCTGATTTTTACGCTGCTGATTGGCTATGCAGGCAGTGCCGTTAGCGAAAAGATTCCTATACCGGCTGACAAGGCGACAATCCAGTTTGATACCAAACTCGGGGTCGTGACTTTCATGCACCAGAAACATGCAGATTTGAGCTCCACCGAGTGCGCGACCTGTCACCATACCTTCGAGGGCGCGGCGGGTGAGTCGATCAAACCCTGTCACGACTGCCATAAGAAGAAGAAAGGCGCTGAATCGCCTGCTGCCAAGAGCGCTTTTCACACACGCTGCGTCGGCTGTCATGAATATACCGCCGAAAAGGGTGAACAAGCCGGCCCTCTGAAGAAGAAATGCAAGCTGTGCCATGTGAAATAGACACGGCAATGCTTCGCCTTTGGCGCGCGAGTGCAGGTTGGGTAGCTAATCCCACCTCGCGGCTATAGGGGGCTTCCGCGGCTACAGCAGCACCTTCATTTCTCTTTCCATGGGGTGCAGCGACAGCGCTCGAGGCGGCTCGTCGCACCATGAGGATTGTGGCAAGTGCTGCAAAGCATCTTGTCGTGGCGTACTGAGTGCCCATAGGGCGAGTAGGTCTCGGTGCCTATCGGCGGCGGGTGACAGCGATAGCAGATGCCGGCCTGATCCTGCCGATCGGTCACGTGACGCTCGCCATGGATCTGGTGGCAATCGGCGCAGGCCACACCACTGTTCCCGTGGGTGCTGTCCGGCCAGTGCTGGAGCGCTTCGTCCTCATGACACTCCAGACAGATGCCGTTGAGCATTTCCACCGATTCGCCGAACCGTCCCGTCATACTGATGATACACTCGCCCACTTCCTCCAGGTGCATGCTGCCGGGACCGTGGCAGACCTCGCAGTCTTCCAGTGCCTCGCCATGCACAGTCGTTTGCATAGCGGTGACCGTGTCCTCATGGCATTCATTGCAGATTTCGACCCCCATGAAATCACCATCTGACATCCCGGCACAGGCATTTTCCTGCTGGTCGGCAACATCGATTTCAGCCGCCCACGCACTGGACAGGGCGCTCGGCAAGCCCAGCATAACCAGCACAATAGTTGCCGCAGTTTTCATCATGATTGATCGCATGGTTAGTGACCAGGAACCTCGCATTCGTGGTACCGGATGTACGAGCAGCCTCAACACCCCGCCACTGGGGTTTATCTGTATCTGTTCAGCGTGCGTGGGCGCGCTTAGCTGGCATGTGACGACGTTTACGGGTATGGCGTCAGCGTCAATCGCAGCCCCCCGCCTTGGCAACTTTCTTCAGCAATTTGACCTTCTTGCTGTATGCCCTGTGGGGCGTGAGGTGTTCGTCCGGTCGTGAGGCCACATGCCGGTCGCCCAGGGCGAGCTTGAATGGGTGGCGCAGTCTGCCGTCGGGCTTACCCAGACGGGCCTTGCCGTGGGCGTCCACCTCATCAGCCGGCGCGCCATAAACATTCAGCCAATGGTTGAGCCCGCCCTCCAGAATGTACGCATTCGGCCTGGCGATCACCATCAGGTGTTTCCAGCCTTCCGTGGCCAGCATCTCGTCGTTACTGACCACCACCACCACGGCATTATCGGGCAGGGCCAGCAGCCGGTCACGCTCACCCGGCATCTTCTCCAGCGGCATGTGTTCCGAATCCACCAGGCGGAACTCGTTCCAGTACGGTTCACTGCGCACATCGTATATAACGAGGTGAATATAATCGTCGTTGATGAGATGCAGTAGTTCCGCCGGATCGATGTAGACCTCCCGCTCCAGCAGACGGGATTCGAGCATCGGAGCCATGTATTGCCATTTTTTCTCGATACCCGGCTGACCATGCCAGGCAAGCCCGCCCGCGGCAAACAGGAGGGTCAGGGCACCCGCGACTCTGAGATCGAGTATCCGCTTCATTCCGCTTTCCCGTAGATTGCGCTGCGCAGCCAGCCGAAGCCCAGGAACATCGCCAGGGCCAGGCAGACCACCAGTACCGCGACCACCCCGGTCTCCAGCCGCAGCAGTTCAGGCAGGGTAAAGTGGCCAAAGTAGCCGGAATTCCAGAAAGTGGTGAAGAAACCGACCGTCTCTGCGAAGAACAGGACCCCGACTATATGGCCCAGGAAAAAGAACATACCGTCTATCTTCAGGGTGGCGACGCTCACCACCGACGTGCCGGGACAATAGCCACCGAGTATGAAGCCGATGCCCATGATCACGCCGCCCGCGATACCCGGCCACAGATAGGTCGGCGCAACCCAGATTTCGTTGTAGTCGAGCAACCCCAGTGCTGTGGCCCAGAAAATAAGAATCATGGCAACCACGATAGCGGTAAACATCACTTTGACGACGGCCAGTTCCGTGAAATAGAACTGACCCGCAAGCCGGCGTGAATCGCCGAATCCGCTGGATTCCAGGATAAAGCCAAACGCGAAGCCGATGGCCAGGTAGATGAGGTAGGAGCCGGTGACCCCGAGGGATGCGACCAGATCATAGGGTGCCATATCTTATGCCTCCGCTTGCCACAAGCGCCGAACGAACCACGCCAGTCCGTAGCCGCCGGCAAATACCGCAAACATGAAGGCCCAGCTGCCGACCGACATGACCGCGCCGCCGCTCAGGGCTTGGCTGGACGTGCAGCCGCGCGCCATGCGCGCCCCATAGCCCATGAGAAAGCCGCCAGCAAAGGCAAAGGCACAGCGCGTGCGCGGTGAGATCTGCGGGCCACGGTAGGTCTCCAGTTTCACACGTCCGCGTAGCATCCCGGAGACGAATCCGCCCAGCAGGATGCCGGCTACCTCCCAGACCAGCCAGTGATTCAGGGGATCACGGTCACCACCGGCCATCTTCGCAATGTAGGGCGTCTTGTCGACATGTTCGGGCACAACCAGGTCCTGCACGGAGACCGCGATGCGGTTGACACCGCCGGAAGCACCGAGGCCGTGGCCGGTGATGAGAAATGACAGGAAAAGTAGAATCCCGAGCAGCGCGCCCCCCACGTAGGGATTCCAGTACTGAAGTTTGTCTTTATCGCCATTCATGGTTCGCTCCGTATGGTGCTCTCGATGGTCTGCCAGGACTCGGCCACACCGCTGGCCGGTACGAACTGCAAGCGTCCATCGCCAGTCGTTCGCCACTTGCCGTCGAGGACAATCGCCGTGGTGTCCTGATGGAGGACCGGTTTCACCTTGTTCGGCAGGTAAGGTGCGATATCAAAAGGTGGCAGATCGTCCTGGCTTTCCGGGTGACACGCCGCGCACTCACGATTGACGTAGCTACCGTGTCGCACGTTGTGATGAATATGATAAGCATTGGTATGCCCGTGCACCCTCGGGTTGCCGACGCCGGCATCGCGCAGGCGTTCCTTGATCAGGACCACCTTGGGCTGGCTGTCCAGCCGCAGTTCATCGGGGGTCAGTTCGCCGTCATGGTTGCTGTCGAAGGCTTCGACAACTTCCGCGGCATAATCGTCACCGTCCAGCCAGGCTTGGCGTAATTGCTGGTCGGGGATCGGGGTGTCGCTGTCACCGTCTGTCCAGTACCACTGCGCCACCAGATTAAAGGGCAACACCTTGTTCTCGTCATAGGCTGTCTTGCTCACCCGCAGCAGGGGACGGTAGCCCCGTATGTAGGCCCTGCTGGTATCGCGCACATCACCGTCCACGCCGCGGTAACTGATCTGTGGCGAGCCGTCCGGCAGGATTACGGTGTGATCGATTGACTGCTGTGCCGCCATCTCCAGTTTCGGTATGTGACACGCTTCGCAGGCGACCGCCTTGAAGTGGCGTTCATGCTCCGGCAGCCAGACATGGGTGTCGGTCAGATTGTGACAGCTTTCGCAGCGGCGCCTGACACCCTGGGACGGCACTACGTCAACGGGTGTCGCTTCCCCCGCCAGCCGTTCCGGTCGGCCCGTCGAGTAATGGCAGTCACCGCAGGAGACCAGGCGTTGACTGTGGACATCCCAGACCATATCAAGCGTATCTTTGTCGGCCAGATTCATGGCGGACAGGTTGATCTGCTGGGGTGAGAAGACCTGCCCGGTTCTCTCTGTGGTCCAGTATTCACCGCTGCCCAGTGCCACCAGCAGGGGAGTGGAGCCGTCATGGACCATCCCGTGGCAAGCGCCGCAGTTGGTCTCGGCAACCGCCCGCAGCTCCAGTTCGGCCTTGCCGTCTTCTGCAACGCGTTTGGGATTCCACCGGTACCCCCCCGCATCCATTTTCACCAGGCCGCTGCCCGTCAGCGTCGCTGTTACCGACCACTCTGGCGTGCCGGCCTCGATGGCAGTGCGCCTGGCCGCATGATCGGGTTGCCTGATATGGCACAGAAAACAGTTCATCTGCTTGTCGGGGTCGGTCGGGATGCGCGGACCATCGACCATCAGCAGCCGGCGCTCGGGGGGCAACTGCTCGTCCTGCACACTGCTGTGATAGCCGTGGACATCGATAAAATCCTGCTCTTCCAGCTCATGACACATGCCGCAGGTATTGGCTACCGACAGCGGGGCACCCGATTCGGTCACCGCTTCATCGTTCGCGTCGAGCAGATAGATCGGCTCATGACCCTCGACCACGTGCACCAACGGGTGGCCGCTGTAGCCGAGTGCCTTCCAGTGTATGCGGCCGCGCTCTCCATGGCAGTCGCGACACTGCAGTGCCCTGTCCGGTTCCGCGACCATATGCGACAGCGGGAAGTACATTTCGGTGGGGGCAAAATCATAGGAGCCACTGTAGGGCAGCCCGGTGATCTCCGCTCCGAGTTTGAGGGCACTGGACCAGTCGAATGCCGTCCAGAAACCCTGGTCGCCATGGACATTGGGTACCATGAAGTATTTGTGTACTGCGTCATACGGCTGTTTGCCCCGGTGTACCTTGAAAGGCCAGATCTTTGCCGCGGGATCATCGCGATCACCCAGCGGCCCGCTGATACGTGTCGGTTTTGAGGGGTCGATCCTGTCGCCGGTGATGTAGCGTGTCGAGGTTTCATTGTACCAGTAATACTCGGGTTTGACCTTTTTCGCCCAGGTGAAGCGGCCCTTGATCTTGAGGTACTGGTGCCCATCGGTGATGTCCAGGTCCTGGCCGGCTTCAGACCAGTCCCAGGTCATTTTGGTGCCCGTGTCTGGGGCCATATAGGGCACGTGACAGGCCTGGCAGGCAACCCGGTTGGTGTGTGAATTCAGGCGCATCTCGGAATGTGGCTGCGGGTCATGGCAGTCGGTGCAGCGCAGAAAGTTCTTGTTGTCGACACTCACCGCCATGGAGCGGCCGCGAATCTGATGCTTTTCGGTGCGGTGGCAGTCGACACAATGCATGTCATACTTGCCCATGTGCACATCGATGCGGGAGCTGGGGAAGAGCAGCGTCTCGTCCATGTCACCATGCTTGATCGCATTGCCACCGCCACCCTGGAAATGGCAGCTGCCGCAGTTCTGCCGCAGGGGCATACCTACGCTGCGAGCCACCGTCAGCAGGTCCACCGATTCGTCCGGTACGCCCGCTGCACGAAATTTCTTCAGATAGGTGCCACTGTTGTCATGACAAACCAGGCAGTCCACGCGGGTCTGGTCGGTAAAATCAAAATTTTCGTCCTCCCAACCATAACCGATATGGCACATGGTGCAGGCCGGCCAGTTGGACTGGATACCGATGCAGAAGTTGTTGATGACATTACGTTTACCGATACGCACCAGTCCCTCATGCCCGGGAACGAGGATCTCCTCGCCCTGCCAGTTCCAGTGCGTGGTCTGCATGACCTCAGCGCTGGCGTTTGGATGGCATTCCAGGCAGGCACGGGTGACGGCCGGACCGTCCGGGAAAGCCGTCTGGAAGAAGGTGCTGTGATCTGTGTGCACCGTATGCTTGGGAAGCTTGTCTGCGGCGCTGGGTATTTCGAGCGGCTGTGTATCGCTCGAGCAGGACAGGTATCCTGCAGTGAGCAGCAGCACGGTTATCGAAAACAGCAGGCTACGCCCCGCGATCATTGGCAAATCCTTTTTGAATTATCATTGCCCCGTACCAGTCCCTGACATACTACGTTGCAGATATAAATTGTTTACCCTAGATCAGGAAAATGAACAATGACATAGATCAAGTTAAACAATAGAGCTTGGACGGCAATAAATTGACATGCGGGCCCGCACGGTCATTCCGGCTAAAACAGGCATGAGCGCATTCTTCTATATGGACGGAAAAATACTCCGGGCCCAACTCCGGGGATGGCATTTTGTTTCTAGCCCTGTCGAGTTAATGAAACTAGCCACTTGTTCAGTGTGCAACACAGACAAAATAGTGGACTTCAGGGAAACGGGCATTTATTCTTCTCGAATCCCATCGTGCAATAATGGGTTTAGGGGCGCGGGAGTGGCCATGGAAATGCCGCCGCAATGGGGTGCCAGCGTATGAGCAAACGGATGTTGGCGCGCGCGCATGGATAAGAGCAGGCACTGCAACTCCAAGAGTCCATGATTAAGAAACTCACAGCCCGACTGCTAGCCGCGATAGTCCTGTTGCTGCATCTGACGATGACGGCGCTGGCTGCCGATACCGAGTCGAGCGGTGTTGGCGCGGCCGCGCTGGAAGGCAATGCGATCCTTCGCGCAGTCGACCGCAAAATGCGGCATGAATCCTACGAAATGTATCGCAAACTCATTAACGTGAAGCCGGATGGCAGTCGCCGTGAGTTTGTCATGTACACCATCGCGAAAGGTCGCGACCGCGTGGCCAACCAGTTCCTCGCGCCTGCCTACGACCAGGGGCGTGCACTGCTGCGACTCGGTGAGAACATGTGGCTGTATCTTCCCGATGTGAAATTGCAGCCTATTCGGGTTGCCAGCCTGCACAGTGTCGTGGGGGGCATCTTCAACAATTGGGATTTGATGCACCTGGAACTGGCAGACGAGTACGACGTGGAGTCCGTGCAAGAAGAAGGGGATAGCTACCTCCTCTCCCTCAAGGCCAAGACCCGGTTAACGCCTTACGATTACCTCAAAGTCTGGGCCGGCAGAGACTCCCTGCTCCTGGAGCGCATTGAGGCTTACGCCACCTCCGGTCTTTTGATCAAACGCTTGGACTTCAAAGACACCAAGGATTTTGGCGACGGCATCGTACGCCCGGCTGTCATCGAGACCGAGAGCCCATTGTGGGAGGGCTACAAGGCGGTAATGGTGTTTGCCCAGATGCGCAAGCGGGAATTCCCCGATGAGGTATTCAGCTTGAGCTACATGTCCCGCATCGGGGACCTGCGGTGAATGTTTTAGCCAGGCGGCGCAGCTGCATCGCTCATTTTGTTTGTTGGCGGATGTTCGCTAGAACCAACTTTGCTAAGGGAATGTAAAAGAACGATGAAAAATCAAATAAGAGATATTTTGACTTTAAAAAGAGCTGCGCTGCACGGCATGAGCATCTGGGTACTGGGGGTTGCTTGCCCGTCGTATGCTGAAGCTGCGGGACCCGGTCAATTCCCGGATTACCATCCGGCCGCGACGGTTATCAAGTGTCCCTTCCTCCCAGGGGGGCTCAAAGAGGTTCCCAGGTGCGCTGGAAAACCGGTGACCTGCATGGGCACAGAGGGTCCGGATCTGATACTGGGCAGCGACGCCACCGACATCATCTTCGCCGCAGCGGGTAATGATGTCGTGCACGCCGACGCCGGTGACGACATCGTTTGCGGCGGCCCGGGCAACGACTCGCTGATGGGCGCACGAGGTGCCGACACCCTGTTAGGTGAGGAAGGTAGCGACTGGCTGTTCGGGGCACCGGGGCCCGACCGGCTGGATGGCGGACCGGGCGACTACGATATACTCTGGGGTGGGCCCGGCGTGGACTACCTGGACGGTGGGCCCGGTGACTTCGACGTCTGCATGCTGCAGAGGGAGATGGGCGAGTACGACAAAGAAGGTTGTGACACAATATACCCACCCCCTGGATACGTCCACGACGAAGATCCCGAAGCGGGTCTCTTGAAGCGGCCCAGCAACAAGAAGGCGCCGTAGGGGTGCGCCGCCTTGTGCGCAAGAAATGAAGACTCCCATCACCGCGCACAGGCTGAGCGGCAGGTGAGGAGCGGCACTCGAGGACGATCTTTTCGATGACATTGATCAAGGCCGAGAATCTGCACAAGGACTACCGCGTCGGCGAGACGCTGGTGCACGCCGTCCGTGGTGTGGAATTCGCGATTGAGCCGGCGTCATTCGTTTGTTTCGTCGGACCTTCGGGGAGTGGCAAGACCACGCTGCTCAACATGATCGGTTGTCTCGATCGGCCCACGGCCGGGCGCTTGACAATGATGGACGTCGATGTCGCCAGTTTGAACCAGCGTGCCGCGGCCGCGTTTCGAGGTGCCAACATCGGTTTTGTCTTCCAGGACTTCAACCTCATGGCGGTGCTCACGGCCTATGAGAACATCGAGTATCCGTTGCTCATGGTTCAGCGCTGGCCTGCGGAAAAACGAAAAACACGGATACGCTATCTCCTCGAAGCGGTGGGCATGGCGGACCAGGCGGATAAACGGCCCGACCAGTTATCGGGCGGGCAGAAACAGCGCATTGCGGTGGCCCGTGCACTGGTGACCAATCCCAAACTGGTACTAGCGGACGAGCCCACCGCCAATCTGGACCACGACACGGCTTATCGCATCATTGAGCTCATGAAGCGCCTGCGCGACGAGTTTCACAGCACTTTTGTGTTCTCGACGCACGACCCGAAGATCATGGCAGAGGCCGAAGTGACCTATTTTCTGGAAGACGGACGACTGCAAGAGGCGCCCTCACCCTAGGCGATGACTCATGCTTAATTTATTGAAAATCGCCGCCCGCAACCTGTTACGTTACAAGCGGCGCACTATACTGACGGCACTGTTGATCAGTGTCGGTCTGCTTGCGGTGCTGCTGTTCATTGCCGTGGCCGGCTCATTCAAAGAGATGATGGTGGCTCAGTTCACCGATTCCATGGTCGGCCACATGCAGATCCACCGCAGAGGGTATATGGGTGCCATGGAAAGCCTGCCCGTCGACCGCAACATGCGACCGCGCATGCTGGTGAAGCTCTACGAAGTGCTCGACGACACGCCGGAAATCGAGGCCTGGTCGCAGCGGGTGAAGTTCATGGCCATGTTGAGCAACTTCGTCAGCACTACCAGTATCCGTTTGAACGGCGTCGACCCACAGGACGAGGCCGCCACGGTACCGCTGTTGCCGCATCGGGTTCTCGAGGGCGGCACGCGCGAGCCCCTGGTGGCACGGGGCGAGATTCAGATGCCGGAACTTCTCGCCAAGCCGATGTCGCTCAAGGTCGGGGATACCGTGGTGCTGGTGGCGACGAACAAGGACGGTTCCGTGAACGGCAAGACCTTTACAGTACGCGGGATCATGGAGAGCATGTCCGGGCCCGGTGGCCGCGATGGCTACATTCATATCGACGATGCCCGGGATTTGTTACGCATTGCCGACGAGGAGGTCGAAGAGTCGGTGCTTGCCAGGCACGGTCTGGTCGAGCTGAAACCCGAAGCCACAGAAAAACAAAGCCTTTTTGAGGCGCCGCCAGCCGAGACTGCCAGCCTGCTCGAGGAGACCAGGTCCCTGTTCGAAGCCAGCGCCTGGGGACGTCCCTCCGAGGTCAGTGAGATCGCTATTCGCCTGCGCAGTCGCGAGATGCTCGATGAGACCCTGCTGAGCTTGAATGCCCGGATTGCGGACCTTAAGAACAAGCGGGGACTGAGTATTTTTCAGCTCCACCCCTGGGAGAAGTTTGTGCCATTCTCCAAGATTGCAAATATGATTGATTTGATGAACCTGTTCGTCAAAATCATCCTGATCTCGGTCGTACTCATAAGCATCATGAACGTACTCATAATGGCAGTCTATGAGCGTGTTCGGGAAATCGGCACCATTTCGGCCATCGGTACCCCGCCCAGCCGAATCCTGGCGCTGTTTCTAAGCGAAGGGTTTCTGCTGGGCTTGTTGGGAACCGTGATAGGCACGCTCATCAGTCTTGCCGTTATTTATACCCTGAATAGTTATACCATTACCTTCTCGTTCGGCCGGCAGGACAATCTGGTGTTGGTACCGACTATCGCTACCAGTGACGTGGTCCTGACCGCCCTCATGACTATCGCGGTTGCGGTGCTGGCGAGCCTGCAGCCGGCGTGGAAGGCATCGAGAATGGAGCCTATTACTGCCCTGCGTCACGTCTAGCCCGCATGGCTGCCTTCAGTTTTTCGCCAGAGGAGTAACGGAAAAATGAAAAGATTCATGACTCTCAGTGGTAGTGTCCTGTTGCTGCTGTTGTTTTCGGCGGCGGGTTTCAGTCAGGAAAGCCAACAACCGCAACAGACACAACAAACACAAGAACAGTCCGCGCCGGGGGATGACCGCTTCGCCATCGCTGCGGAGGGCGAGGAGGTCTCGGCGGCCATCACGAATCTCACCGGCCGTGCGCCCTACTTTCACCTGTACGATATCCAAGGCAACGCCATCGAGGTGCTTGAGAACCCGTATCTGAGCCACGAGTTCAATATCGGTCCGCAGATGGCGGTGTTGCTTTCAGACAAAGCAGTCACAGCGCTCGTCGGCGGCATGGCAGGTCCGAAGATGAAGGATGTGCTGGACGCCCAGGGCATTCGCTTTGTGCGCCGCAAGGGGATTGTGCAGAACGTGGTCGATGAGCTGAGGGAGTAACACCCCATGCGCTACCTACTTCTTGGTATCCTGCTGTTGGCAGGGCCCGCGCTGGGTCTGGATGGCACGTCTATCCTGGAACAGGTGGACAGAAACCTCGCGCCTGAATCGTTCGAGATGTACCGCAAGCTCATGAACATTGAGCCCGATGGTCGGCGCAAGGAATACGTGCTGTATACCGCCAAGAAAGGACGTGATCGGGTATTGGCACTGTTTCTCGAACCGGCCAGCGACGAGGGGCGTACGACACTTCGGGTAGCCGACAATATGTGGCTGTACATCCCCGACGTCGGAAAACCCCTGCGTATTACCAGCCTGCAGTCGGTGGTCGGAGGTATCTTCAATAACTCCGACCTCATGCGCCTGGAGTTCAGCGTCGAGTACGATGTGGAGTCGATAAAGGAGGAAGGTGACGCTTACATCTTGTCGCTCAAGGCAAAAACCGAATTCGTGGCTTACGATCGTCTCAAGATGCAGGTGGAAAAGCAGAATCTATTGCCGGTGACCATCGAGGCCTATGCCGCCAGTGGCCTACTGATCAAGACCCTGCGCTACAAGGATGTCAAGGACTTTGGGGATGGACTCGTGCGCCCCGGCGTCATGGAGACGGAAAGTCCGCTCTACCTCGGCTACAAGTCAGTCATGCTCTTCGGTAAGATCAAGAAAAGGGATTTTTCCGACGAGGTGTTCACCCTTAACCATATGCCGCGTGTCAAAGAGCTGCGGTGAAATGGGGAGCTGTTGCCCGGCTTTTTGTAGCGCTCAGTAGCGGCCTTCTGATTTTCCCTGCAGCGTGTGCGGAGGATCAAGAGTACAGTTTCGACGTCTCCGGCTACGAAAAGAAAGCCTTCGAGTTGCGAGGTTATGTAGAGGGCCAGGTCGAGCACCTGAAATTCAATCGCAGTGGTGCGCTCTATCAGTTGAGCTTCTTCGAGGAGTACCCCAAGCGGCGTACCTCGGATCAGCGCTATACCGGTACCCTGGAGCTTGAGGGCCGTTACAACAGGGACATTCTGACGGCGTCGTTTCGCACCCACTCCGAGATCGTGCAAAACTGGTTTGGCACACAACATGATAACCGCTTCTTCGAGGCCCTGTTATCCTTGCAGCCCAGTCCCAGCCTGGCGCTTGCGCTCGGCAAGAAGGCCTACCGCTGGGGTACCGGTATCGCCTGGAATCCGGTCGCCTTCGTTGAGCGAGCCAAGGACGCCGGAGACCCGGATGTGTCGCGCGAGGGCTTCTGGGTGGTTTCCGCCGACTGGATCCGGAGCTTTGACGGACCCTTACAGACGATAGCATTTACCCCACTGTTGTTGCCCACTAACCAGGGTCTGAATTCGGGGTTCGGGGAACAGGGGCACCTCAATCCGGCGGCAAAACTGTACATCCTGTATCGTGATATCGACATCGATTTCATGTATCTCGGTAAGGGAAGCCGCACCCGGCGCTACGGCATGGATTTTTCCACCAGCCTGGCCGCAAACTTCGAGATCCACGGCGAGTTTGCCTATTTAACCGACGTGAGGCAAAGACGCGCCACGCGCGACGTCAGCAGGACAAGTGACGAAATAGCATACCTCTTCGGTCTGCGTTACCGGACCCAAGATGATGTGTTTTACGTTGTAGAATATTACTACAACGGTGAAGGGACCACGCAGGCCCAGCAACGCACCTTTTATCGGCGTGTCCATGAAGCCTGGGATGCCTTGCCCGATACCAGTGGCTTCAGCAATCTGCCAACCTCAGAGGATGCCTTGGAGCGGGGACCTTTCACACGCCCCAATCCCATGCAGCACTACATGAATCTCGGGATCGCCTGGGACGAGCCCCATGACATCCTGTACTTTACGCCCGGCATCCAGGCGCTCGTGAACCTCGATGACCACAGTCTATCCCTCACGCCTCAACTTCTCTACAGCGGGATTGATGACCTGGAATTTCGTTTTCGCACGGTTATTCCCTTTGGTGACGACCTCGACGAATATGGCGAGAAACAGAACGAGTACCGCACCGAGCTTAGAGTACGCTGGTACTTCTGAGGCATCGCATTAGCGCTGTGCCGTTTCCGTGACCCTCATCAGCTGTGGGGACCGCAGAGGTAATGGGGTTCAATTTTCAATCGTTTCTTGTATATTCTTGGCAGTGAAATACCTTTTGGTCTCATCTGATAGCGACCGCTTGAGTAGAGAGCATGATCGCTGACTTTGGGATTCCCGGCCGGGGTTTAGCGAGACTTGAGATGCAGATGGGTGGGACGGCGAAGGTATGAAGCTTAGCATCAAAGCATGGCTTGCACTCCTCGCGATCGGTTCGATTGTCTTTATCGGCCTCGGTGCGACCACGATCGTGGGCTGGGAGTATTCGAACAGTTCTGCATTCTGTTCTGAAGTCTGCCACACGGCACATCCGGAGGAACCGGCCGCCTATGCGAGCTCTGTGCACGCCAATGTCGCGTGCGTAGAGTGCCATCTGGGCCGCGTGTCGACGCTGCAGGCCCTGCTGATCAAGGCTACCCACATGCGTCATTTATGGGCGATGGCGAGGGGCTTCGAACGTCCCATGACATCGTACTCCATGCGCACGTCGAGCGACTCCTGTGAGCGCTGTCACACGCCTGGTTCCCTGCACAAGGATTCCTATCTTATCAAGACCCATTACTCACCCGACGAGAATAACACCGAGACCCAGACTCACCTACTGCTGCATACCGGCGGCGGTTCGCTCCTTGCAGGGCAGGGTAAAGGGATACATTGGCATATCCACAACCAGGTGAGATTTATCGCCAGCGATCCCCTCAAACAGACCATTCTGTGGGTAGAGGTGACCCACCCCGACGGGCGCACCGTCACCTACCAAGACGAGGTGCAGCCGCTCAGCCCGGCGCGGATCGCGAAGGCAACCAAGCGGACAATGGATTGTCTGGACTGCCACAACCGTGTTGGCCATCCATTCAATGATCCGGAGGAAGAACTGGACCAGGCCATCGCCCAGGGGTTGCTGGACCGGCGCCTGCCCTTCGTCAAGGCCAAAGCGATGGATCTGCTGAACCGTGCGTTCGTTTCCACGGAGGACGCCGATCTACTGGTCGAACAGGTGCGCGCGGAGTATGAAAACGACTACGCTTGGATCGCCGCGACGCGGCCGGAATCCATCGCCCAGGCAGAAGAGTTCATGAAAGGGATCCAGAAACAGTTCATGGCAGATCTGATGCGGCGCCAGCGGTTCGATACGGGGCCAATTTCCTGGATGTCATTTCCCGACAACGGTGGACACACGACCTTTGCGGGCTGTTTCCGTTGCCATGACGGCAAACACCGGACGGCCGAAGGTGATGCCATTCCGCTGGATTGCAATCTCTGCCATAACATTCCGGTGATCGTCCGCGAAGGGGAGCCACCGCCCGATGTGCTTGCTCTGAGTGACGTACCCCAGCCTGACAGTCATGGCCAGTCCAGCTTCATTCTCGAGCATCCGTCTCTCATCGATGAGAGCTGCGAGAGCTGCCACGGGGAGATCGAATTTGGCAGCGACGGCCAATCCTTCTGCTCGAATCCGGCCTGCCACGGCAGGAACTGGCCCAATCTAGAGGCGCGTACCGACTAGATCAGCCCGCATTTTAGCCATACACACGTGTCTGTTCGAATAGACGAGCTGGACAGCCTCAATGCTCAGCGGCAATGGACATCTTCAAGCTATTATTGTTACGCAACAGCCGGTGAGTAATCAGGCGAGGGACGATCGTTACACGTGGCAGTCTCTACAACTATCGCTAGGACCGCTGGGTTTACCCTCTTCTTTCAGTTTTTGATGGCAGCCTTGGCATAGTGAGTGAAAAGCGTCCTCCGCCTTGGCAACAGCAGGCGAAGATTCACCTCCTCGCCTTACATCGGCCTTCTTGATCTGGGCCACTCGGTAATGGACGGCTATGTGGCAATCGTGGCACGCGGAAATCGTTTCGCTGTCTTCCGTGTGCGTGTGGTGACAGGTACTGCACTGCACGCCTTCTTGCTCGCTGTGGGCCTTGTGTGAGAAGCTGACGGTGCCGAATTTGGCCTCGAAACGGATGAGCTCCTTGTCACCGGGGATTTCCGCCGCGATCACGGCGGCGGAAACACCGACCAATACCATCCAGAGAGCTTGTGTTCGTCTGTGCATCGGGCTTATGGCAGGAATAACCACCTGTAGATCTTTAATTCACAATTATCTCTTGAAGCAGGCGCATGATGCAATCTTGACGCTCGCCAACAGCTTACCCTAATCTGCCCCGCTTCCACGGTGTGTTCGCACCGAACAGCCAGCTTTGCTTTTTCGACTGATCAACAGTGAGCAACCACTCCTCATTTGCTGCAACGACAACGGAAGTGGCAAAGGGGCCGTTGGTCTCAAGCGAGGGATTGGCTATCAAGGGATGTGAAACACAGAAATATTCAAGCAAGGGCGAAATTTTGGCAAGCATTGCCGTATAGTTGCCTGACAAGCGAGATCGCTACGAAATGTAAGCTTTAGTATTTCAAAGAATTACACCATCGCACTGAAAAGCCCCGATGTGTGTTCAGGCTACCTGGCACCCGGTGATTGTATGACAGAAATCACAGGTCACGCCGGACATCTCGGGATCGACCTGATCTTTCGTTACAAATTTCCCGCCGCTTGTTAAATAGGCAATCGGAGAATGACACGAAATGCAATCCTTTTCTTCTGTGGCAAGAGTCGCATCCATACTTACAGAAGGAAGAAATTCTTTGAAGTATTGAGCCTGGAAGACCTGGTTAGTAAAAGACTTTGAATGCATTGACTGCAGGTATTGATAAAAAATGCCGGTGTGGCAATTGCGGCACATCGATGACTGCCAGTATGGTTGAGACTTAACAGGCTTAGCTGCCTTGACTGAAGAATATTCAGATGAAGCAAATGAGGGAGTTATTAATCCGCTAATCACCAGGAGAAACATCGCTGTTCTGCATGCGCGCATAATGTTCTCTTATATTCAAGAAGCTGAAATATCTGCCCCCGCTTATTGTTCGTGTCTGCAATGAAAACTTCTACTTTTGCGTCGATACACAATTGAGATGGATATTTCAAAAGGCCTTCCTTCCATCCCATTGCCAAAGCCTGTCCCGGGAAAGAACCATCATGTCCAAGCACTCTTAATGAGGCTGCCATTCCGGTCTACTAAAGGTAAATAGTAGAATAAAAGCCCTATCCGAAGAAGTCCACGCCTATGAGTATAGGCGAAATAAAGGCACTTTTGATAACTCGTCTACCGATCATCCACGGGTAACAAAGGACCTGCACCCTGCCACCGCCGCGAACACCTTCGCCCGTACCACTTGCGCGGCTAAAGATTACCCCTGCAAGCACGATAACCTGATCAGTTTTGTGACAAAAGCAAACCAGCCGAAAGGCTGGGACGCAAAGTTACCTGCCTGTGGCTATGGCAGAGGGGCTACCGGAGCGGCAATATGAGCAGGTTCCGCCGACTGGCACGTGTAACAACCGCTGTGTGTTCAGCCGTGGTATTGTTAAGTGCGTCCTACGCTACACACGCCAGCAGTTTTGCAGAGGCATTCAAACATTTCGTACTCGGACCGGAAGCCAACGCCGGGACCTTGCCTGCCGTACAGCTACCGGCAACCAGCCAGGCGAGCAACTGCATGCAATGTCACAATGGCAGCGCCGGACCACAGATCAATATGAAGCACACCGGGACACCGATGCAGTTCCGCGGAGCGCTCAGCATTGATCATCCGATTGGAATGGACTATAACCGAACCGCAAGCAAGCGTCCTGATACCTACGTCGCGCTGGCCCGCATGGACAAACGTATTCTGTTCGAAGACGGCAAAGTCACCTGTGTCTCCTGCCACCGAACAAAAAGTGAACCTGCAGCCGTGTCGGGCGTATCCCAAACCCAGTCCAGCAGTCAACAATGCAACGTTGGCACGGGCTATAACACCGGTCTGAGTCGGACTCGGCTATGTATGGGCTGCCATGCCATTTGAGGCAACCTTGCTGTTGGTCATGGATGAGCTAACCCCGGTGGGGTCGAGGACAGATACCCTGCCGCAAGCAGCAACACGGTGATCAACAACAGCAGGCTACGTCCTGTGCACATCGCGGGATATTCCATCAGTTGGCATTGTCTGCTTCCGATTCTACTAATGAGTACATTAGATAGCCGACATACCTTGAAGGGACATGCTGTGAATACCTCCCTGTACGCTCGACGGCAGCATCCCTGCTGCCGACGGTCCCGTCAAGGTATGTCGGCCATCCAATGTTCGGCTTAGTAATACTGTTAGTGCAGCAGGCAATACATCATGACCATAATTCATGAAGGCGTACAATAACCTCGGTCAATTCTTTCTCGATGCAAAGCAGATGTTTTAAGATCCCATTGATTTCCTTTGAACTTCCCGGCAGTTCGCTGGCACAAGTCAGCGCCAGAAACACGGACTTGTAACGAATCCGCTGGCGATCACACATCGCCGCTGTCCGCTTGGTCGCCCGATGGCAGCCAAATCACGAATACGAGACCCACAGGAGCAGCCGGTGGCCTGTTTTACGTTCCTGAACAGCCGGAACAGGGTTTGTTCCTGGCGCTGCTATTTGTTGCTATGTGCGCGGCTGCCACCGCGTCCCTGTCGTATCCGCGCATCGCCTGAACTACCTGCTCGTTAACTATATGTCTGTCACTCAGCGTGCATCGTCGTTTTCGTGAGATGTCGTGGAACATTTGGGATTCCTGCACGTGACACGCGCACACTCAAAATGTCAAATAGCTATTCGTCCATATTGTTGCGCAACTCTAGTGCAGGTAGCTTTTGTGCCCGGCATGGAAGACCGAATCGGATAGTTCGCAGTAGGCGCGAGCAGTTTTCGCAACAGCCTCGATAACTGTGCGATAAACAACCTCCGAGCATCGTAGAACTATTGATAGAACGGTGCGCAGCGTTTTGTGACCAATGTAGGAGACCGGTCGACCATAACCACGGTTTGCCCAACGGAAGAGTCGATTTTTGGGCCAGGGATATCCCAAACTCCACGTCCTTGTGAAAGTTGGGAACACAAACTAGGGAAGCTGAAGCAGAAAGTAAGAATCCGACAATACATTAATCACTGGAGGAGAACACCCCATGTTAGCAAGAATTATTCGAAAAACGCCTGTTGCCCTGGCGGTATCGACGGCGCTGCTGGTGGCGTCGCAGGGTGCTGCACTGGCCTATGAATCGCCGCTACACACTTTTTCAATCAATGACGTCATGGGAGGTTTTGACGGCAGCACCTTCGGAACCGAAGAGAATTATCCCACAGGCACCTCAATTATCTGCGGCGTCGAAGGTGGTTCACCCTGCCCCGAGGACAATGGTCCCTTCCTCGACAAGTCGGGGGTCGTGCTGTACCCGGTTGATAGTGAGTTCGGATTCTACGTAGTCGATTTTCTGGGTGCGCAAGGCAAAAGCAGGGACGGCGACTACCTGGAAGGTTTTGTCGGCAACATCGTCGAAGACGGGGTCCAGATCGGTATCCAGGTCTCCAATGCGGCCACTGAGACCTACAAGGTGAAACCACCACTGGGCACCTGGTGCCAGGGACTCGGCGGAACCTCGGTTAAATGCGAGACCGAGCACTACACTGTCATGGAGCACGTTCTCAGTTGCCATGAGACCATTCCCTATTTCTTCGTCGAAGACCCGCTTGCAACTCCACCCGCGACACAGGCGACTATTTCAACACCCGATGGCAGCCTGTCTTTCGACTGTGCCAATGCACCATTGGACGACAACACCCTGATACTGGTCGACGGAGCGCCAACTAACCGCTTAACCGACGCCACGCCTTGTGAGGACGTCAATGATCCTGAAGGCTGCCAGATGTTCCCCAACGACAAGACCGACATGCAGAACAATATTGCATTGAGTACGGACTATTCCGTGCAGCTCAAGGACGACGGCAAGCCGCTGTATGGCTGGGGTGGCTTGCACAAACGCCCCAATGACATACGCATGTATGCCAGGCTGGAACTCCCGGAAGAGTGGAAAGAAGAGGGTGCCGATTTCGAGGTCACCAGGGCAGAGCTGGTGGTCAATCACTGGATCACCAACAACCCGAACGACCAGCTTCGCCCGGAAGACCTGGAGAACGAGGCCGCCACGGGACGCAAACCCTCCTACGAGATCGAGGGCACGCCAGGCGGTCCCGACGAGATCTGGAAGAGCACCATACCCTGTTACGAAGGTGACGGTGACCTGATCGATACCGAGGAAGGCGCCAATGATCCGACCTTTATCGGCATCGGCACGGTACTCAAGAACACGCCGTATGCCCTTGACCCCGCAGCCACGCCCGGTGATCTGCCGGAGGATGATCCCTATGCGTTCTCTTCTGACCTCACGGGCGCTTTCACCAATGCCTTCTACACTACCATCAACCGTGATCCCTTCGAGTGGTCTTACGATGCTGACCCGGACCCATTGGTTCAGGATTTCGTCGGCAGCGCATTCCCGGATGATACCCTGGGAGAGCTGGTATCCGGACCGCGCTGGAGGCTGAAACCCAACAAGTTCGGTCAGGACCTGCCGGGTCTGGAGATTCCGCTGATTGAATGCAGCCCGCCACCGTTCCAGAGCGACAACATCAAGTACGTGGTGGGTACGCCGGTGACCACGGTGATCAACTTGCTCGACTGGGAAGACGAAAATTCACCACTGGCGACCAGCAAGGGCTGGGTGGATGTGACTGCAAATGAGTTCGTTACAGTTGTTGGTGAAGATGCCAACGGTAACCCAATCACCAGTAATGGTCTGCCGATGACCAACGACTTTGACCTCGCCGTCTATGTCAAGGGCGATCGCAAATCCACGGCCGTGTATAACGCACAGCTCATAATCGAGTACGAGGGTGAAGTACCGCAACCACCGGAAGACTTCGACCTGGCGTTAACCGAGTTGATTGTGCCTGACAGGGTCCTTTTGGGTGCAAGCGACAGCGCGACAGTTGCGGTGACAAATTCCGGTCCCGCCGATGTCGCAGGCGCTGTTGTTACCCTGACCGGGGTCACCAACAGGGGGGACATCATTTCGGTTACACCGAATCAGTCATCCCTAGGTCGTCTCGAGAGCGGTGATACGGCAACCGTAACCTTTGACTGGACTGCCCCCGGTGGGAAGCCTGCCACCATCAGCTGGACAGCGGTGGTAACTGCAGAGGGGGATACCAACCCGGCGAACGATACTGCGACAGCCAAAACCAAGGTACGCCGTAACTAAGCACGACCATTGGCAAACCGGGGAGGAAGCCTTGGCTTCCTCCCTTTTTATTGCTAAACATTGAACTGACGAAATCCAGATTATTTTCAAACAGGCCGTGACACAGGTGATGAGGAAACGACCGCTGCGAAACACCGCAATCATCTTGACTGCTGCTGTCACCTTCTTGCTGACGACGGCTTCGTCACTGGCTGATGAGAGTGCCAATGAGGTGCCGGTCGGGAAACCTGAGACCGCGGCACGGCAACCCGACAACGGCAAAACAAACAATCAAGCAGATCATCCTGTCGATAAGGCGCAACAGGGCAGGCAAGGCGAAGAGCAGCCCGCTCGCAAGCCCCCGGAAGCTCAGAAAAAATTTAACTGGAGTAAACATATGCCAGCCTCCGCAACCCGCCGTTATGGGGCTGGCGTAGGCTATCCGGGTTATCGTGTTCAGGGAGGGGCGGGTTACCCACAGCACCGGCAGTATGGCAATCCACCGCGCTATCCTGCAGCAGATCAGGCAAAACCATTATCGCAAGCACAAAATAATGCCACTACTAGTGAGACAAACGGGCCATCGCCTGATCACCAGACCGGCACAGCAGACCCGCGCAGGATCAACACGGACAAGCGTAGAGCATTACTGCATGCGGCAGCATTCGGGGATTTAGCCAGCTTGAACAAGCTGCTCAAGCAGGGGGCGAGCCCTAATGCCAGGGCAAAAGACAGGACCGGCCGAACCGCTCTGATTCTTGCAGCGATAAGTGGCCATGTAGATATCGTCGAGGCATTGCTTAATAACGGTGCCGGGGTGGATGACAGGGACAAGACCGGCCATACGGCGCTGAACTGGGCCGCGATGCGTGGACGGACCCAAGTTGTGACAACCTTGCTGAACAAGGGTGCCGATATCAATACGCAGGACAATGGCGGCGTCTCGCCCTTGCTGTACGCAGTCGGTACTCACAATATCGCCATGCTCAGATTACTTGTGGCCAACGACGCGGATCTTGAAGTCGAGTCGCGTGAAAACAAGATGACCCCCTTACTGCTCGCCATCGAGACTAACGATATTGAATCACTGAGTATATTGCTGGATAGGGGGGCGAAGGTTAACGGCAAAAATTCTGATAACTTCTCGCCGCTGATGGCGGCTGCGGAGAAAGGTCAGGCCGAGACAGTGCGCCTGCTGCTTGCCCGTGGTGCAGAGGTCAATACGCATGACAATAAGAGGTTGACACCCTTGATGTATGCGGCTGATAACCGGCACACTGAGATCATACAGCTATTGTTGGCCAAGGGTGCTGATCCGAACGCAAGGGATGGAAAGGCAAGAACCGCAACCATGCGGGCCGCGATCCAGGGGCATGATGAGGTTGTCAGGGCGCTGGGTACTGACGACACGGCGGCTGGCGGCTCAGAGCGGTGACCTCGAACCAGTCAAGTTCCTGCTGACGAAAGATAACCTGGGTGTAAATTTGTCAGCATCGTATTTTGATGCTTACGGTGTCGCATTTGGCTCCAGGTTATCCACACTGGGGACATTGCCACCGTCAGTTAAGAGCTGCAAGAACATCGTGTTCCAGGTCGTTGGCCCGGCGTTCGCATCCATGCGGCTGAGTTTGATGTCGATATTTTGCAGACCGGTTACGTCGGTGAAGGCCGTATCGCCATCGCTCAGGTTCATGAAGGCCAGGGCGCCCGCTCCCTCGCCACCGTTAGCCAGGAAATCGATGCGTAGCCGCAGGCGATACCAGTCACTTCCACTATTCCCACTTCCCAGTTCGACGCTGGTTAACGCACCGAGGTTCGCTTCCTTGATGGCAAACTTGCGGTCGATGATACCGAACGCGGGCCCGATCTCGCGATCAGTTTCTCTCAGGGCACCGTCGCCGTCCAGATCCCGCCCCAGGGCGAACAATGCCACCGCCTCGCCCGTGGCTTCAAACTGGACCTCGGCCTGAGTCCCGTTGACTGGGGTGAAACTGAAGCTGGTGTCATTGACACGGCTCGCGCGTGCTTCCATGTTAAAGATCACCACACTTGCGGGACGAAGCACTTGCGTGCCGTTGATCGGCGTTGTGTCGTTGACGATCACGGCATCGCCCACGGATAAGACCCAGTTGTCCTGATTTGAGATGGAGTTAAACACCCTTAGGTATTCAAGATCGTAGACCTGCGCGATCGTGCTGTCGTTGTCAGATACGGTAGCAACCGCACTGGTCGGGGAAGCCAGAGTCGCGCCTCCACCCGGAGTGCTGAGCGCCACGTTGAAGGTCTCCGCTTGCTCCGCATCGACGTCGTCGATGACACTCACCGTGAACGCCTGGCTCAGCACGTTATTGCCAAAGGTGAGCATTCCCGAGGTCGCAACATAGTCCTGACCTGCACTGGCGCTACCATTGCTGGTAGCGTAATTCACCGTCACTTCTCCCGCGCTGCCTCCTGTGCGCTCCACGATGACGTCTAGCCCACTGTCGTTCTCTGATACGCTGTAGCTGGGTGCGCTCAATCTCAGGCTACCCGCAATAGGCGGTGTATCGTTGTCGTTGATGCTGACCATCGCGTTCGTGGGGCTGGTTAAAACGGCCCCGCCCGTTGCGTTGCTCAGCGACACGAGGAAGGTCTCGTCATCCTCCACAACCTGATTGTCAATAATGCTGACTGTGAAACTTTGGTTCATTACGCCATCGCCAAAGGTCAGCGTACCCACGTTCGTCACATAGTCTTCGCCGGAGGTAGCGGTGCCATCGCTGGTGGCGTAATCCACCGTCACCTCACCCGAAGAGCCGTCGGTCCTGTTGACCGTCACCGTGAGGCTGCCAGTATCTTCTGTCACCTCATAGGAGGCTGCACTGAACTGTAGACTGCCCTGTAGAGGAACATCGTTATTTACGATAGCCACGATCGCGCTCGTCGGATCCGTCAACGCGGCGCCTCCGATCGGGTTGCTCAAAGCGACCGTAAAGGTTTTCCCCGCCTCCAGGACGGAATCGTCGATGACGCCCACGACAAAACTCTGGCTCGTCACGCCGTCTTCAAAGGTCAGTGTTCCCGAGGTGGCCGCGTAGTCCACGCCGGCGGTGCCGGTGCCATCGCTGGTGGCGTAGTCCACCGTCACTACACCTGAAGTGCCGTCGGTTCTGTTGACCGTCACTGTGAGCTCGCCCGCATCCTCTGCCACCTCATAGAATGATGCGCTGAGCTGCAGGCTACTCTGTGCGAACGTAGTGTTGCTTCCGTTATCGC
>Ga0316201_10000361_pt1 | contig 25061 bp, 22 predicted proteins | sample CS6wburrow_MG_FD_204516 | JGI IMG/M metagenome (GOLD analysis project Ga0316201, IMG submission 204516) | Coastal sediment microbial communities from Delaware Bay, Delaware, United States - CS-6 worm burrow | ecosystem: Environmental > Aquatic > Marine > Coastal > Sediment | place: USA... | reverse complement strand
CAATAACAATTCCGCCAGTTAATAATCCCCATCTCATATCCAACATATGATTAGCAATACCAAACCATTGACCTGCCAAGGCAACCATAGGATTAGTACCCATTGCATTAATCATACCGGTTTGAAGTCCAGAAAGTATATCGATAGATGCTAATTGAACAGCATTAAATCCACCTTTCTTCCATAATTGAAATGTACGGAATTCCCCTGCCCAATTAAAGATTTTCATACCTTTTAAATCTTCAGGTAATCTAAGTGGATCTTTTGTGAACCAATTAACCCAACCTACGTCTGTCCATGCAAGCAACTTGAATCCGCTTTTTTCTATCCCGGAAATCAAATCATCTTCCAACCTTTCTCTAATCCAATCCACATCATCCCAATCATCAAATAGTAAGGGAATAATTAGCGAATATATATCCGGGTTAAGTTCTGACAATCCTTCTGTAGTAACAGCAGCTGCATGAATTTGCCCAATCCTGATTTTTCTAATCATATCGCGCTCATCCCCAACAACGCCACCCGGGTAAATTCTTAATTCTACATTTCCATCAGTTACTTCTTTCCACTTTTGCCCCATTTCTAAAAGCATTCCATGCCACTTTGTTCCTTCTGGTGCTAATGTGGCCATTTTAATTACTGTCTTTTTACCCATTAATTGAGTAGCAAACAAAAATATTAATATATATTTTAGTGTGGTTTTATACATCCATCATCTCCATTTAGTAAAATAAATCATCTATTCTTTCAATTAACCATTTTGCACGTGCTTTGGCCATAGCGTTGGTCAATTTAAATTCTTTAGCAGTTTCAAGATCAAAAACTATTACATAGTTAAGATTCTCAAGAAATTCAACTTTGTTTTGATTTTTAATATCCACAGATTCAGCAAATCTTACAAACACACTACAATCTTTCCCCGAAGACGCTTGCACTGCTTTGTTAAAATATTCTCGAGCAATTTGTTCTCTATCTTTAACCACATCAGGTCGACTCATAGTAAATGATATCATAGCACTATACAGTGCACCATTATTCCAAGATTCATCCAACTCCATGCTTTTTTCCAAAAGCCAACCTATTTTTGGCAGATCAACCACAAAAATAGGATTCCCCTGACTAGATGATATTGAACCACCCATTGCAGCTGAAAGCCAGTATAAATATGAAATGTCCTCTTTTTCAAAAGGATTGTTTTCATTATCTCGCTTAGCCATCCAATTATTAAATTCTGGATATTTTAGTTCCATACCGTGCATTCCAAATCGCAGAGCTCGAGTAAAAAGCTTATTCGCTCGATCATAAATTTCATTTCCGGCTGTGTAATCTTCTATACTACGTTTCTCAGCTTCTTCCATCACAAATCCAAATGAATACATAGTAAAACTTGATAGTGCCGTCAGGAGCATTTCACGATCATCAGGATTTTGATCTAGTAATATTTCAATTATCTTTAAATTAAAAGGAAATGCATCTTTAACTAATTGTGGATCATCATCAGATAAATAGACATATTCAATTGAATCAAAAACACCGTCAAATTGGTTTAGTATATATTTTTTCGGCGAACAGCTAGTAATAAAAATGACCATTCCGATTAAGGTGGTCATTTTTATTAATCTTTTAAAATAAAACATTTTTATAGCAATCAATCTCTCAATTCATCATAAAGTGGAAAGCTACTACATAATTCTTGAACTGATTTTTTTACATTTTTAATCAATGATTCATTTTCACTATCATTAATTACACTATCAATCAATTTCACGATCTTCCGCATCTCAGCAATCCCCATTCCCCTTGTAGTAATTGCAGGAGTACCTATTCTAATTCCACTTGTAATAAACGGACTGCGCTGATCAAAAGGAACCATATTCTTATTAACAGTTATACCAGCTTTTTCAAGTGCATTTTCTGCAGCTTTGCCGGTTATATTTTTGTTTGTCAAATCAATTAACATCACGTGTGTATCGGTTCCGCCTGAGATTACATGATAATCGAGTGACATAAACTCATCTGCCATTGTTTTGGCATTTTTAACAACCGATTTGATATATTTCTTAAATTCCGGTTTAAGTGCTTCGCCAAATGCCACCGCTTTTGCAGCGATAATATGCATTAACGGACCACCTTGAATACCGGGCATTACCATGGAATCAATCAACTCAGAAATATTTTTCACTCTTCCGGACTTTGGAGCAACTTTTCCCCATGGATTTTCAGGGTCCTTGCCCATCATTATCATTCCGCCGCGGGGTCCTCTCAAAGTCTTGTGAGTTGTTGTTGTAACAACGTCACAGTGTGGCATTGGAGAAGGATGAATGCCGGTTGCAACCAGCCCCGAAGGATGAGCTATATCTGCCATTAAGAATGCACCAACTTCATCAGCAACTTGGCGGAATTGTTCAAATTCAATAAATCTTGGATAGGCACTTCCACCGCATATAATTAATTTTGGACGATGTTCTTTTGCTAATTTCATCAAATTATCAAAATCTACCCGTCCTGTTTCCTTATCAACTTGGTAGGAAACAACATTATATAGATTACCCGAAAAATTAACTGGACTGCCATGGGTTAAATGCCCACCATGAGCAAGATCTAAGCCCATTATTGTATCACCAACATTCACAAAAGTCATTAACGCAGCCATATTGGCTTGAGAGCCAGAATGTGGTTGTACATTAGCATATTCAGCATTAAATAGCAGCTTTGCTCGATTACGGGCTAAATCCTCTGCCTCATCTACATGTTCACATCCACCGTAATATCTTTTCCCAGGGTAGCCTTCAGCATATTTGTTGGTCATTACTCCACCAGCTGTTTCAAGAACTGAGTAGCTAACAAAATTTTCGGAAGCGATTAACTCTAAAGTATTATGCTCCCTGCTTTCTTCCCGACCTAATATTGCATATAGCTCAGGATCCGTCTGTTTTAAGTGCGACAAACCGCCTCCCATTACCAACTAGAATCTTTATAAAGTCTTTCCGAAACCCAATTATAACAAGGTGTTTGTACTGTGGCATAACCGGCAGCTTTTTGACTGGCATCTAACATAAACCATTCACTTCTTGTGAATAATACTTCATTATCTCTTAACCAGTTTTTAGAACCGGTTCCATTGCGATATCCTTTATTTTCAGCTTGTACATAATATTTATATGCTAAGCTGGCAATTATCCGATCGTCACGTGAAATTTCAGGAGTGCGACATGTGTGGAAAGCCTTATAATAGACATTACCTTTTGCGCCAAGTGCTTCACCGGATGATCTTGAATCTTTAATAGCAGTATCAGCCCAATATATTGCCTTGCTAAAATTTTCCAGTTCAGAATTTACTTCACAAATTCTTATTGCTGTTTGATGGTCGCGAGAATCAACTTTATAGGCCTGTTCCAAGGCTGATGAGGCATTTGTATAATCTTCGTTAATAGTGTAAGCGTCGCCCAATTTAATAAAAATCATTTTATTACTTGGCTCTTTTCTACTTACGGTCCTTAAAATATCAATTGCTTCATTTACACGCTTATTCTGTATTAGTGCATCTGCTACTTGAATACCGTTTGTTCCGGTTGGATTGTTATTATATTTTTCCAAATATAATTCTAGTGGATCTTTCCCAGTTCTCTCAAAGGCAGCCGCTAAATCGGCTATTGCCGATTCGTTGGATGGTTCAATTTCAACCAATTTTTGCAACACACGAATTTGATGCTCAAAGCGCCCCTCTTTACGATATAAAGAAGCCAGTTCAGTCATAACTCTAACATTATTGGGATCTAATTCATCAAGAATCCTCTCATATTCAACGATCTCTTTATCTGTCTTCCCTTGACGTTTATAGGCATATGCTAAGCGCGTTCTTAAATCTATATTATTAGGAATTTTTTGTACACCTTTAAGTAAAACATATTCCGAACTATCAAATTTGCCCATTTGTTCATAGGCAATACCATAGTATTGATAAATTTCTTCTGGTGGTGCGTATGTTGTATCCCAATCATCACATCCTAACTCTACAACCTCACTGTAAGCCCTTACAGTCGCTTCCCAATCTCTAACATGATAATATTCTGCGGCACTACTCATTAATCGCGGACAGCGTACATTTTTTACCGAATCTATCCGAGCTTTTTCAGCCATATCTGCAGCCGATGGTCCCGGAGGTACGCACATGCTAACAATTAATGCTGATAATCCTACCAAAAATAACTTGAATGAAACTCCCTTTCTATTCATTACTGAGCTCTCCTTTTTACGAACCATATATCTCCAACAGTGATTCCAATGCTAAATTTTTGAATATTTTCAATATCAATTTCAGCCAATCCCTGTCTTTTCCCAATTAAATAAGCAAAATCAATCTGATTATTTGTAATACCAAAATTAAAACTAAGACCGGTTGAAAAACCATACTCTTTTATCTCTTTTACCGAGTTTAACAGCTTTATATTATTAGAATATGCACCGATTTTAATATTTAAACCATCAAAAGGATTTTTTACTACTCTTGGTGCATATCTGATGATACCGATGCTATAATGATCTATTGAACTTATTTGATCATTCAGTGCAGAAAAATCTGCTCCTGCAATTTCCTTATCTTTCCACCTCGAAAATTCACCTAATACGCTAAATTCTTTACTGATTTTATAATCAATTCCAAATTGATATTCATAAGGTGCTGATACCTTACTGGTAGTAACAAGTAACGGTTCAGTTGTATCCGATAATTTAGGAAAATCTGAATTGTCCTGTGCGCCTGAGCCGTTGGAATCTTCAAATGGTTTATAATTATAAGATTTTACAGATATTGATTGCAATGGTATTCCCCAACCAAAATATAAATTCGCAGGAATATTCCAATTTGAAAAGAATTCACTATTTAGATAAAGTTTAGCTAAACTACCTGAATATAAATGTCGTTCCTGAGAATAATAATCTAAATCATCTAAAGAAAATATCGTATGTCGCCGGGCAGAACCATAAATAAAATCGAAGGTAATACCAACATTCAATTTTTCAATTATATTCCCACCAAATGAAATATTAAAAGCCGTCATTCCACCAAAACTGCTATACGAATGATGGGTTGTTAGTGTATCGCCATAAGCGATGAATTCACTTTCCATATCACCCTCTAACTGTAAATATTGATCACGATAGGGATGAATGCCTAATCCAAAGGCATATTTATTTTTGACAGGAACAATAAATTGAGCGTAGCTGAGGTTTGAATTGCTATTTATAACATCATTTAGGACAGTTCTTTGTTCTGCAAGGTAAGCACCGGTAAAATATGTGAAATTTAAATTTTTCCAAGTTGATGGATTTTGTAATGAAACATCTTTACTGAAAGAAGGTAATAAACCGTTAGATGCTATCCCCATTGAGGATGCATCGTTTACCGATATTTTTTCACCAAAACCATAACCATTTAACAAGCTTTGTCCAAATATTATCGAACTAAGGGTGACAGCTGTTATAATGATTTTATTAAAGTTTGACATATATAATCCTTAAATATGGATTATTAGTGGAATTATTCTGATCAAGTATTAGTTTTGCCGATTTAAATGGATCACTTGATGAACTGGCATACAACTTTAATCCAAAATTATTATAACTACCAGTGTTCACACCTTGTAGAAATGATCTGATTTCCATTTTCATTTGAGTACCATCAAAAATACCTGTCATTAGAATATCTGGTTCAATAGTATATAGGTCTTCACCAATCTCCCAATACTTAGATATTCCAATTGAATCTTCAAGAATAGCAGCTTTGATTTCGTAATCATCTAAGTATATACCCGCTACCGAGTTAAAAATCAATTCCGCGGATTTGATTACCATAGTATTCGAATCGATTGGGAAATCTGTAAAATCAAACTTAATAATTGATTTTAAACCTGCTGCTCTTCCAACTGATATATTTTCTTTGTCAATATTAGTTATAGGTCGCGGCTCTACTATCGTCATATCTTTCAGCGGGAAATAAACACTTTGTAATGTATCTAGGCCAACTCTATAATACACAATCATTATTGGATAATCTATAGATTCGCGACTGTTAATAGATACAATATTATCAATCGGATCAACATTTCTTAACATAAATGTTCTATTTTCTGTTCCAGCAGTATCAGCAATAAAATTTATTAAATTTTCTGTGTCTGTAAATTTAAAAGATAATTTTGGATTAATTGAATCAGGAATCCCCTGCGAAAAAGTACTTATAGGACCAATCTTAACTGCGCTAGCTACATTTGCCTCGTTAAAATTTAAATAATTACTTTCGGTCTCACTAAAAACTGAATCTCCACCTTCCGGAAAATAATATAATTCAAATTGACTCGCTGTTGGGCTGATACTATCTGTGGCTGTAAAAGTAAACACTAAACTGTCAACCGTAACCGTGGAGTCAAGCAGGTTGGTGGTCCAGACTGCCCCACTTAATGATAATGCAGAGAACTGAATTAGTGAAAATAAATTCTTAAATCCATCTGCGTTACCAAAATAAAGTCCATTTGTGCTACCCATTAACGGTGGTGATAGATATATACCACCATCAATCAATCTTACTGTAAGTGTGTCGATATTTAAGTCCGAATCGGAAAGATCATACGGGATTGTGTTTTCTGTGCAGCTAATCAATAAAGCGATAGACGTTATTATAACTGCTGACAAATTAAAACGGTATTTTTTCATAAGATTATTTGAAGTTACTACGTATTATTAACTGGAAAGTTTCTCAAGAACTTCATTAATCTTTTCAACCACATCTGAATAATCGGGAGATTCTGAATAATCAATGTCAATAGAATGTATTTTAGACTTATGATTCTTTATCCCGTCAATTTTCAGCAATTCCTTATTCATATCTCGGCCTGGTTGATTAAGTAAAATTATCGCGTCAGCGTATTCTGCAGAGATACTGTAGGCATTAATTACCTTTTTATCCAAAGATTTTGGAATTTCAATTCCAACTTTCTGATATGCTTCTTTACTAAATTTTGGATATTCATCCAGCCAATGAATAAGTTGAACAGTCTTAATGTCTTTATAAAATTCGCCGCCCTCATATTTTTGTTTGTACAAAGGAGGAATTAAGGCTGATTGCCATCCATTACAAAGAATAACATCGGGACTCCAAAATAAGTGCGGTAATGTTGCTAAAACAGAGTTACTGAAAAATGCTGAGCGTACATCGTTATCGTTTAACACGCGACCATTCTTTGATTTATAAAGCAAACTTGAAAGGGGTTTAAACCACTCGTCGTGTTCAAGAAAATAGACTTGTACCCGAGTTTTTGGAATAAAAGCACTTTTTGCAGAGGTGTTGACTTTCTTACCATCGAATTCTAAAGGAATATCACGTAATCTTATTACTTCGCGAAGAATATATTTTCTTTCACTGATAAAACCGTACTTAGGAGCAATTGTTCTGAGGTCATGCTGCAATTCTTGCAGCTTCAATGGAATATCGACTGAAAAATCGCCTAAAGGCGATACACTTGCGAAAGGTGTCATTTCAGTTGTTACATAAAATATTTTTTTTGACATATACCCTACATTAAATGATTATAAATAACTTTCTCATTATGAATTTATAAACATATTGATTTATAATTTATTATACAAAATGGAAATCAATACTTCATTTGAGAGGGCTGAATTTACTGTTTTATCTATACATCTACAATATATTACATTAATCAGACCAATGGTAAGCAAAATTTAAAACTATTCCTAACATCATAAAGGAAGATACTAAAAAAGATCCACCATATGATAAAAACGGTAACGGTAATCCCTTTACCGGAATTAATCCAACTGTCATGGCGGAATTGACAAATACTTGAGCCAGTAGAATAGATGCAATGCCTATTAATACAATACTTGAAAAACGATCCCTAACTATAAATGCAAATTGTAATAATTTGTAAATGATAAATGCAAATAAGAAAAATATTGTTAATATTGCTACGAACCCAAATTCCTCTCCAATTACTGATAATATAAAATCTGAATCCTGAACCGGTAAAAATTTTAATTGAGTTTGTGTACCTTGCATCCACCCTTTCCCGAATAATCCACCTGACCCTATCGCAGTTTTACTCTGTATCACTTGATATGCTGCACCTAGCGGATCAAGTTCCGGGTTGAATAAGGTTAGAATACGTTTTTGCTGGTAAGGTTGTAAAATATTCCAAAATATCGGTGCTAATAGCCCCAAGAATATATTTCCAAAAAAAATAGTTACTCCTTCCCATATTTTTGGTTTTGATAGCAAGATTATAAGTAACAATACAAATCCCCAAACAGTGAACGACGCATTGTGAAATGCTGTTAAAATACTAATGATTGGCGTTGTTAATAAAAACAAATGAAATGGCTTAGCCTTAACCCAAAATAATATTGGTAAAATTGGAGCTATCATAATTATAGCAGTACCTAAATCGGGCTGGCTAAAGACAATCAGTGCCGGAAATAGAATTATTAAAATCGGTATTATAAATGAAATAATATTTTCCATTTTCCGATATCTATCTGATAAATATCTTGCGACAAGAATAATAGAAATCCATTTTGCATATTCTGAAGGTTGAATACCGATGGAACCGATAAATATCCATCGGTTTGCGGAAATTGAAGTGTTCAAAAATGATGGTATTATAATTGCGATTATAGCAATTATATATATGATTATACTATATTTATGGTAAAATTTTATGGGAACACTAAAAGTGATAATCATAGCTAAAACACCAAATATCATAAATATTAGTTGCCTAAAAAATGATGATGAATAAAATGATATATTTTGATGCTGTGATACGCTATACAGAGTTACCATACTAATAATTATTAGTAACGTGACAGGTATCAGTATGATAAAAACTTTTATATCATCATTTCTAACTGACAACATTTTTTTCAACATTCTCTATTTTATTTTCTTTATAAATATATGATAATATTTGACTTACAATTGGAGCTGCTTCATCACCACCGTGACCGGCGTTTTCTAATAATACAACAAATGAACGCTTAACTTCACCTTTGATGGCATATCCGATAAACCATGCATGCGGTTTACCTCGTGGATTTTGTGAGGTACCTGTTTTACCTGCAACATCAAGACCTTCTATACGTGGATCGGCTAATCTACCAGTTCCCTTTTTATCACTTACTACCCTATGCAATAAATCATTTAATATATCCCAGGTATGGTCGGATATACTTTCAATAGTAATATCTTGTGCAGAATAACTTTTAGCAAAATGTGGCTGTTTGGTATGACCTTTTGTATAAAGTAAATTAATAAACGTTAATAGTTGGATTGGCGTTACTAAAGTTTCACCTTGACCAATCGCGAGATTTAATTTTAATCCTGATGTCCAACCTCTTTTACCATATCTCTTATCAAAATAGTTTTCGTCGGGAATATTTCCGGCACTTTCTACCGGTAAATCTATTCCGGTTAATTCTCCGAAACCAAATTGTTTTCCTATCTCAGCCCAACCATTTAATGGGATGCTCTGAATAACATTATAGAAATAAACATTACAAGATTGTATTAATGCTTTATCTAAGTCTACATATCCATGACCATCTTCATTCCAACATCTAAATGAACGGTTACCGAATTGATACTTTCCCGAACAGTAAAATTGTTTTTGTGGACTAATCGTCCCATGTTCTAAAATATATGTTAATGAAACCATTTTCATTGTTGATCCCGGCGGATACAAACCTCGCGTAATGCGATTTAATAATGGCTTATCAGGATTATTTATTATAGTAGACCATTCTTCTGAGAGAGTTGCTCCAGTAAATAAATCGGGAGGGAAATTGGGCGAATTTACAAAACTGTAAATTTCTCCAGTTTCAGGATCACTAATAACTACACAGCCACGTCTTCCGTTCATTAAATTTTCTACAATTTTCTGTAGTTTGATATCTATTGAAGTTATTAAATCTTTGCCTGGTTCGGGTAGTATCTTTTTCCGACCTGGCATTTCTCCAATAATCCTGCCGTATGCATCAATTGCCCTATATTCTACTCCATTAATATCTCTAAGATATTCCTCATGGGATTTCTCAAGACCACTCCAACCAATCAAATCTCCATAACTATATTCATTTGCATTAGATATTTCTTTAATATTGATATTATCAACGTCAATCACATAACCAAGAAAGTGTGACCCGTTTATATCAGAAGCATAATGCCTTTCTTGAGTCTGTTTATAATCGATACCCGGTAAATCCAGCTTATACTCTTCTAAACGAGAAACTTGCTCAAATGAAATATCCTTCATTATTCGTACAGGTGTGAATTTTCCTATATAATATTTATAATAATTATCGGAAAGTGATGCGGAGTCTAAATCTATTAATTTACAAATAGTAGAGATGGTACTATCAATACTTGAGATATCATTCGGTAGAGCAAATAAGGAATATGTTGGTGAGTTATCTACAATTATCTCGCCATTTCTATCGAGTATTGAACCTCTTGGTGCATTCAGACTTTCAACTCTAATACTATTAATATTTGCTTTCTCTTTATATTGATTATGTTGAACAATTTGTATTTGGAAGAATTTTATAATCAATACACTAAATACAGAGAGCAACAGAAAATTAAATGCTAAATAGCGTCTAACGGATATCTCGTTCTGAGTTTTTAACATTTTAAGACTTGCGCAGAGGAATGATGAATTGGAACATTGTTAAAATAAAAACTGTATATAATGTAATTTTTAGCCAAGTAAAAAGAAATATGTTAAAATCGTTATAAAATAAGTAATCAAAGTAGAAGTAAGAATAAATAAAGAAACTGCCGATTATTATTAAAAAACATGATAAGTTAAAATAAAATGGTATCATTTTATAATGTTGAGATTTTAAAATACCACCCGTATATCCTACAATTGAATAAATCAGCGGTAGAATTCCAATTGATAATCCACTGTTAAATAATCCTGCTAAAATTCCAATAGTGAATCCTGCAATAGTTCCTCTAAAACTTCCAAAGTTCACAGCAAAATAGAGAACAAATATGATCAGAAAATCGGGACGTACGCCTTTTATTGAAAAAAGGTTTATAAATATTATCTGTATTAGGAATGTAATAATTAATATTATACCATATTTTTTCATCGGTATAATTCCTCGTTAACTATAATAAATACATATATTACCGAACTAAGATTTTCTTCAATTTGTACAGATACTATCTTTTGAAATTCATTTCTAGCATCAGCAACACTTGATACTGTACCAACATGTAAGCCTTCAGGAAATATATCGCTTAATCCTGATGTAACAACTTGATCACCAACATTGATTATTGTATTTTTGTACACTTCCCGTACATCACAAACATTGTTTATTCGCCACCTTAATATCCCTGTTGCTCCACTTGGCAAAAACCTGACACCAATACGGAAACTTGGATCACTTATTAACTGAACCACTGAGGATTGATTGTTGACATTAGCTACTTTTCCGATAATACCGGACGGAGTTATCACAGGATCATTTTTTTCCACGCCTGCTTCAGATCCAACGTCCACAGTCATTGACAATAAATTTGGATTTAAACCCATATTAATAACTTTAGCAGAAATCATTTCAACTTTTAACGCCCTCTTAAAGTCCAACATCTCCTTCAATCTTATATTTTCCATTTCGTATTCGAGTAATGTTCCTTTCTCAAGAGCTAATATTACTAATCTTTCTTGAAGACGTTCATTTTCCTGTGCAGTTTTAATAAGCAAATTCAACCTGGTAAAGGGCGAATTAATAATAGTTGATAAATTATTAATAGTATGCTGAAATGGTTTTATTGAAGTGGAATCGCTATTATATATAATGATTAACGATAGAAATACTGATAAGATAAATACTAGATGATGCTTATTTTTTTGAACTATTACTAAGAGTTTAGTAACCATTTACATTAATACAGCCTCATATTTATCTAAATTTTCAAGAACGATACCCGTTCCCTGTACAACGGCTAATAAGGCGTTTTCAGCAACATTTACAGGGACATTTGTTCTCTCTCGAATAATTTGATCTAATCCTTTTAAAAGTGACCCGCCTCCAGTCAAAATAATTCCGCGATCAATAATGTCTGAAGATAGTTCAGGTGGGGTTTGCTCTAAAGCTCTACGCACTGCTTCTACGATGCTATTGACAGTATCTTTTAAAGCTTGACGAATTTCGTCCGATGAGACATCAACAATTCTAGGAATTCCCGATACAAGGTCTCTTCCTTTAACAGAAATCGTTTCAGCTTTCATTCTCATCGCCGATCCGACTGTTTTTTTAATCGCTTCTGCGGTTGGTACACCGATATCAAGTTTATGTTCATTTCTAAACCATTGAACAATAGAGTCATCCATCTCATCGCCAGCAATTCTTATTGTTTCTTTAGATACGACTCCGTTTAATGCAATTACCGCAACTTCCGTTGTGCCACCGCCAATATCTACAATGATATTTCCAATGGGCTTACTGATTTCTAATCCAATTCCGATAGCTGCTGCCATAGGTTCTTCGATTAAATATACTTCTTTAGCATTAGCCCTCTCACCTGAATCTTTGACAGCTCGTCTTTCAACTTCTGTCACACCTGATGGCACACAAATAACCATTTTGGGTCTTGCCAATCTATTGAGATTTATTTTTTTTATAAATCCTTGCAGCATTTCATCAGTCATATTGAAATTGGCAATTACACCATCTTGTAAAGGACGTATAGTTTCCAAACCCCGGTGAGTTTTCCCCATCATTTCTTTTGCTTCGTTGCCAACAGCAATCACTTTGCCGTCATGAACTGAACGTGCAACGATTGAAGGTTCATTAATTACAATGCCTTTTCCGCTAAGATAAATTAATGTGTTAGCAGTACCAAGGTCTATTGCTAGATCACCGGAAATCCAATTAAAAGTACCAAATATTTTGTTAAATAAATTCATGTAAAATGTTCAACTTTTTAGTTTAGCTATAAAAAATAGAATAGTAATTTAAAGAAAATAATATTGATTTAGATAGTCAATAAAATTGAATTTGAAGTTAAATTTAATCAATTTCTACTCTACTTTGGTCACCAAGTATAAATCTATGAGCTGAATGTTCTCGATGATTGCCAATGATTTGTACATCAACACCAATTAAGGAATTAGTTATTTTATTTTCAACATTACTAATTTTACTATCGCTCATAATAATTGAATAACCAATTTTACTATTAATAATTGTACAGCGTTTTCCAATAGCTGTATGATGTGCAATATACGCATTCTCTATAACTGAATTATCATTGATTATTACAGGTCCATCAATCTTCGAGTTAGATATTTTTACATTTTTGCCTAAGTAAATATTACCGGTAATTTCAGTATTAGTAATATCACCATTCCTGCTATCTATAATATTATCAAGTACTAAACGATTAGCTTCTAATAAGTCAGAAGGCTTTCCTGTATCTTTCCACCAACCGGTAATCTCTGAATAACTAATATGATATCCCTTGTCTAATAAATATTGATGTGCATCCGAAATTTCCAATTCACCACGAGATGATGGTTCTATATTATTAACAGCTTCGAAAATAGTGCTATTGTAAAGGTAAATACCTGTTACAGCATAATTACTTTTTGGGTTCGCAGGTTTTTCTTCAATTCCTATAATTTTATTATCTTTGATCTCAGCTACACCAAATCGATTTGGATCCGGCACTTTACTTAATGCAAGATGACAATTAGACTTAGCATTTTTAAATTCTGAAATAAATTTCTGGATGCCTCCGACTAAAATATTATCTCCTAAATAAAATATAAATGGGTCGTTTCCGATGAATTTCTCAGATATTTTTACAACATGTGCTAATCCTAATGGAGCATCTTGAGGAATGTAAGTTATTTTAATGTTTCGACTACTTCCATCGCCGAATTCGGACTTTATTGAAGTATCATCTGCATTTATTACTATGCCCACATCCAAAATATTTGCTTCTCGAACATAATCTAAAGCGTAATCCAACATCAACTTATTAGCAATTGGTATCAAATGTTTATTTTGAGTATGTGTAATAGGACGTAGTCTTGTGCCATGACCACCGGCTGTAATAAGTGCCTTCATTTTTTTCTCCTCATTGCTTCTTTAGATAATTTATCAGCCACTGAGTTTTTTTCTCGAGGGATATGTGTTAATGACCAAGAATTAAGTTTATCCAACAGTTTTATAGCTTTACCATGCAATATTTGCATTCGTTCATTTCTAACTTTATATTCACCATTAATTTGCTTCACTATCAACTCACTATCTGCAAATATATCAATATTCACTATATTTAGATTATGTGATTCCTCAATGCCTTTGATTAATGCTTGATACTCTGATTCATTATTGGTTGCACTACCAATAAATTCTGAAAAACTGAATAATTCATCATCATTTCGATAAAATACACCACCGATTCCAGCTGTTTGAGTATGTAAATCTGCTGCACCATCAACAAATAATTTTACAGATTCACTAAATTCCAAACGGTTTTTGATATTATTAAGTGCATCGATGTCAATATTTTTAACGCTATTTAGTACTTTTGATGTTAGTACTTTTTTTAGTTCGAAGAGTTCGTCTTTAGTTAGTTTTAAAATCACAGGTTTGAATTTAAATGCATTATAAATTATATGAAATTACAAACAATAATTATTGGAATTTTTGTTATTTGAGTACTATTTAATAAATGGATTTGTGCCATTTTGAATTGGACACTCTTCCCAATAATAACACCAGTTACATAATATAGATTTCTTGCCAGGAAACTCTCCTCCATTATCTATTTTTAAACGGATTTTATCTATTTCACATTTAATATTTGCAGATAAATCAATTAATTGTTTTTCAGTACGATTTGATTCTACTTCAATTCCATGTTGTAAAAAATGCCACACTAATTTAACAGATTTAATTTCTTCGTCTTTTGCTAACAATCCATATTGATAAAGTGCCAACTGATTATCCTTATCTGCTTGCTCTTGAGTAAGCGGACGCTTACCTGATTTATAATCATGAATTTCCCAATTACCATTTCCATCATGATCTAATCTATCAACTATCCCCTTAATTTGATATTCACCATTTTCGCCTAATGTAAAATTTAGTTCAATTTCATTGCCAACAATTGGTTCATCAAAAGGACTATGTTTACGATAATAGCGAGCTATGCAATCCTCACCCAAATATCTGTAATGTTCCGGAGTTTTTTCTGCTCTGACAACGCCAATACGACTATGCCAATTTTGTTCCCATCCAGCATTATATTTTTCTATGACATTATCAAATAATGGGATTCGTCCTTCTAAAACTTCATTATATAAATATTCCAGTGCTTCATGGATTCTTTTGCCCATGTAAGCTTCGATACTTTCATCGGGTTTTCTAATGCCGTCAAGATATCTTATTTTAAATTGGGCAGGACATTTCTTATACGTCTCTAAACTACTATGCGAGAATTTCTCCATACGGTTTAGATATTACTTTCTTCGGTAACCCAGAAATGGAGTCGTTAATCGATAATTACCAAAACCATCTACATCTGTAAATGTAAAAGATTCCTGAATTCTAAAATAATACCATATTTCTGTAGTATTCCGCCCTTGGGGTAAAATTGTACGTTCAATATCATCTGGAGGACCAAAAATTATGTATATCATTCCCATATCTGTTTCCCAACCATCAATAAAACTATCAAAATTAGCATTTGCATGTGTGACACGACGATAATATTCATTCATTAACTCATTTTCAATCGTATGCGGAGTTGGATCACGTCGCTTCCATAATTTTTTAAATAATTCTTCTCGTTTTTTGGGAGATACCTTTTTCACTTCCGCCTTCTCTTTGCTATTCAGTAAATATCGCATTTGCTGCAGCGCATCATCTAAATTTGTAACTAAATGTGATATTCCAGCTTTATGAATTATTATATTCTTTATCTTTTCTGTAGAATATTTTCCTTGCACTAATTCGGATTGTACTTTGATTCCTATTTTTTTAATATCTTCACTTGGAAGTTTAATAATGTGATTAAATATTCCGGTTTTTGAAGTATCAATAATAGTGTTTTCAAATAATACAACCTCATCCTTATCAAAAAATTGAGTTTTCAACACATATTCACCCAGTTTTACTTTCCCCGATAGATAAAAATTTAATCCATCATTAATATTAAAAGTACCGCTGCTAAGGGCAGGGATTAGTCCTTCTCCAAACCCCCAGTTGCCATCCATCTTTTCTAACAACACCGGCTCATTTAAATAAATCGCATTATCATAATCAGAAAAATCTAATTTAATTATGTTTTCACCACTTTTTTTTGTATCAAGATCCAATAATCTTGCTACTATTTTATATTTCCCGGATTTAATACGGGAAGACATCATTAATATTTCACTTTTTGTTATTGAATTTGTTGAATTATAGTCCTTAACTATGATCGAATCTTGCCAAACTTTCCTACTTATTTGACTCCCTTTTTTTGTTTGTAATGCAATTACTGCCTCAAAACGAGCGGTAAAAGTCGTATCGACCTTTATATATTGTAATGTAAAATAAGGGACTTGCATAAAAATAAATATATCTAAAGAATCACCGACAACGGTTGTTTTAGTAAAAGTAGAGACTGAGAATCTTTCAATATTCTTCTTTGGGATTTGTTGTTGCGCAAAAGTCATATTAACAATAAATATTACCAAAAAACCGAACAGTATGTACTTCTTAATATATCTCATAAGTTTTTCTTCCATAAGTATTTGATTAGTCCTTTATCACTTCCTATAAATAAAGCATCGTCCCGAATATACATATCTTGCACTGAACCAATAAATGAAAAATCATATATTTGCGAGTAACCGTTGTCTATGTTTATTTGCCAAATACCATCATTTGTACCAAGAAAGCAGTATTCTTTAACAACGACTAATTTATTTACTTTACTACCCGAATAAGATGATGGTTCCACAATCACTTTCCAACCTTCAGTTTCAATATTATAATTTAATATACCAACCTGAGTTGCAACATAAAGGTTATTTGCATCCCTGTATATATCGGTAAAACCGAAAAAGATATCTTTTCTATTATTTATCACATCTGTATTCTCTAATTTTTTAAAATCAATTAACTTATTGATAATATAATTATATATTAATAAATAATTATCCGTTGCAATCCATAAATTTCCGTTAATAATCTCAAGATCATTTATACGTTGCAAAAGCAATTGATTCCCTAAATCTAATTGTTCAGCCTGTTTATTGATTTTAGATATATTCACCAATCCCCTTGTTGAGCCAACCCAAATCGAAGATTCATCTTCTACCATAGCTGTAACCTTGCCACCTGGCACACCATTCCCTTCTGTTATTTCCCTCCAAAAACCTTTCTTTTTATTATAAATTGAAATGGTAGAGTTACCGCCAATCCATACTTCTTTATCTGTTTCTAAAATTGAGTAGAATGGTTGTGATTTAAAATTTATTGAATTTTCAAAATCTACATGTTTAAAGTCATTGTTATGGATATTATATCTAGTAATTCCCATTGAGTCGAAATTATTGCGCCCAACAACCCAAAAATCGTTTTTAGTAGTTATCGCGGTAATATCAGTGTTATTTAATCCATTGTTAAGAGGATAAAATGTTTCCATTTGAACATCACCGCTAAAAATTGTACCATCTTCCAAACCAGCATATACTTTATTATTACTACAAAAATAATAAGTGGTCGGTATTATACTCTTTCCATACGGATCAATAAATTGATTATAATTCATCATCCAACCATCCATAATTGTATAATTTTGTAACTGTTCTGGCAAATCAAGATTATATACGTGTTTACCACTCCAATTTATGTCATTTTCATCAGGTAGCGGTAATATACCCATCACAACTCCCGATACCTTACCCAACTTTAAAAATGCACTTTCGGCATTTATCCACAAATAATTTTGTGACGATCCAATTTGCTGAACAAGCGCAGTGCGATGTAATCCTGCATCAACCAAATTAATATGAAACCAATTTCCTTCAGCATTATAAGAGTAATCGAGGAATTCCCTTGATGCTGCCCATAATATCCCAGTGCTTTTATCAAAGTGGGTCGCTAAAATTTGATTATCTGATAAACCCTGTGCAGTAGTAATTGGCTCGCCAAATCGCTCCTGGTACAATTGCAAACATAGAATACCAGCATTACTTGTTGCGAAGTATGTAAAATTATATCCTTCAGTAATTGAATTAATAGTGCCGGTTTGTGTATATAAAACCCAATCGAATGTATCAAAACGAGAATCGTGTTGAGAGATTAAGATATTTAAAATTAGTATTAGGTAAAATATTCTCCTCATGTCTCTCAATAAATTGATTTCTAAACCAAAGTAATAACTTATAAACTTTAATTAAATAGGTTTTTCAGCTAGTTCAACCAACACTCCCCCTGTACTTTTAGGATGAATAAATGCTATCAAATATCCTTCCGCACCGATTCTTGGAATTTTGTCAATTAATTCTACACCGGCTACAATTAATTCCTCAATTGCATTTTTAATATCTTCAACATGAAGACAAATATGATGAATTCCTTTACCTCTTTTTTCAATAAATTTTGCAATTGGGGATATTGGAGATGTGGCTTCTAATAGTTCTATTTTTCCACGTCCGGTATCAAATATTTCAGTTTTGACTTTTTGGTCCATTAATTCCTCTGAAATATTCTCATAATTTTTAAATAGTATTCTCCAAAATGGAGAATCTTGCTCCAAATTGTCAATTGCTATACCAATGTGCTCGATTCCTAATATTTTCATTTTAAATCCGGAAATGTATTTTTGTATTCTTGATTCAAATCAACATCAATCCCGATACCGGCAGACAGTATTGGGATACCATATTCAATTTGTAAACCGTGATATGGATCATTATCAACTAATAAATTACCATCGAGGTCTAGATAATCAGCTTGTGAAGCAAATTGCGCTAAAGCTGTTATACCAATAGATGATTCTACCATACAACCCAACATTATTTTTAAATTATATTTTTTTGCGACCTCAATCATTTTTACTGCTTCGTCAAGTCCACCGCATTTTGATAATTTAATACTTATACCATCAAATCCATTGACAAGTCTGTTAATATCTGCAGAAGTATGGCAGTTTTCATCAGCAATAATAGGAAAAAGGGAATGTTTTTTCAAGTCAGGCATATTTTCAATATCATCAGCAAGTAAAGGTTGTTCTATTAATTCCACATTTTTGTCAGATAACCAATCCATCATCTCAAAGGCGGTCTCTAAATTCCACCCCTCATTGGCGTCAATTCTAAGGGGTTTATTAGTATAATTTCTAATAGTTGATATTATTTCTTTATCTTGAGAGGTTCCCAACTTGACTTTTAATATTTTGAATTCTTTAGCTTCTTCAATTTTCTGTGCTAAATCTTTTAAGTTTCCAATAGCAATCGTATATGAAGTTGGGCATTGTATTTCTCTGCTATAATTAAAATATTCATAGAGTGGAACATTGTATTTTTTGGTCCACCAGTCAAATAATGCATTTAAAGAGGCTGAACGAAGCGAATTAATATTTTTAGTATATTGATCAATTATTTTTATGACTTCATCAATATCATTCACATTAGCAGGCAGAACAATTTTATTTTTTAATCTGTCTAATATTTGGGGTATAGATTCTTTATATCTTTCTGATGGTGCAGCTTCACCCCTGCCAATCAATCCATCCTGTTCTAAATATATAAAAACTCTATCATAATAATTATAAGTACTGCGGGAAATTCCAAAGGGATGTTTACAATTCAAACGATAAGTTGTATAACTTAACCTCATTAATATTATTTAATTAGAGAAATGATATAACCATACTTTAACTTCGAAAATTAGGTTTTCTTTTTTCAACAAATGCGGTAGTTCCTTCGCGTTGTTCATCAGTTTCAAATAGTTCAGCAAATGCGTTCAACTCGAGATCTAAACCATTCTCTAAATGTTGATCATATCCTTGATGGATGCATTTTAAAGCAGCTCCAACCGCTGCTGGACCATTTTTTAATATTGATTTAGCTAAAAATTGAACTTTTACCATTAATTCGGATTGAGGCACCACATGATTAACTAATCCTATTCGTAAAGCTTCTTTGGCATCAACCATCGCACCGCCGGCAATCATTTCTATTGCGCGTCCTTTGCCAATTAAACGCGGTAAGCGTTGTGTCCCGCCCCACCCAGGAATAATTCCAAGTGCTACTTCCGGTTGTGATAATTTTGCATTATCTGACGCAATTCGCATATCACACGCCAAAGCGATTTCACACCCGCCACCTAATGCAAATCCATTTATTGCTGCAATTACAGGTTTTGGCGAATTTTCTATAACCATTGTCATTTCCTGACCTTCTCTACTAAACTCCAACGCCTGCCTGCCTGACATTTTTTGCATCGATTTTATATCGGCACCGGCGATAAAAGCCTTTTCTCCACTTCCTGTAATAACAATCACTCCAACTTCTTTATTTTCAATGCAACCTTCCACTGATTGTTTAAGTTCAGCGACCAAATCTTTATTCATCGCGTTCAGCGCCTCAGGTCGATTGATAGTGATGGTACCAATATAATCTTTTAAATCAATGTTAATATATTTCATAAAATTATCTCCAATAAGTTCTGCTAAATAAAATTAATACAGTAAATATCTCTAAACGTCCTAACAACATGGCGAATGATAATATCCACTTGCCAATATCTGGTAAAAGCGCATAATTATCAGTTGGTCCAAAGGCACCTAATGCAGGACCAATATTCCCAACCGCGGAAGCAGAAGCTCCAATCGCAGATGTAATATCAATCCCCATGGCTGTTAAGGATGCTGCAGTAAGTGCGAATATAGCAACATAGAAAAGGAAAAAACCTAAAGTGTTTCTGATAATGCTTTCATCAATATAACGACCTCCAATTCGAATTGGAATTATTGCCCTTGCGTGTAATAATCTACGCGTTTCCATTAGGCTATGTTTTATTATCAAAAATACACGGATAAGTTTCATTCCGCCACCTGTTGAACCACCCATGGCACCAAAGAACATTAGCCCGACTAGTACGAATTGTATAAAATAGCTCCACAATTCGTAGTCATAAGATCCGTATCCTGTAGTGGTTATAATTGAAACTGTTTGGAATAGGGCATCTCTAAATTTAATATGTGTGAATCCGCCATCGCTCAAACTGATTATAATAAAAATCACAAAAGTAACTATAAGGATGATCCCAATATAAATTTTGAACTCGTAATCGCGAAAATAACTCTTTACATCTCCCGACATTGCTCTAAAATGAAGTGTAAAATTCACTCCTGCCATTAGCATAAAAAATATAATTATATAATGTATTGCGGAACTTGACCAGGCAGCTATGCTTGCATTCATTGTAGAAAATCCACCTGTAGGCATCGTGGTAAAAGCGTGACAAACTGCTTCAAAACCGGTCATGCCACCAATTACAAGTAGGAGAACTTCTACGGCTGTAAATCCAACATACACTAACCATAAAATCTTCGCGGTTTCTTTAACTCGAGGACGTAATTTATCCGATACAGGACCCGGCACCTCAGCTTTGAACATTTGTACGCCACCAATTCCTAATAGTGGTAGAATTGCTATCGTAAAAACGATGATACCCATACCACCAATCCATTGAATAAACGAGCGCCAAAATAAAATTCCATGTGGTAAGCTTTCAATACCGTTTGGAAGGTTGGGAAGCGTCATTGGATTTCCGATAATTGTTGCACCTGTAGTTGTAACCCCTGACATTGACTCAAAAAATGCATCGGTAATATTTGGAATTGCTCCGCTGAAGAAAAATGGTAAAGCACCAATGATAGCCGTTATTATCCATGCAGCTGTAACAATTAGGAAACCGTCTTTGTTGGATAATGCTTTGCTTTTTCTAGTAAAATACCACAATGGAACACCAATCAAAATGGTTATTACAAATGATAAAATAAACCCTTCAAAGTCATTCTCTTGATATACTAACGAAATGAGAGCAGGTATTAACATAGTGATACTCAAAATCATAATTTGAGCACCAAGAATATTTATAATTGTCCTTTTATTCATTTAAGTCCAAAAAGCTTGCGAATTTTTGGTATTACTTTAGATTTCGTAAAAACCAACACTGTATCTTCATCTGTAATTAACGAACTACCACGTGCAATACCTAAATTCCCATGATGGTTAATTACTCCAACAATACACTCCTTAGGGAAATCAATTTCTGAGAGAGGTTTTTGAGTAACTTTACTTCCCGCCTTTGGCTGCAATTCAATTACGTCAACGTCCATTTCATCAAAAGCAATTAGATCAGTTTCAGTCTTATCACTATATATTTTACGTATAATTTTATTTACAGTAGCAATATTTTTGCTGACCACAGATCCAATACCCAATTCTTGCAATAAAGGTAAATATTCAGTTGTATTAACGTGGATAATTGTCTGTTTTGCTCCCAATTGATGTGCCAAGATTCCACTTAAAATATTAACTTTTTCATCCTTCGTAACAGCAATAAAACTATTGACTTCCTGAATATTTTCTGACTTAAGGAACTCAAGATCTGTACCATCAGCGTTAATTACCATAGTGTTAGCTAAATTGGCTGCAATTTCCTCGGTTTTATCTCTTCGATTATCAATTAATCTAACAGATTTTTTATCCTGTAGAATTTCAGCTACTGAAGAACCAATTTTCTCACCACCAAAAATCATTACCCGATCTGATCTTTGGGTGCTAATATCAATGATTTTTAATAATTCTTCAAGATTTTCTGTTTTAATTATAAAATAAGCTCGATCATTTGGCTCAAAAACAAAATCTCCCCATGGTATGATCGTTTCATTTCCTCGTATGACCGATACTATGCCAAATTTAATATCATTACTTTCATCACATAATTCTATGACGGAACGTCCCACTATTTTACTTTGATGTGAAATTCTAATTCCAATCATTTTAAGTCGTCCACCCTCAAATTCCATCACTTTTGTTGCATAAGGGTGATCAACCAATCTAACAATCTCCGAACACGCTTCTTTTTCCGGATGAATTACTAGATCTATTCCAAATTTTTCAGGCTTAATTATTGAATTGACATCACTATACTGCTGATTACGGAGTCTTGCAATTACTTTATTAGCCCCTAATTGTCTCGCCTGCTGTGAAGCAATTAGGTTCACTTCATCGATTCTTGTTAATGCAAATACATAATCCGCTTTACCAACATGTGCCTCTACTAAATTTTTTGGGCTTGCGCCATTGCCCTGTACAACAATTACATCCAAATTTTCGGCTGCCCTTCGGCACTTAAAAGGATCATTATCGATGACAGTTATATCAAAATCTTCTTGGCTTAGGGCTTTTGCAACGTGGAAACCGACTTCGCCCACACCAATTATTACAATTCTCATTATATCCTCTAAATATTAAAATATTATATAACTCAATCATCAACAGGAATGCGCTTTATTCTTGCGCCTAATTGAGCAAATTTATTTTCAATTTTTTCGTATCCACGATCTATATGGTGGATATGATTTACCTCCGTAACTCCTTTTGCCATCAATCCTGCTAATATCAGAGATGCACTTGCACGAATATCAGTCGAACGTACCTTGGCACCTACTAATTCTTTTACACCTCGTACAATTGCAGAATTTCCCTCAACTGTTATATTCGCTCCTAAGCGATTTAACTCCGGTACATGGCTAAATCTGTCGTGATAAATAGTGTCACTGACAATTGATGATCCTGTCGCAACACTCATTAATGCAATCCACTGAGCCTGCAAATCGGTGGCAAAACCGGGGAATACTGCAGTTGTTACATCCACTGCGTTTAATTTTTTTGCACGTTTTACTGTTACATCATTATTATTAATATCAATTTCTGCGCCAACTTCTATTAATTTTTCGATTACTACAGAAAGGTGTTCAGGGATCGTGTTTTTAAGAGTAATCTTACCTAGTGCAGCGCCCGCAATTAAAAATGTACCTGCTTCTATTCTATCAGGAATTATGGAAACTTCTTGTGAGAGTAGAGAATCTACACCTTCAATAATTATATCGGTAGTACCAATCCCATTAATTTTAGCACCCATTGATACTAAAAAGTCACATAATTGAACAATCTCAGGTTCTTTAGCGGCATTCTCGATTTTTGTTTCCCCTTTCGCAAGAGTGGCTGCCATTATAATATTTCCTGTTGCGCCGACCGAAGGAAAATCAAATCTGATTTTATTGCCAATTAATTTCTTTGATTTAGCAATTATGTCACCGCCTTCTAACTCGATTTTCGCACCTAATTTTTCTAAACCCTTAAGATGGAAATCTACCGGTCTCGGTCCCCAAGCACATCCACCCGGTAACGAAACAATAGCCTTTCCAAATCGCGCTACCAGCGGTCCTAATACATAAAATGATGCACGCATTTTGTTTACCAAATCATATGGAGCAATCGGTTTATTTATTGAGGTAGCATCTATAGATATTTTATTTTCAGCAAATTGTATTTGCACACCAATTATTTCTAAAAGTTTTGCCATCGTACGAGTATCTCGCAAATCCGGAACTCTTAATATTTTTGTTTCACCTGCTACCAATAAAGCTGCGGCCATAACTGGTAAAACCGCATTTTTAGAACCACTTATGTGGACTTCCCCCTTTAGTTGATGATTCCCTTCTATTACTAATTTTTCCATAATATTAATTAAAAACTAGCTCCCCAGCCGATAGTTGAAATATTGCTTGTTTTCGCTCTTCAGCATTAAGATATTTTACTGTGACAACAGTTTTCCCGTCAGTAATAGACTTTGAGATATGTAAATGGTTCATCGCACTTTGTGCGATTTGTGGTAAATGAGTAATGCAAATAACTTGTTTATTTTTAGCTAGATTCGATAAGCTGTTT
>Ga0316201_10000360_pt1 | contig 25066 bp, 32 predicted proteins | sample CS6wburrow_MG_FD_204516 | JGI IMG/M metagenome (GOLD analysis project Ga0316201, IMG submission 204516) | Coastal sediment microbial communities from Delaware Bay, Delaware, United States - CS-6 worm burrow | ecosystem: Environmental > Aquatic > Marine > Coastal > Sediment | place: USA... | reverse complement strand
ACCCGTGCGTACGGCATGCTCAACGCATTTTTCATTCAAAACGGGCAACATGCCGGGCATGGCCGCATCAACAAAAGAGACTTGGCTGTTTGGCGCAGCGCCGAATTTCGTGGAAGCGCCTGAAAACAGCTTTGCATTTGCGATGACCTGAGCATGGATTTCCATACCAATCACGATTTCCCAGTCCCCGGTTGCCCCTCTGATCATTTGTGCCATAGTTTTTAGATCCCCTTAATTTCCATACGAATATTCATAGATGCAGCCCTTCATATAGTTTCTCATTTGGGCGTAAAATCCTTCGCTGTCGATATAGCGCTCCAACGGGTCCAGTGACATGGGCGCTTCATCCAATGCTTTTGTGATAACGACATGTCCTGCGGCGCGCATATAGTCTTCCATCAAATTAGCCGTGCAATTACAGACCTTATATCGCCCGGACCAGATTCTACGGACTTGCTGCGATGCCAAACACCGGCGTTTGGAAACATCCCGTGTGGGCTTGTAGATACACGGCGCATAAGCGTTAATAATAAATTTGGCACGTGCCGCATCGCCTTTCTTGCTCTCCCGGTCCAAAGCTTGAATTTCATCGAATGTGAGGTGCTGTGCCATTTTCGCCGATGAACAGCCGCACAGATATTCTTTTGTTTTCGGGCGCAAATAATCTTGTTCTTCATTCTTACAGCGCAAGAAATACTCATTGGCCAAGTCAACGCTCGTGGCTTCTTGCTGGGGCGCAGGGGCTTCCTTAGTCGGCTCGAAAATATCCTGAAGGTTTTTTCCTGCATCAACAGGGTCAGGCGCAGGAAGGCTATTGCCGCTATATAAGCCGTCCTTGGCTTTGGGCTTGTACAGGTCATCACTTTGTGCCCACGCAATAGCCGGGGAGAACACAAAAATCAAAATAAAAACCCGAAGCAAGGATATCATCGTTAGGCTGCCTTTTTATCAATCGTTTGCGGGATGGCATCAAAGTTTGCCAGCATTTCAACGCTGCGTGCAACTTTTAGAACCGTTTCTTCATCCCAGGCCCGTCCGATAATCTGTAATCCAAGCGGTAGGCCTTGAGCGTTCAGTCCTGCCGGGATCGACATCCCCGGAAGTCCTGCAAGCGAAGCTGGAACGGTAAAGACATCATTCAAATACATTTTGATCGGATCGTCCTCGTTCTCGCCTAGTGCAAAGGCTGCCGAAGGGGCGGTGGGTGTGAGGAGGGCATCGCATTTCTCATAGGCGGATTGAAAATCATTTGAAATCAAACGGCGCACTTTTTGTGCCTTGATGTAATAGGCATCGTAATACCCGGCGGAAAGCGCATAAGTGCCGATCATAATCCGGCGCTTGACCTCATCACCAAAACCTTCGGCACGGGTGATTTCATACATATCTTTCAAATCATCCTCATTGGCGCGTTGGCCGTACCGCACGCCGTCATAACGCGCAAGGTTAGAGGAGGCCTCAGCCGGCGCGATAATGTAGTAGGTCGGTAGGGCGTATTTTGTATGCGGCAAGCTCACATCCACGATTTTTGCGCCTTCACTTTTGAGCCAGTCAATGCCTTGCTCCCAAAGCTGAATAATCTCATCCGGCATGCCATCCACACGGTATTCCTTCGGGATACCAATTCGTAGTCCCTTAATATCACCTGTGAGCGCCGCCGTGAAATCCGGTACAGCTTTGCTTGCCGAGGTGCTGTCTTTTGGATCATGCCCGGAAATAGAGCGCAGGAGCAGGGCGTTGTCTTCAACGTTACGGGCAAACACACCGGGCTGGTCCAGCGAGGAGGCAAACGCGACCACACCCCAACGCGAACAGCGCCCGTAGGTTGGTTTGATCCCGGAGATGCCACAAAATGAGGCCGGTTGACGGATCGAGCCGCCGGTATCCGTTCCTGTTGCGCCCATACAAAGACGCGCAGCGACGGCTGCAGCTGAGCCACCGGACGAGCCGCCGGGCGCAAGATCGGTTTGGTCGCCATCACGTTTCCACGGATTGATCACATTGCCATACGCACTTGTGGTGTTGGCCGAGCCCATGGCGAATTCGTCCAGATTGGTTTTGCCCAGTGTGACAGCGCCTTCAACGAGTAATTTTTGCGACACGCTTGATTCATATTCAGGAGTGAAGCCTTTCAGGATATGACTGCCTGCCGTGGTCTGAACGCCGGTTGTGCAGAACAAATCCTTGATGCCCAGCGGAATTCCATCCAGCGCACCGGCATTTCCGGCAGCCCGGCGCTTGTCGGAGTCTTCTGCTTGCTTGAGCGCTAATTCCGGAGTCTCGGTAATATAGGCATTGAGGTCGGCATGATCCTGCATCGCCTTGATATGGCTCTGCGTAAGTTCCTTCGCCGTAAAATCTTTTCTCTCTAGCCCTTTAAGCGCTTCGGCAATAGTGAGGTTCGTCAGGTTAGTCATTTAGAATTTTCCCTCTGCATTTTTTGTCTACTGCAACTGTAACCGTTGATCCATCATAATAATCTTCACGTTTCAAAAACCTATCTTGTGAAACGATGTCCATTTCTTCGATATGTCTGCATTCATCATCTTTAAACATGGATACAGCATAGTACCATATGCCGATACCCCCTTGGTTTAATCCCAATATGCATCCCTTATCACCGTTAATTTCTTTTAGTTCCGGTTTTAGAGATTGTATCAAAATAACTTCATATAATGAGTATTAATTGCTCATTATTTCTCATCCACCACTTTCGGCACGACAAAGTAGCCTTGCGTGTCCTCCGGTGCATTGGCGAGAATTTTTTCTGCATAGCCGCCGTCCGTCACTTTGTCTTCTCTTAAAGAGAGCGTGATATCAACCACATTGGCCAGTGGCTCTATGTTATCCGTATCGACTTCGCTCAACTGCTCCACGAAGGCAAGAATACCCGAAAGCTGGGGCCCCAGACGCTCCAGCTCATCCTCGTTCATCCTGATATGGGCCAGCTTTGAAACTTTTCTGACCGTGTCCTTATCCAGTGACATATATATGCGCCCTTGTTATTCATTTGCTGTCATCCCCAAGGTCTCTCATAGCGCAAACGCCTGCGGCGTGCAGCGGGAATGACGTTGCTACGTAAACCTTTGGACTTCTAGCATTCTGTTGGTTAGGGTGCAAGAGCTATGGCGATAGATGACCTCAAGAAAATTTTAGACCAAAGGCCCGTTGGGTGTGTGCTCATGGGTCTGGATGTCGGCAGGAAAACGATTGGGATTGCGTTATCTGACAGCACTCAGGCAATCGCTACGCCGCTACGCACCATTCGGCGTACAAAATTCTCACGCGATATGGAGGCCATCAAGGGTATTATTGAAGAATACGAGATTGGTGGTTTTGTCATGGGATTGCCGTTGAATATGGATGGATCCGAGGGACGGCGTTGCCAGTCAGTGCGGGATTTTGCGGCGGAGTTTGATCGAGCGTTGGCGTGGGATCAGGAGCCTTGGATCGCTTTGTGGGATGAGAGGTTATCCACACATGCTGTGGAAAGTTTTGTGGATGAGTTTGTGGATATAAAAAAACGACGCGCCAAAGAAAAAGGCATCCTCGATAAACTGGCAGCGCAGCACATTTTGCAAGGCGCCCTGGATTATATCAACGCACAAATTTGACAAGCCTTTTTATTGTTACGTATAATGAGCCGTTTTAACAAAGGCGCTTTAATAATGGCCTTTAAATATTGAAGGAAATGCAATGTCGTATGTATTAGGAGATGGCTCTTTGTCCAGCGGACGTGGATTGACTGGTAGAATTTTAGAGGAAGTTACGGCCTCAGATGGCCCTTGCACGCTTACACAAGTCCATAAAGCCGTAATGGATCTTGACGCATCTCCCCTGGATGTTGAAGAGCGCGTTAAAATTTTAGCAGATGAGGGGAAAGTTATCTTTGACGAGGAAAAATCTGAAGTTTCTGCCCCGCATGCAGGCCTTAATGGTTGATCTATTGATTCTTGGGTAATGTGCTATTGCCCATAGCGCATCAATTCATTGCCATGGTTTTGCATCCAGTATTTGCCTTCCATAAAATCATCCGATAGCGCCCGGCATAAAGTCCAAAACGCGCGGCTGTGATCCATATGCACCAGATGCGCAACCTCGTGCGCGACCACATAATCCACCGCCTCATAAGGGGCAAAGATCAGCCGCCAGGAAAAGGAGAGGCTGCCATCCTGCGCGCAACTCCCCCAGCGGCTCTTGGTTTCACGTACGGTCACAGAAGAAATTTTTCTATCGATCTGACAGACCTTCTCACTTGCCATATCAGCCAGTCCCTCACGCGATAGTTTTTTCAAGTAGGCGTGAATGCGGTTCGTTGGATCGTCCTGCCCCGCTTTTACATCTATGATTTCATTGTGTTTTTTAATTGTGATCCTTTTGCGCGCCGGGTCATTTTCGATGCGCAGGGTCAATTGATCCCCAAACACAGGCAAGATAGTTTCGTTTTTGAATGGTACAGGGGGGGCAAGGTTTTCCAGCGTTTCGCGCACCCAAGTCTCATGGTTCTGTGCAAAACGGTAAGCCTTGTGCAGGGGCATTTTTTGCGGAACCACGAGGTTTATAATGCGCTCAACCGGGTCAAGCCGCAACGCCACGCGCTTTGCTCTTTTGCTGCGTTTAACAGTGACAAACTTTTCTATGGTCATTGCGCGCAAAAGCTATTTCGCTTTTTCCTGTTTTTTTGATTTGGATGTCTGCACGGCCTTTTTTTTGACTGTCTTTTTGACAGGAGCAGCTGCTTTTTTCTTCTTTTTTACTCCGCTTGAGGCTCTTTTTTTAATCGCAGCAGATTGCTCTCGTGATTGCTCCGGCCTTTTCTCTTTCGTATTTTCCGGCTGGTGTTCTTGTAGCCAGCGGCGAATAGCGATAATACCGTGCTTGTCATGATCGAACTGCTCCGGTGGCAGATCATCAACAATATTCAGATCATAAGGCGGAATAGGATCTTTGTCCGGGTCAAACTGACGTATAAGATTGCGAATGCGCGGCATCACCTGCTCACGCCACTTGCGCCCGTTGAAAATCCCGTAATGACCGGTTTGATGCTGGAAGTGGTGAAACTGCTTTTTCTGCGGCAGATTATAGCATAGCTCATGTGCTGCCGTGGTTTGGCCGCGCGCGGAAATGTCATCCAACTCGCCTTCAATCGTAAGAAGCGCTGTATGCTTGATGTCCTGAGGGCGCACATCCATGAGCTTATCCGTATAAGGATCGCGCCATTTCATTTTATAGCGCGGCAATAAATGACGCTGGAAAACCGTTTCAACTGTTTGCAGATAAAATTCTGCCGGGATGTCCATGACCGAGAGATATTCGTTATAGAATTTGCGATGCGCCTCGGCGGAGCTTCCATCTCCAGCAACCAGATGGTGGTAGAATTTCATATAAGAGCCGACATGGCGGTCCATATTCATCGACATAAACCCTGAAAGCTGGAGAAAGCCGGGGTAAACGCGGCGGTGTGCGCCGGGATGATAAAACGGCACATCAAAGACAACGGATTTCTCGAACCATGATAATTCTCTTGTTTCAGCCAGCTCTGTGACGGCTGTCTTGGAAACGCGGGTATCAATCGGGCCGCCCATCAAGGTCATGGTCAAAGGCTGGTTTGGATCATTGTCGCTGGCCATCAGGGAGACAGCTGCCAAAACAGGCACAGCAGGCTGGCATACGGCGATAATGTGTGTCTCGGGTCCCAAAAGGCTCATAAATTCACGCAAATAGGTAATACAGTCGTCAAGGTTAAACCGTCCAGCCTTCACCGGAACCATTCGCGCATCCTCCCAGTCTGTAATGTAAACATCGTGGTGAGGCAAAAGGGCCTCTACCGTGCCGCGCAGCAATGTCGAAAAATGTCCTGATATTGGCGCGACAATCAAAACTTGCGGATCTTTGCGCTTGGTATTGCGCTTGAAACGACGCAAGTTACAAAAAGGTTTGCTTACCACTGTGACGTCTTCGACTTTGACGCTCTTGCCGCCTATCTTTGTTTCATTTAATCCAAAAGAAGGGCGCTCAAAGCGCATCGTCGCGCGCTCAATCATCTCCGCACTAGCACCGACTGTACGGCCAGCAGGCGTGTAGGACCAGGGGTTTAAAGGGTTTTGAAAAACAGTTCGTGTTAGCTCTGCCTGCCAGCGCAACGGCGTAAACATAGCATGCTGAAGTTCATAAAGATGGTAAAGCATGAAGGAGCCTCTTTTTTTATCGGAACATATGACGTTACAATGCGGAAGATATCTGTTCATCAAAACAGGATGCTCACTATACTATGCCCGATCTGTATACACAACTGCATGAATACATTATGGACCCGGATCGCATCCCGTATGCGGTGCTCGCGATTCTTCTCGTGATGATGGCCGGAATTATCACCGGACCGCTGGCGGGCAATGCCAATCCATTAGCATGGCAAATCTACCAGCTTCTTATAGGCAGATTGGGTGACAGGCTTGATCGACGATCGCGCCCGCAAGGAGATCTGATGTTTCGCGGCCTTATGCTGACTATTTTTTGCATTATTTTTGCCGCTGTTTTGGGTAAGATTTCATATCGCTTTGCCATGATGACACCATTTTATGGTATGACGGAAATTGCACTTCTCAGCCTATGTCTAACTGCCGGAAGCGTCTGGTTTGCGCTTTTGCGCCTGTATTTTGCTCTTGAAAAGGAAGGGCAGGCCAAGGGGGCCTTTTATGCCGTGTCCCGCTCTACCCGAGTCGACCTCAATTCCACCGATGATTACGGCATTACGCGCACAGCGCTGGGTTTTACGGCCACTTCGTTTGATAAAGGCCTGGTTGCCCCCGTGATCTGGTATCTCATCGGCGGCCTGCCAGTTCTCTTTATTTATAGCGCCCTGTCAGCTCTGGCATGGCGCTTTGGTAAGAATGGCTTTTCCAAAGGATTCGGGCGTATGCCTTTGGCACTGGAAAAGCTGATGGGGTTTGTTCCTGCTCTTCTTTCCGGCCTGTTATTTACAGCTGCCAGTGCGATGACCCCCACAGCGAGTATGGGCAAAAGCCTTTCGCTTTGGTGGACCCGCAAGGACAAGGTCCCGTATGAGCAGGGCGGGATTACGCTCTGCGCGCTGGCGTGGCCGCTGCACATTAGTCTGGGCGGCCCGGTGCAGGATATCGGCGGCAGCAGCCTGAAAAATGCATGGGTTGGGCCGCAAGGGGCTACGGCGAAAATAGAGCATGGTCACCTGCGTCGTGGGATATATTTAAACGTGGTCGCGCATTTGTTGTTTTTGGCTGCGCTGGGTGGGGCATATCTTTTTGCCAATCTTCAGGGGTAGTGGTACTTTTAATACTTGACTTTAAAGGCGCGCTTGGCTTATTTTCCCGCAAGCCGTTATTTTAAGATAGAAGAACAATAAGGATTAGGGCCATGAGCCGTCGTTGCATGATTACTGGAAAAAGCGTGATGAGCGGAAACAATGTTTCGCACGCACACAACAAAACACGCCGAAAATTTTTGCCTAATGTTCAGGACACAAGCCTGTACAGCGAAGCTTTGAAACGCTGGGTGAAGCTGCGGGTGACCACGGCTGGTCTGCGAACAGTCGAGCATAAAGGTGGCCTGGATGCCTTTATCCGCGATACGGCTCCTACAAAGCTGGACCCTGAATTGCGCCCGCTTAAAGGTCAGATCGAAAAGGCTCTGGCTGAAAAAGCGGCCTAGACCAGAAGGGCCATAGCATGTTTCGTAAGACCCGCTGTATATCCGGCGGGTTTTTTATTCCAAAAAGAGGGTTTGTGTGATGCTGAGCTACCCCAATTTCAGCTTTGATATTTCGCATAGTGATCAAAAATCGCGGGCGCGGGTAGGAACGCTGAAAACGCCGCATGGAACAATCGAGACACCCAACTATATTTTCTGTGGCACCAAGGCGAGTGTAAAGAACCTCTCGCCGTACCAGCTCAAAGAAGCCAAAACCGATATTATCCTCTCCAATACTTATCATTTGATTCTCCAGCCCGGCTCAGATTTGATTGAAAAAATGGGTGGGCTGCATAAATTCATGAACTGGAATGGCCCGTTGCTAACCGACAGTGGTGGTTTTCAGGTGTTTTCACTGGGCGAGGGGACCATGGCCAATGAGATCAAAGGCCGTAAAAAAGGGCATGAGAACAAAAATCTGCTGGAGATATCGGAAGAGGGGTGCGTATTTCGCTCTTATGTTGATGGCAAGAAAATCAAGCTTACTCCCGAGAGTGCAACGGAAATTCAGCGCAAATTAGGGGCGGATTTGTTGATGCAGTTTGATGAATGCACACCCTATCATGTAGACAAGGACTATACGGCCCGCTCTATGGAGATGAGTATTCGCTGGGGGGATCGCTGTTTGGCAGAGTTTGAACGCCACAATAATGGCGCGCAGGGCCTGTATGGCATCGTTCAGGGTGGGGTGTACGAAGACTTACGCCGGGTTTCTGCAGAATATACCAAGGACAGACCCTTTTTCGGTACGGCCATTGGCGGTTGTCTGGGCGGTAGCGACGAAGAAATGTACAATGTAGTAGATTCTGCAACGCCCTACATTCATCCCGAACGGCCTGTTCATTTTCTGGGGATCGGGCGTATGCGTGATGTGTTTACCTTCGTACGTTTGGGCATTGATACCTTTGATTGTGTGATCCCCACGCGCCTTGCACGTCACGGAACAGCTCTCATCAAGGGGCAAAAAGGCGAAACTATCAACTTAAGCAATGCGAAATACAGGGAAGATCAATCGCCGCTGGATGAGCGTATAAACGTGCCGGCCTCGCAAGAGTATTCTAAATCCTACATTCACCACCTGTTGAAAGCCAAAGAGCTTCTGGCGACGCAAATTCTTGCTCAGCACAACGTGGCAACGATTAACACGTTGATGCGCGAGGTCCGGGCAGCCATCCGCGATGGATCGCTGGGCGCACACGAAAAAGAATGGCTCGGCGAATAACCTGTCTTTTGTAAGTTTTTATTTATTTGACCGGATATTTAAGTCTGATTAACATTTTTCCCGTATAAATGAGGACTATCTTATAAGAGCGTAAGAGGGAAGTTTGAGCGCATGCCTTTGGATTATGATGTAAAGAATAAATATGAGACATTACTGCCTGTGCTAGATGAGCATACGGAATGGTTTCATTGCGTGGTCGAAAGCTGTTTTTACCCTAAGGAGCATAATTCAGACGAACTCTGCCAGAAGCCTGTGTCTTTTGCGCAATGGACTGTAACATCACAAGAAGATAAATCTATACAGCCTGAATTATTGGAAAAACTGACGACGCTTCATCATGATCTGGTGCAGGCTGCTGATGATTTTCTTGTAAATGGAAACGAAACAGACGGGCGTCCTGATCATAAGGTGTTCCTGTCTTTTTTGACGCTTTACGAAGAATTTCAGAACAATGTTCGACGTCTTGAGAAAGACTTCATGCGCGAAGATAGCGGTTATGATGCTTTCACAGGGCTGCGGAGTAAAAAGTTGATGGTAGACGATATTGAACGCGAGATGCACCGTCTTTCCCGGCAAGGAAAGAAATTTACGCTGGCAATGGCACGGATTGATAAATTTGACCAGATAAAAGAGTATTATTCACAGTCCGAGCATGATGCATGCATTAAGCTTGTTGCGGATCTGATAAAGGCCAGTATCCGTTCTTTCGATGATGCTTATCACCTGAATGAAAACGAATTTGTTCTATGCTTGAAGCAGACAGATATTTCCGGTGGGATAGCCGCTATGGAGCGCTTGCGCAAAGAACTGGAACGTCAGAAAATTATGTTACAATTCCCCGATAAGGAAACACCGTTTAGTCTTTCATGCTGTATTGCAGAACCCGTGGAGGGGGATAGAGTTCATGAATTAATAACAAACTTGCAGGCTGACCTCAAAGATACAGACGACAGAGAGGATACAGTTCTTGAGTTTTATGAAATGAGTCCGCTGCAGCGTTACGTACATGATACCACGCGGCATTAATCATTAGGTCATTCAAACCGTGCAAAAACCGGATGAAAAAAGCAAGAATATAAACAGCCTCAATTTTGATGCCTTGTTTAAGGTTATGCCAATTCCACGGCTGATCGTTCAGGAGTACGAAAAAGGGAAATACAAGGTATTGCGCGCAAATGATATGGCGCTGAAGTACTTTGCCCGCTCATCTGATCAAATCATAGAAAAAGATATTTTTGATTTTATGGATTCAGAGAATGCGCAGCATTTTCAGCAATCGTTTGTTGTTTGCCAGTCTCGTAAGAAAACGGCTTCTATTCAGGCTTTGCCAACGATACCGGGCAGCCTGAGGGTGTATGGATTCTGGATTAGTCCGGTTCTGGACGAGCGGGGCCAAGTGATTTATCTCGATGTTCTGGGACAGCTTGACGTACGAGATCAATCAATTTTACAACGCGAACGTGATGATGCGATTTCTTTGCTGGCCTCGATTTTTGAGGTGAGTGAAATCGGGATTATTGTAACGGATTACTCAGGAAAAATTGTGCGCGTCAACGATAGCTTTATCCGGACCTATGGCTGGACCCGTGATGAGCTAATCAATATTGAATTTACAGAGCTGGTGACGCACGATGAACGCAAACGCGCAGCCATCAATCATAAAAAATTTATCAGCGTCGGTGTGCGCTCATCCGGCGAGATCAAGGTTATTCGAAAAGACGGCAGCGTTGCCAATGCTTTGTTTACCTCCGCAACGCTGCAGCTGAGTCAGAACCGGAAGTTTCTGGTCACGACCGTGATGGATATTACGTTGCGCAAGCAGATGGAGCAGACATTGCGTCTTGCCAAGGAACAAGCTGATTCTTCGAACAGGGCAAAATCAGCATTTCTAGCCAATATGAGTCATGAACTCAGAACACCCCTCAATGCCATTATCGGCTTTTCGGAGATGATGATCAAAGGCACGTTCGGACCAATTGGCAGTGACAAATATACTGAATATTTATCAGATATCCATGTGAGTGCAGAGCATCTTCTGGGCATTATCAACGAAGTCCTTGATATGTCCAAAATTGAGGCTGGACGGCTTGAACTGCAAGAGGAAAACATTAGCGTAGCAGATATGATAGAAGGTCTGGTGCGCATGATGAGCTCCAAGACCTTCGCGAGTGATATTGAAATCCATACGGATGTTCAGGATGATTTGCCGCTCTTGAAGGCTGATGAGCGACTGATACGACAGGTTCTCATCAATATCCTGACCAATGCGATCAAGTTTTCTCATAAACAAGGCGTGATAAAAATCTCTGGGGCTTTAGAACCAGACAACAGCATGGTGGTGTCTGTTGAAGATCAGGGCATTGGCATCAAAGAAAATAAAATCAAGCAAGCGCTAGAGGCCTTTGGCCAGGTCACCGATGTGCCGGAGCGCCGGGAAACAAACCAACAGGGCACCGGGCTTGGCTTGCCGCTGGCCAAGGCTATGGTTGAGCTTCATAACGGACGGCTCGATTTGGAGTCCGAGTATGGTGTCGGCACAACCGTAACTCTGACCTTTCCGGCAGAGCGGGTTATTTTCTCCTGAGAATAGGTTTTTCATAGCGTTTTCATGTGTCTTGCCACGCACGATATGCGTGGCTATGATAAACACTTGTGATGAAAGTTAAGCAAGAGGATATTGACTCATGACAGATCTGGAACAGCGTTGCGCTGATGCCGGCTTGAAAATGACAGGCCAACGGCGGGTCATTCTAAAAGTTCTGGGTGAGGCGGAAGATCATCCTTCCGTTGAAGATGTTTATGGTCGCGCAAAAAATATGGATTCATCGATAAGTATTGCCACTGTCTACCGAACGCTCAGTCTTCTTGATGAGCTTGATCTGGTCACGAGGCACGAATTTCAGGAAGGCTATTCCCGCTATGAGGTCAATACCGATCACCACCATCACCTTGTGGATGTTGATACGGGAAAGGTTGTTGAATTCCAGAGCGATGAGCTGGAGAAGCTGAAAGAAGAAATCGCCAAAAAACTGGGTTATGAGCTTGTCGATCACAGGCTGGAGTTGTATGGCAAAAAACTAAAAAATAACAAGTAGGCTTGAGAATATGACCTGTAACATCCCCGTACAAAACAATGTTAAAACCCCGGATGATTGTAAATGCTACAAGGCGGTGATGCGCACCTATCAAGAGATGGTTGATGCCGGAGAGCCGGAAGTGATCGCTCTCGAAGCGGCCAAGATCGTTTATGGCTATCACCATCCCGAAGACAGTGCGTTGGGCAAGGCCTTGACTGTTGAACGCTGGACCAGCGAAGAGCGCTTGCATTAGGGGCGTCCATGCATGATGACGAAGAACCCCGTTTGCCCGTCCATTTATGGATCGATGCGCAGCTCAAACCTTTAAACGATCGAGGCGTTTTCTATACCGTCCCGCAACGCGGAGAGCGGAATTCCGGTGTCATTCTTCTCAAGCTTGATGGGTTGGAAGGGCCTTGCCGACTTCTTATCCAGCAGCGTGATCTGGATGGCAAGATGGGCTGGATGAATGCGCTGGATAAGGAAAGTGTAGACGTGGCTGAAGCCGATGCGTATATTGCCCGCGAGATATCTCGTGATCCCGACCTCTGGGTCATTGAAATCGAAGACCGGAGTATGGATAATCCTTTTGAAGGGAAGACAATTGAATAGGAGCAGAAAATGAAAAAACTATCGACACTGGCATGCCTTTTCCTTGTTGCAGGCTTTATTTCAGGGTGTGGAAATACACTCGATGGTGCTGGCCGTGACATTGAAAAAGCCGGCGAAAAAATCCAGGAGACGTTTTAGGTTCTCATAATTTTTGTCCAAAAAGAACAAAGCGTCATTGCGAACGTAGCCAAGCAATCCAGTGACAAAAAGCAGATTTCTGGATTGCCGCGTCAGGCCTGCGGCCTTCCTGCAGTGACAGGTCATAACGAACATGCTCAAATCTATCATCCAAAACCGCCGCACCTTCGGCATTATCTCACACCCAGATGCGGGGAAAACAACGCTGACAGAAAAGCTTTTGCTTTTTGGTGGAGCGATCCAGATGGCGGGTATGGTCAAGGCCAAGGGCGAGCGCCGCCGTGCGCGCTCGGACTGGATGAAGGTGGAGCAAGAGCGCGGAATTTCTGTGGCCTCATCCGTGATGACGTTTGAAAATGGCGGCATGACGTATAACTTGCTCGACACGCCGGGCCACGAAGATTTTTCCGAAGATACTTATCGCACACTTACGGCCGTGGACAGCGCGATTATGGTGCTGGATTGTGCCAAGGGGATTGAAACCCAGACGCTTAAGCTTTTTGAAGTTTGCCGCCTGCGCGATATTCCGATTATCACATTTATCAATAAGATGGACCGTGACGGGCAGGACCCGTTTGATTTGCTGGATGAGGTGGAGCAAAAGCTGGCGCTTGAGGTCGTCCCTGCAAGCTGGCCAATTGGTATGGGCCGGGATTTTAAGGGCTGTTACAATTTACTGGAGGACAAGCTGGTTCTGTTTGAGCGCAGCAAGGGCGAGGAACTTAAAAATAGCATTGAATGCACAGGGTTGGATGATCCAAAAATCGATGAACTGCTGCCGCCAGAGCAAGCTGACAAGCTGCGCGAAGATGTCGAAATGGTCCGCGGGCTTTGCCCGGAATTTGACCGGGAATCTTATTTGGCTGGACATATGAGTCCCGTATTTTTCGGAAGTGCAGTCAATAATTTCGGGGTACGGGAACTCCTTGAGGGCCTGGCTAAATTTGCGCCCTCACCAAGGCCCCAAAAAACACAAACCCGCATGATTGAGCCAGATGAAAAAAAGGTCAGTGCATTTGTCTTTAAAATTCAGGCGAATATGGATCCCAAACACCGTGATCGCATGGCATTTGCGCGGATTTGTTCGGGAAAATTCCGCAAAGGCATGAAGCTCAAACATGTGCGCTCCGGCAAGATGCAGGTGATTCACTCGCCACAGCTCTTTCTTGCGCAAGACCGGGCCTCGGCCGAAGAAGCCTATGCCGGGGATATTATCGGCCTGCCGAATTATGGGGGCTTGCGAATCGGCGATGCCCTGAGCGAAGGCGAGGATCTTGTTTTTTGCGATATCCCGAGTTTTGCGCCGGAATATATGCAGCGCGCGCGGGCCGAAGACCCGCTCAAGGCCAAACATCTGGGCAAGGCGCTGGAGCAACTGGCGGAAGAGGGTGCTGCGCGGGTTTTTAAGCCCTACAGTGATCCCGATTGGGTTGTTGGTGTTGTCGGCCCGCTTCAGTTTGATGTGCTGCGCGATCGCATACGCACCGAATATGAAATTCCGGTAAAGTTCGAAGCAACCAGCTTGTATACGGCACGCTGGCTGGCTTGCGACGATGCGGCAAAGCTTAAAAAATTCGTTGATGCCAACCAGAGCGCTATTGCCAATGATCATGACGGCGATCCGGTATTTATGGCACGCAATGCCTGGCACCTTCAGGATGCGGAAGATAAAAACCCGGATATTCGCTTTTTAGCGACGAAATAAATCGCGATTTTCCTTGATTCCGGTATGTGAAAATGAGAGAAAAAGTGTACAATTTTTGTACGCATTGGTGGGTAGTATGATTAAAATATCAAAAATGGCAGATTATGCTGTTGTTATTCTTTCTGAAATGTCAGCGGACCCGGAGCGTGTTTCGAGCGCGGCAGCGATTTCAACCACAACATCATTGCCGGAGCCAACGGTTTCCAAGATATTGAAGATTCTTGCGGGAGCAGACCTTGTTGTCTCTATCCGTGGCGCAGGCGGTGGATACAAGTTGGATCGCGGCGCAAAGGACATTACAGTTCTGGATATTATTACAGGTATAGATGGGCCTGTGGCGCTGGTGAATTGTGCAGATCCTTCTCAGGCCGCTTGCCGCTTGCGCGAAACGTGCTGTATGCTGGGGCGTTGGGATGGCGTAAATGCCGCCGTTCGGGATGTTCTGGCCGAAGTGACTCTGACAGATATGATGTGGAAGTCCGATGTCTGTGTTGATTTTGTAAATGAGGGATCGTAATCCGATATGGGCGCGACGCGAGATACACTCGAGCAGGTTAAAGCGCTTTCTGGCAAGTATGAGGCCGGGTTTGTCACGGATATCGAAACAGAAAAAGCACCTAAAGGCTTGAGCGAAGATATTGTCCGTTTTATTTCGGCAAAGAAGGACGAGCCTGACTGGATGCTGGAGCGTCGCCTGAAGGCCTACAACCATTGGCTAAAAATGCCAGAGCCAGACTGGGCGAAGCTGGACATAGAGCCGATAGACTATCAAGATTCCTATTATTATGCCGCGCCAAAGTCCCTTTCCGATGGACCGGAAAGTCTTGATGACGTTGATCCGGCGCTTCTGGAGACCTATTCCAAGCTGGGGATTCCCTTGAGGGAACAGGAGATCCTCGCAGGCGTAAAAAATAAAACGCCTGTGGCTATTGATGCCGTCTTTGACTCCGTTTCTGTGGCCACGACATTTAAAGATGAACTCAAAAAGCATGGTGTAATTTTTTGCTCTATTTCCGATGCGATCAAGGAGCACCCGGATCTGGTCAAGAAATATATGGGCAGCGTCGTGCCATATTCGGACAACAAGCATGCGTGCCTGAATAGCGCTGTGTTTACCGATGGGAGCTTCGTCTATATCCCGCCCGGTGTGCGTTGCCCGATGGAACTCTCGACCTATTTTCGGATCAATGAACTCAATACGGGTCAGTTTGAGCGCACGCTGATTATCGCAGACAAGGGCGCGTATGTGTCGTATCTGGAAGGGTGCACCGCGCCGATGCGTGATGAAAACCAGCTCCACGCTGCGATTGTTGAACTGATCGCGCATGAAGATGCGGAGATTAAATACTCGACCGTGCAAAACTGGTATCCGGGCGATCCGGAAACAGGTAAGGGCGGGATTTATAATTTCGTGACCAAACGCGGCCTGTGCGAAGGGTGTAATTCTAAGATCAGCTGGACGCAGGTTGAAACCGGTTCGGCGATAACGTGGAAATACCCGTCCTGTATCCTCAAGGGGGATAATGCCCAAGGCGAGTTTTATTCCGTAGCGATCACCAACGGGCGACAGCAAGCCGATACAGGCACAAAGATGATCCATATCGGTAAGAACACCAAGAGCCGCATTATCTCTAAAGGGATCAGCGCCGGAAAGAGTGAGAATACCTATCGCGGTTTGGTCAAGATTTTGCCCACGGCCGAAGGGGCACGGAATTTTACCGTCTGCGATAGTCTTCTGATCGGGAATAATTGCGGCGCGCATACCGTGCCCTATATTGAGAGCCGCAACAAAGGCGCAACGCTGGAGCATGAGGCCACGACCTCGAAAATCTCGGAAGACCAGCTCTTTTATGCCCGTCAACGCGGGATTGGCGAGGAAGAGGCACTGGCGCTCATCGTCAACGGTTTTGCCCGTGAGGTTATGCAGCATTTGCCGATGGAATTTGCTGTCGAAGCGCAGAAGCTCGTGGGGATTAGTTTGGAAGGGAGTGTGGGATAATGTTTTTTGTAATACGGAGTATGATTATTGCTCTTGTTATGGCTGTTCTTCTCAGCAAAATCGGCCGTTTTATTGTGTTTGTTTTTATTGCCATTGTTGCCTTCGTGATCTTTGCTGATGGTTCTATTTTGGGCGGAGAGGAATAATAACATGTCATCAAACCCCGGATCATTTATGATTTTCCTGATTCTTGAGCTGATAGCGCTGGTGTTGGCGCTGGGCGGAACATGGGTTGCGTGGCTCTATATGAATTCGCCGGAAGCCGCCCCGGACTCTAGCAATATAATGAATTTCATCAGCAGCCCTGGCTTTTACATGATGCTGCCCGGTTTTGTTGGGTATCATTTTCTGCGTAAGGAGCATAAACGCCGCAAGAAAAAGCAGCGCGAGGAGATGTATTGATGAACGATAGAGATAAACGGGGCGGGGATATCCGCTGGTTGCGGTTTTTTCACAGGGTTTTTATGGCTAGCGTCATTCTGGTGATCTTGATGGCCTGGTATTCCATTTATATGCATGTGGTTTATCCAGTAGCGCAGGATCCGAAAGAAGAGCGTTTTCAGGTTGCCAGTGAAGAGCGGGGACATGTTAAACCACTGCCGGGTTATATGATTGAAAATATTGGTCCTGATGAACTGGAGGTTTTGAAGCCATGATAGAAATTAAAAACCTATATGCCTCTGTCGAAACGGATGACGGTGAAAAGGAAATTCTCAAAGGGCTTGATCTGAGCATTGAGTCCGGGCAGGTGCATGCGATTATGGGCCCAAACGGGGCGGGAAAATCCACATTGTCTTATGTGCTGGCGGGCCGTCAAGGCTATAATGTGACGGATGGCTCGATTACCGTGGACGAGCAGGAATTTACTTCGCTGGCGCCGGAAGAGCGTGCCGCCGCCGGGATGTTTCTGGCGTTCCAGTATCCGGTAGAAATTCCGGGTGTAAATATGAACACCTTTCTCAAGACCGCCATCAATGCGGTGCGTAAATCCCGTGGTGAGGAAGAACTGGATGCGCTGGGCTTGCTGAAACTCATCAAGGCCAAGACCAAGGCACTCGGTATTTCTGATGACATGATGAAACGCGCGGTCAATGTCGGCTTTTCCGGCGGTGAGAAGAAACGCAACGAGATATTGCAAATGGCAATGTTGGAGCCAAAATTTTCCGTGCTGGATGAAACGGATTCCGGGCTGGATATTGATGCGCTCAAAATTGTTGCTGATGGGGTGAACGCCCTGCGTAGCCCCGAGCGCTCTTTTCTTGTGATTACCCACTATCAGCGGCTTTTGGATTACATCAAGCCGGATGTTGTGCATGTGCTGGCCGATGGAAAAATCGTTAAAACCGGCGGCCCGGAACTGGCGCTGGAGCTGGAGGAAAAAGGCTATGCAGATTTTATCGGAGAGGCGGCGTGACTCAGGCTCTTAAAATAGACAATCTACCCACACCCAAAGAGGAGCAGTGGAAATACACCAATTTGCCGCGTGTGCTGGGCGATGTAGCAGAGCTCACGCCGCAGGAGCCGGACGAGATTCTTATCCACAAAAACCGTGGATGGATCGGTGAACAAGCTGAGGAGATCGTGTGGAATGGTACGGGTGGACAGCTCCATAACCCGCGGCTAAAAATCGTTTTAGAGGAGGGGGCACAGCTTACCCTCATTGAGCGACATGAAGGCGAAGGGCGCTACTGGAAGAACATGGCCACCGAAATCGAGATTGGCGCAAACGCACAGCTAACGCATGTTCGTAGTCAGGAAGACAGTGACGAGGGCGTGCAAACCAATATGGCGCATATCCATATGGAGCGGGACAGCACCTATAATGCGTTTACCATGAACCTTGGCGGGCGACTGACGCGACTTGATATTCATGCGGTGCTGGCCGGACCAAACGCAGAATGCGGCCTGAACGGCGTAAGTTTGCTGCAAGGGCAGCAACATGCCGATACGACGATCCTGATGGAGCATGTGGCCCCGCATTGCGTTTCGAACCAATTTTATCGCTCGTTGCTGGATGATGAATCGCGCGGCGTGTTCCAGGGCAAAGTCCATGTCCATCAGGAGGCGCAGAAAACCGATGGTTATCAGCTCTCCAATGCCATTTTGCTCTCACCAAAAGCCGAGATGGACACCAAGCCGGAGCTGGAGATTTATGCCGATGATGTGAAATGTTCGCACGGGGCCACAACGGGTCAGCTGGACGAAGAGCCGGTGTTTTATTTGCGCTCCCGTGGCCTGAATGAGGCACAGGCCCGGATGCTGCTGATCCAGGCTTTTGTGGATGAGGTTGTGGATAAAATTGGGGATAAAAATATCGAAGCGGACATGCACGAGAAAGCAGAAAAATGGCTGAAACAGGTGCTTTAAATTCACCATGGCGATCTGATTTTCCTGTGTTGTCTACGACGATGCACGGGAAGCCGCTTGCTTTTCTTGATACGGCGGCCAGTGCGCAAAAGCCGCAGGGGGTCATTGATGCGATGGACTGCGTACTGACCCAAAGGTATGCCAATATTCATCGTGGCCTTTACGATATATCCCAGCAACTCACGGCAGATTTTGAAGCGGTACGCGGGCAAGTGGCTCAGTTTATCGGCGCGGAGAGCGAAAAGAACATCGTCTTTACCCGCAATGCTACCGAGTGTATTAACCTCGTGGCGCAGAGCTGGGGGCGGACTTTCCTGCAAGCGGACGATGAGGTCATGATCACCGAGATGGAGCACCACGCCAATATTGTGCCGTGGCAGATCCTGCGGGATCAAATCGGTATAGAAATAAAAGTCGTGCCTCTGACGCCGGATCGGCAACTTGATCTGGATGCGCTGGAGAATCTTCTGAGCGAAAAAACAAAGTTTGTCAGCTTCGTTCATATCTCCAATGCGATAGGCACCTGTAATCCCGTTTCCGAGATCATTTCAAAAGTTCGCGCATTTAATCCGGATATCAAAATTCTGGTCGATGGTTCACAAGGGGCGCCACATAAGCCTGTAAATGTCACAGAAATGGATGCGGATTTTTATGTGATCACAGGGCACAAGATCTACGGCCCGACGGGCATTGGAGCATTGTATGGTAAACATGATATCTTACAGGAAATGCCGCCCTACCAAGGCGGGGGCGATATGATTGAACGCGTAAGCTTTCACAAAACCACTTACCGCGAAGCGCCCTACAAGTTTGAGGCAGGAACACCGGCGATTGTCGAGGTGATTGGGCTGGGCGCCGCTGTGAATTACCTTGTGGATATAGGAATGGATAAGATACAAGCCCATGAGAAAAATATTGCAGACTATACGATTTCTTCGCTTCAGGATGTAAAAGGCCTCACGCTTTACAATGGGGATAATACGCAAAGCATCTTCCCCTTTACACTGGACGGTATTCACCCAAGTGATATCGGTATGGTGCTGGATCAATGCGGCGTGGCGGTACGTGCCGGGCATCATTGTGCGATGCCGTTGATGGAAGTGTTAGGGGTCGATGCCACAATACGCGCTTCGATCGGGATGTATTCCAGCAAAGAAGATATTGACGCACTGGTTAAGGGCTTGCATAAAGTGCGAGACCTATTTGGATAAGGCCATGGAACAAAAAGCAGAAGAAAAATCGCCAGATAAGGCACAGGAACAAAATCAGATTGAGGAAAATTATGATTACCTCACTGTTCCGCCGCATGTGGACGCGCCTGATCATGCGCTTTGGTTGCCAATGATGGCTGCGCTCAAGGAGATTTATGACCCTGAAATTCCGGTGAATATTTTTGAACTGGGCCTGATCTATGGCGTAGAGGTTGCCGCAGAAAAAGACGGGAAAAGCGATATTCTTGTGCGTATGACGTTGACTTCCCCGGCTTGTCCGGTGGCGCAGGACATGCCCGGCTGGGTGCAAGGCGCAATTTTGCCCCTCAAAGGCGTGGGCGGTGTCGAGGTCGAGATGGTCTGGGACCCGCCGTGGGACCCGTCCATGATGGCTGAAACGGCCAAAATGGAGCTCAATATGTTTATGTGACAGAAGTCTTGGCTTTTGAAAAAAAGCCTTAGACGATGTCATCCCGATCGTCGTTGAGAGATCTTTTGGTGGTTTAGTTAAGATCCCTTAGCCTGCGGCGTTCAGGATAACAGGAATGGAAAAGCACGATGGAAAAGCCAATTCAAATCACAGAAAAGGCCGCTGCGCAGATCAAAGCGCTTTTGGACAAAGCGCCGGAAGGGTGTCAGGGGCTGCGCCTGAGCATTGGCACGACAGGTTGTTCCGGCAACAGCTACAAAATGGACTACATCAAGTCCGGTGATGATGTGTCCGGCGATGAAGTCTTTGAACAGGACGGAGCAACGTTATATATCCCGAAAATTTATTCATGGATGCTGTTTGGGATGACCGTTGATTACATTACGGATGAGCTGGGCAATGCGCGTTTTGACTTCACAAATCCGAATGAAACAGGCCGCTGTGGTTGTGGTGAGAGTTTCCATCTGGACGATAAGCCGGAAGATCAGGAATAGCGGCGGGCCGCTTGAACAAACCCGTCCAGTTCCTCAACAAACCGCAGAACTTTATCACGTAAAGTCTTGATATAATCTTCGTCTCGAGTGATGCGGCAGATCATCATGTGACTGTCATCCGCAATTTCTGGGGCGTAAGAGACAAAATCCCACCAATCACGCCCAGTGACCCACAAACAGCCCTGCACTTGCGGGATATATTGTTTGGGCACGCATCCCTCGTGCAAATATTTTGTATGGTTGTGGGGGAGTGGGCATTTAATTTCCAGCCCGCCTTCCATGCCGATTAGCCCATCGGGAGACGCAGCCACTCGGCGATCCTCATCCAGAAACACAATCCCGACCTCGCGCACATCAAGGCCAGAAGCAGAGCCATAAGCATCACGCGCCTGCGGCTCTAGGTCACAGCCGCGCTCCATGGCCGCGCTTTGATAGGAGGGCGGCGTCGGGCAACCTGTAACGATCTCATCACGCAGGCGGCGCATATAATTTAGACGCGTTTTTCCACCGCCGCCGGTCATAACAGCTTTGAAGTTCGACGCTGTGACCACACCGCAACGCGCGGAGAACCATTCGTCGCTACCTTGTTCAATATGGGAGAGGATAGCAGGATTAGAAAGACATGTCATATCTCACCCTAGCATGATCTGCCATGAGGGGGAGGGGGGCCTCAAAGGTGTCCACAGCTTAATGGCCGCTGTTTTGCATGGCGTTGAGCGCCTCTTCAATGGCGTGCGCATCGGCACCGTTTTCATGGGGCAGGATGCTTAAGGCTTGCCGCCAGCTTTTTGCGCCGGGCTGTTCATGGAACAATCCTATCATATGGCGCGTGATGGATTTGACTGGCGTACCAAAATCTTTCATTTGTTTTTCAATATACGGCATCATGGAACGGGCAATTGCCAAGCGGTCCGGTAAATCATTGTTCCCGAATAATTCCTGCTCCAAAATCGCCAGCAGCCAGGGGTTCTGATACGCTTCGCGCCCGATCATCAATCCGTCAAAACGGCTTAAATGATGCTTGGCATGGTCTGTAGTTTGAATATCGCCGTTAACGACGATACTAAGCTCGGGATGCGCTTGTTTCATACGGGCGACGCGATCATAGTCAATGGGCGGCTTGGTCCGGTTTTCTTTTGGGCTAAGCCCCTGTAGCCATGCCTTGCGCGCATGAATGACAAAGCGCTTGCAGCCCGCCTTCTTGGTCTCTGTGAGAAAGTGATCAAGAAATTCATCATCATCATATTCATCAATCCCGATGCGGCATTTGACTGTGATGGGAATATTCACTTTGGCACACATCTTGGCAACGCATTCGGCGACAGTCTTCGGCTCCTTCATCAGGCAGGCACCGATTTTCCCCTTTTGCACCCGGTCTGAGGGACAGCCGCAATTGAGGTTGATCTCGTCATAGCCGTAGTCTTCACCGATCTTTGCACATTGGGCGAGGTCTTTTGGAGATGAGCCGCCAAGCTGAAGCGCCACCGGGTGCTCCTGCGCAGAAAAGCGCAAGAAGCGGTCCTTGTCACCGTGAATAATAGCACCCGTTGTAATCATCTCAGTATAGAGAAGAACGTTAGGCGAGATCAGCCTGTGGAAGTATCTGCAATGCCGATCTGTCCAGTCCATCATCGGCGCGACGCTGATTAATGGCGCATCTTTATGAATATTTTGCACTTTCACTTGATTCATGGGCGTTTATTTATCATAAAAGACAAGCAATGCGTAAAAAAATTATACAAATCTATGCACTTTCTCTGATGCTCGCCTTTGCCCTGGGAATATTCGCTCTGCCTGCTTATGCACAGGGCGGGGATGGCGCTGCAGCTACGCAATCTTCTGCCGCAGTCTTAGAAAAGCGTAAACAGGCATTTCACGCCACGGGATTGCCTTTGCCGCGTTTTGTTTCCTTGGGCAAGGAGGAGGTCTATGTGCGGGCCGGGCCTGGACAGAAATATCCGATTGAATGGGTCTATACCCGCAAAAACTATCCGGTTGAGGTAATCCTTGAATTTGGAAATTGGCGTAAGGTGCGTGATATAGAAGGCGAAGAAGGTTGGGTTTTTCACGCGCTTCTTTCAGGAAAACGCCACGCCATTATCAAAGGCAAGGGCCATATCTCCGTCTATACCAAGGCACAAAAAAGTGAAACCAACAAATCGCGGCGCGTGGCCAAGCTGGAACCCTTGGTGGTTGTGGCGCTAGAGGGATGTAGAGACCTTTGGTGTAAGGTCTCGGTGAAGGGTTATCGTGGATGGGTACAAAGAAAATCACTTTGGGGTGTTTACGAACACGAATTTTTTGATTAGAATCATAACCATAGTCATTACGGTGATTTGTTTTTCCTTCCTATAACCTTATTTCAAACCCCACTTTTAAGGTTCACAAAAATATGTTTGCTTTGACCGATAAGCCGGAAATGGGTTCCCGTTTCTACTCCGCACTGATTCAACTCGCTGCAGATCATGAGCGTGGCGTTGATGGCATGAAAGTCATCCAGCACATGTCCGGCGTTTTGGTCGAGACATATTTTGTCTTTGATGAGCCGGACGAAGCCATGCAGGCCAGTTTTCAAAAGCTGGGAGAAATGCTGGACTGCGATCCGGCTTCTGGCATGTTGGCGCCGTATGCGCTGCCTCCATCTTACATCATCGATCATGAGACCGAGCGCGGGCGTCTGGCTGCGCGCATGTTCTTTGAAGAATGGTTGGATTGCAGCTTTGAACTGCATGACCTCTTGCTCACTATTTTTCACAGTGCGATTATCAGCTGGGAGCAGATGGGAATTCCGCGCGAAGAAAGTTTCCGTCTTTTGTTTGAATGCACAAAACGCTGTATGGCCTATGAAATTGCGGCGCAAGAGCTTTGTGATATTGCGATTGAACAGCAAGTCACGCAACAAGGCGGCGCGATTGCGGAATGTATAGCCTCGCTGAGCGCGGTTGCCGGGCGACGTCTTGCGATTTCTTTGAACGCCGCCCAGAACAGTTTTTCTGGAGGTCAATTGCCAGAAAACCTTGACTATATTGTGCGTGTAATGACACAGGAAGCTGTGCGTTTGGGCGTGCCTGCAGGCTCGGACTGGCGTTTTGGATTACCGGCCAATGACACCCCGATCAATGCGCCTTTGGAATTGATCCGTGAAATGGAGCCGCGCTGCCTGAGCTTTTTTAGGACCATTCATCTCACCACATCATATGACCAGTCTGTCTCTTGCGCGAAAGCAGCGGGGCGCATGATCGCGGTCGCCTCTGGTGGAGAATTGCCGGAAATCGAACCCGCGATTGCCAAGCCTCTTGCGATGTCGGCAATCACCGAGACCTATAAATATGTCTGTCTCGATTTCGATATGGTGTCTTACTAAACAGATTTATCCAAGACCTCTTGCCCCGCGCATTATAAATTCGTATAAAGCTGTGATAGACACAAGCAGCGAGAAACCATGACATTCGAACCCAAATCCAGCTATAGCTATGAAGATATTATTGACTGCGGCAATGGGGAGCTTTTCGGCCCCGGTAATGCGCAGCTGCCACTGCCGCCAATGTTGATGTTTGACCGGATCACGAACGTCTCAAAAGAAGGTGGCGCTTATGGTAAAGGCATTATCGAGGCCGAGTTTGATATAAAACCTGATATCTGGTTTTTTGACTGCCATTTTAAGGGCGATCCGGTAATGCCCGGCTGTTTGGGGCTAGACGCTGTTTGGCAGCTTCTGGGCTTTTATCTGGGCTGGACGGGTGCGCCAGGATCAGGACGTGCGCTTGGGCTTGGTGAGTTAAAGTTATCGGCTCAGATTACGCCGGATACAAAACTTGTAAAATATGTCGTTGATATTAAGCGCGTGATGAGTGGCAAGCTGGTTCTCGGTATTGGGGATGGAACTGTTTATGTTGATGACGAGATCTCTTGCAAAGTCATGGGTATGAAAGTTGGATTGTTTGATAATTCAGCTGTGACGTCATAAGGTTAGAAGCCCTCATTCAAATAGAATAAAAGGAGGCGAATATGCGCCGTGTTGTAATCACAGGTATGGGGGTTGTTTCTTGTATCGGGAACGACGTTTCAAAGGTTCTGGAGTCCTTA
>Ga0316201_10000359_pt1 | contig 25084 bp, 17 predicted proteins | sample CS6wburrow_MG_FD_204516 | JGI IMG/M metagenome (GOLD analysis project Ga0316201, IMG submission 204516) | Coastal sediment microbial communities from Delaware Bay, Delaware, United States - CS-6 worm burrow | ecosystem: Environmental > Aquatic > Marine > Coastal > Sediment | place: USA... | reverse complement strand
GCGCAGAGGACGAAGCCCAGCAGCTCATTGCAGAGGCTTTGTCCGATTCTCGCAACCGTGCCTGGGCTCCGCAACTTGCACGGGCACAGGCCGCATGGACAGGCGACGCGCGCTTGCTGGCCCAAGCTCACGAGGCCTGCGCCGAGCTCGAGTCTGGCGATCGTCGGCTCGGTCATCTGTGCGCGGCCGGTTGGGCCTATGCGCGCAACTCCGAATGGGAAGCGGCCCAACGTGTGCTTCGACTCGCATTGGACGCCGCTCCCGACGACCAGCTCGTCCTTTCCCAACTCGACGCGGTCTTGCGTGACGGCGGGCGACCCGAAGAGGTAGTCTCGCTGGCGCGCGAACGAGCTCAGTCGGATTCGAAGGCGGCGCTCGGAGAGCTCTCGCTGCTCCTCGCTGGGGCAAGCGCAGAGCGCAGCGGGAATCTGACCGCCGCCCGCCATGCATACGAGCAGGCGCTCGTTGAAGCCCCGGGCTCGCCGTCCGCGGCGCTGGCACTGCTCGACATCGCCCGCCTTCAGGGGGATTCGCAGGCGACATTGCGTGCCTACGCGGCGCTCTCGAGAAGCGAGCTCGGTGGAGGCGTCCCTGAGCTCTACGCACTGCTCGAAGGCGATGCATTGAGCGCGGTCAACGGTGTCGGCGCGGGGCTCGCCTATGGGCGGGCACTCGAACACGCAAGCACTGCTCCATCGGCAGCCATCGCTCTGCTGTCGCTACCTTTGGCATCGAGCGACGCCGATCAGCGATTGGCTGCCGAAGAGCTTCTGGTAGACGCCGGATCCTTCACGGAAGACCAGACCGGCTTCGCGTCTGCCTATCGCGCGCTCCGCGCATCGCTCGGCGAACAAGGCGCGTCCGCTGGCGAAGCCTGGCTTGAACTGTCGGCCGCAGCGCCGAACGACGCACTGCGGGCTGCTGCGCTCCTGCAGGGGCTGCGCGCTACAGGGCTTGCGCGAGGAACCGATGCCGCAGACGAGCTCTTCATGCTCGCACAGCAAGCCGAAGAACTATCAGATCTCCATACGGATGCCTCGATCGCCATCGACGAGGCGCTAGCGCCGGGCGACGACGCAGCACTTCGCGTTCAGGCGCTCGAACGGAAGTTGCAACACAGCGCGACCCTCGGACGTAGCGCGCTTGACGCTGCGCATTGCCGGGCGCTGGTCGAAGCCGATCGCGGCGCGGAGGCCGTTGCGCTTCTAAGCGAGGCGGTAGATGAGCGGCCCGATGACCTGGCCCTGTGGGAGACGCTTCGAAGCGCGGCTCGTCAGGCGGGGGAGTGGCCGCTGGTCGCCCTGGCCTGCGAGAGGCTCGCGCCGTATGTCGACGGTTCGTTGAGCGGAGATCTATTGGAAGAAGCCGGCGTCGTTCGGATGGATTGCCTGCAGCAGTACCGGCAAGCTGAAGACCTCTTTCGACGGGCGCTCGAAGTGGACCCCGCCCGTGATACCGCATTTCGCCGCCTCCGGGATCTACTCGTCGCGCATGAGGACGCTGAAGCACTCGAAGCGCTGGTGTCCGAACGGCTCGCCCTAGGCGGGCCCAAGGAGCGCCGCGACCTGCTCTACGAACGTGCACGCCTGCTTCGAGGGTTCAGCGATCGGCCGGGAGCGCTCGAAGTGCTCGGTGAGCTGTTCGACGCAGAACCGGACCACGCGGGGGCTCTGGCCTTGGCCGCGGAGGTGCACGTCTCGCTCGAACACTGGGCCGAGGCCGTCGACTGCTTGCGGCTCCTGTCCCGCGCAAGCATTCCCGAAGAACAGAAGCGACTCGCACACATTGGCGCCGCCGATTTCCTCGAGAGCAAGCTCGGCGCAAAAGACGAGGCCCTCGGCGAGCTGCGCGCGGTCGAAGCGCTCGGGCTTGCCGACGCAGAGACTTGGACACGAATCGCCGCCCTCGAAGTCGCGCTCGATCGCCCCGGCGCTGCGATCGACGCCTACAAGCGGGCTCTCGAGGCCGAGCCGACGCAACAAACCGCGATCGCGAGCCTGGTCGACCTTCTCGACGACGCGGAGACGGACGCAGCGGTTGGCAGCTACGAAGCTACCATCTGGGCACGTATCGAAGCCGGCGAGCTCGACGCTTCACTCCTCGAAGCATTGGGAACTGCGGCCACCTGGCGGGGCCATGATGCTCGGGCCGCAGCAACCTTCGCGGTACAGGGCGCGCTGGGGCTCGCTCCTGCTGGTGGTTTCCAACACACAGACCTCGACCGAGTCTCGGCTGCCGCACTTTGGGACAAAGAGGCAGACCCCGTGCTGCAAGAGGTGGTACTTCGAGCCGGCCCGGCCCTCGGCCAGCGTCGCCTACGAAGCACCAAGGCCTCCCCGAGCGAGCCGATCTTCGCGGAGCTCGAGCGACTATCCCAGCGCTTCGGCATCCGCACAGGCTTCGTTGGGGTCTCGACTCAACTCGCCACACCGGTCGCGCAGATCGGGAGTGAAGGCGAAATCCGCTGGGTGGTACCGCAGAGCGCACGCGCCGGCCTCGACGCCATGAGCCGTTTCATGGCCGGCCGCCTTGCCTGGGCCGCAGCGCGCGGAGGCGCACAGCTGGTCGATGGCTCGGCAGAACAGGCAGCCGGACTCCTGCTGGCCGTTCTTCGAGTCTCCGGCTGCGAAGTCACGGCAGGGGATCCACCCCTACCTGGCGCGGAGATCAAGCTGAGGCGCGCTGTGCGCAAAGAGGTCCACAAAGCGGCTGGGCGCGCGGAGCTCAGCCGATCCTCCTTGCTGGCCTATGCCAGGAGCTTGCAAAGAAGCGCCGACCGAGCTGGGCTGCTGGCGTCGGGAGATATCGCGACCGGGCTCGCGGTCCTGTTGAGCGGACGGCTGAGCGTCGAAGCGCTGAAGACTTCTCCGCGCGCTCTGGACCTCCTGAGGTTCTGGCTCGACGCGAGCTCGCCACTGTGGGGGAGCCATGACTGAGGACGACATGTCTCAGGCAAGCCGCGAGTCGGACCGCCCGTCGTTTGACATCGACGACGATGCCATCGCCACCCTCCTCGACTCCTTCGTCGAGAACAAGACCGGAGCGCTGGCGAAGCGTACGAGCCGTCCGCCCGACCCCTCGGACTCCGGCGCGCTCGCTGCGCAGCGCACGGTTTTCCAGCACAGCTCCCGTCACGAAGCGCTGCCCTTGGTCGGCGATACGCCTGCCACGAAGAAAAGGCGGGTCGAGCTTCTCGAAGCGCTGGCCAGACGCGCGGTCGGTTCGGCGCGCGCACGGCTTCTGACCTCGGCGGCGGAGCTATGCGAGCAACTCGGAGACCATGCGGCCGCGAGACACAACTATGGTCGAGCGCTTTCGGCCGATGCGCGGGACGTCGTCGTGCTGCGCGCACTTCGACGTCTCGCCGTGCAAGAGGGCGACTGGCACGCAGTCGCTGACGCCTTGGAGAAGGAAGCCGCACTCGAGCTCAGCGCAGCCGAACGCTCTTCGGCCCTCAATCTGCTTGCACGAGTTCAACTCTCGAAGCTTCACGACCCTGCGGCTTCCGAGCAGGCGGCCGCGCACGCAGCCGAGCTCCGCCACGACGATTTCGTAGCGCGGCTGCTTCTGGCCTCGGCGCGACTGGCGCGTGGGGATTCCGGACGGGCCGCCGAGGCCCTGACGGCCGCGGCCGAGTGTTGGCCGCAAGCCGAGGCCGAGGCGGCGCTGCTCCTGCACGCAGCCGAGCTCATGGAACACGCCGGGGAGCTCGAGCAGGCGAGAAGCCGGTATGGCCGGGTCCTCGAGCTTCAGCCCGATCTGCTCGCGGCGCACCTGGGCGTGGTTCGTACGAGCCGAGGGCTCGGCGAAAACGAAAGCGCACGGGAAGCGCTGCTCGCCGCCGAAGAACAGAGCACGGGCGGCGTGGGGGCGGCTCTTCGTCGAACCGCAGCCAGCCTGAGCCAGCATGGTGGTTCCGCCCAAGCGGCGGTCTGGCTACTCGATGGCGCGCAGGACACGGCTTCTCTGTGGACGCTCGCCGAAGCAGCAGCGCGTTGCGGAGACACCGCGCGAGTCATCGAAGCCCTCGCCGCGGGCGCCGCCGGACAAACCCCTGAAGCCCGCGCGCTCGGCGCTGCACGCCGCGCTCGGCTTCAGGCCGAGCGAGGCGAGGATTCGGATTTCGATCGACTGTCCCAAGACGCAGCGCAGGAGCCGCTCTGGGAACCCTACCTCAGAGCCTGGAAGCGATTCGCGGAAACGGACAGCGGTGAAGATAGCGAGCTGACGCGCTTGCTCGAAACGATTCCGAACGAAGAAACGAGCGTGGCATGGCGCATGCTCCGGGCGGACGAAGCCGCTCGCAACCTGGATGGCGCGGCGTTCGTGGCCGCTCTCGAAGCGGAGCTCGAAGACGCGCCCGAACAGCTCTCCGCCGGTGGAGCGCTGGCTGTCGCTGAAAGTGCGGGCGCATCTGGGGTGCTCGAGCGCAGCGCGGCTCTGCGTCGCGCCGAAGAGCGAGTCCCAGGCGACCTGATGATCGGACGTGCGCTGCTGCAGGTAGACGACGACCCCGATCGGAACGCCTTACGCTGGACGGTCGAGGGCAAGGCCAGCGGCGGTGCGCGCGGTGCGTTTGCGTTCACGATGGCCGCAAGACTCGCGCAGCCAGGGTCCGAGCAGGCGAACGGGGCCTGCGAAGCCGCTTTGACCCGGGAAGACGACTACCTGCCCACTCTCTGGGAGCTCGAGGACAGCCTCGGCTCGAACCCAGCCCGAGCGATGAGCGCCTCTAGGCAAGCGGCGCTTCATGCCGAAGACCAGGTGTCGGGCTTGCTTCGCGCGTCCCTCTGGACGCCGTCTGGTGACGAGCGAGCGGCGTACGCCAACGCGGCCCTGAACCGCAGCAGTCCCGATCCTCTCCTCGTCGAGCATATCGTCCACGCGGCCGGCAGCGCGACCGAGACGGCCGGCGAGCTGATGGAGCTGGCCGCGCGCCGTCTCGGCTTGCCTGGGTACCTGGAGCGCGCCGCCGCGTCGTATCGGGCTGCGGGTCTTGCAAGCCGAGCCGCAAAGACACTCCGCGAGGCCTCCGCGGAAGATCCGAACGACGAGATGATTCGGGTTCAACGGCAAGACGCGGAGCTTCAGGCACTGGAGTTCGCGCGCCTCGCGGACGGTGCCATGGGGCGCGCGCGCGATGCTACCGGCGAGGCTGAACGGCTCTGTGCGTTTTCCGCGATGGCCGAAGTCGATCGGCTCGCACGTCACGACATGCAAAGCGCGCGCCTGTCGCTGCAATCGATCGCGGAGTTGCGTCCCGATCACGTCCCAACGGCCCGTGCCCTGGAATGGGACGCGCTCCGGGAAAACGACACCGAGCGCATCCGGTCGAGCGCCCGACGGCTCTTGCAAGCGCTCCCGGAGGACTCGGCAGACCGATTGGCGAGGCATCGACTCAATCTAGAGCTCCTGCGGGCCGATCCAGACATCCTGCAGTCCGACCTCGATCGAGCGCTGCGCGGGATCGACGACGCGCTCGGTGCCGATCCGGGCCTGGCCAGACAGGTCCTCGGGGCCGCGTACGCGAAGGGCGAGAACATGCTCAGCCTCCAAGCGCTCCTCGCGCTGCAGGCCGCCCTCGATGACGAGCTCGAACGTGGAGCGGTCGCGCTCGACGCCGCTCGCGTGCTTCAGCGGATGGGGGCTCCCGAGAATGCGCTCGAGCTCTTGGACGCGGCCCAAGGCCATCCGCTTGCCCGCGAAGTCGAAGCGCGGCTTCTGCACGCAGCCGGACAATGGGAAGACGCAGCCACCGTGTATCAAGAGGCGGCGAGGCAGGCCAAAGACAGCCATCGCGCAGCCTCCCTGTGGCGCGAGGCCGCGTGTGTCTTCGAGAAAGAGCTCGAGGACCAGCGTCGCGCGATCGATGCCTGGGTAGCCGCGTCTCATTGCGACATCCGTTACCTCGATGTGTACCGCCGGCTCGCGGGGCTCTATCAGAGCGAGGGCCAGCTCGATGCGCTCGCCGCCCTGACCGATGCCCGTATCGATGCCGGCGCAGACACACCGACGCTAGTCGGTCTTCTGATCGACAAGGCGCGCCAATGCCGCGAACGGGGCGACATCGAAGGCGTTACCAATGCCCTGCGCGAGTGCCTGGAGCTCGACCCGCTCAACTTCACTGCGCTCAAGGAGCTCGTGGACACCCACAGCGCCGCCGAAGACTGGCAAGACGCCGCGGAAGCCTTGATTCGCATCGCGCGTTTGAACCGCAGCACCGAGGAGCAGATTTGGGCGTTTACGCAACTCGCGACGCTGTACGACGTGCATCTTCAAGACCTGGCGCGCGCCGAGGCGTCCCTTCGTAAGGTCATCCAGCTTTCGCCCACGCATTTGGATACCGTCGACCGCCTCGCATCGGTGATGAGCCGGCAGGGCAAGGATCGTGAAGCCGGAAAGCTGCTCGAAGAGCTCGTTCGACGTACGAGCAGCCCTTCAGAAAAGCGCGACTACCAGATTCGTTTGGCAAGCGCGGTAGAATCGACTGGCCAGGGACGACAGGCCGAGCAGTTTCTAGAGAAGCTGAGGTCCGAACAGCCGACGGATCCCGACGTGATCCTCGCCGTTGCCGACTACTACCGCCGCCAAGGCGCCGGTCCCGCCGAGGCGATGCACCTCAACCGCGCCCTGAGCGACCTGCGAGCGGCCCTTGCTGCCGACCCGGGCAGTGAAGCCCTGTGGACGACATTGGTGCGCGTGCTGCACCGGCGTCATGGTTCGGGGCCGGCCTCCTGCGCGGCCAGCGCGGCGGTCGCAATCGGTCATCCGGCATCGCTCTTCGAAGGCGACGTCGGCAGCCGAGGTGAAGCTCTGGGTCAGGTGAAGGTCCCCTTCTCGAGCCTGGTCGATGCCGTCGTGGCTCCAGACGGCCTGCCGGAAACAGCTCGCCGTCTCTTTGCACTATGCGAGCACTCCTTCGACAAGGTCTTGCCATTCGACGCCAGCGCGTGGCGCCTGCGCCGGCCCTCAGGCGAGCACCGAAGCCTGGTCGAAGAAGCGGGTGCCGTCGCTCAGGCTCTCGGAATCAGCGAACCGCGTTTGAAGATTACCTATGTCGCCCCTGCCGCATGCATGCCGGTCTCCGGTGACCCCCCGACCATCGTCGTCGGTGGCAACCTTCACAAGATCAGCAGCCCGCAGGAACGGCTGTTCCTGTTCGCGCGTGCCCTGAAGGTCGCCTCCAACCATTTGGCACCCGCGCTCCGGGCTCGTCCACAGGACTTGGACCTTGCTCTGCTGGCGCTGCTCCAAGGCCACGAGGCCAGTCGCTCGAAGGAAACGACGACACCCCAAATGCTCGACCTCCGCAAGAAGCTACTCAAGGCGGTACCTCGTCGCGCGCGCGACGAGGTGGACAGCTTGGCGCTGGAGCTCAAAGGCAACGCCGATTTCTCGACCAGAGCGGCGCCATTCGCGATCGCCGAGCTTGGAAACCGCGCGGCCCTGACGCTGACCGGGGACGTGCCCTCGGCGGTGAACGCCTTGCTCAAGATCGCCGGGCACGATGTGCCGGCCGGCGAGGAGGGCCGCTTGGCCGCCATTTGGGAGACCCCGGAGGCCTGGGCCTTGATTCGGTTCGCGATAAGCAACGCACATTTTGAAGCCCGGACCCAAGCTGGTGTAGACCTCTAGAGCCATGCGATTGGGTTTCATCGGTCCTGCTAAAAGCGACGTCGCGGCCCTCGAGCGGGCGGCGGAGTTGCTGATCTGCGACCTCGAGGTCGACACGGTCATCTATCTCGGTGAAGACGCCGCCCTGCGCGGTTTCATGTCGAAGCACGAGCCGGACGCCGACGAGTCCGCGCTCGCGCAGCAGGTCGCCGACGTCGCCGCAAGCGGGACTTCGGACGAGATCGAAGAGGTTCTGCGCAAGCTCCGTGGCGCGCGCTACCTCGGAAAGCTACGGGTTGCGCCCCCGCCGCCAAGACGCGCCATGGAGATGCTCGACGACCGGATCGCCCTGATCGTTCGAAACAAGTCGACCATCGGAGAAGAAGACGTAATCAACTCCAATATCGTCGTATACGGCGATGCGAAGGAGTTGCTCTTCAAGCGCTTTGGGCCGCGTTGCTTCTTCAGCCCGGGTCCGCTCGAATCAGGGCACATCGGCTTGCTCGACGATCAATCCGAAACCGGAGGCGTCGTCTTGCAAGCGATCAAGCTGAGCGGAGAGCTGTCCTGGAGCGAACCCATCCAGGGTCGGGGCGCAAAGGTGATGGTGGCGCCATGACCCGACGGATCGCGATCTATGGGGGGAGCTTTGACCCGCCCCACCTCGGGCACGTCCTCTCGGTTGCCTGGGCCATCTCGGCAGCCGAGCTCGACGCGCTTTGGATCATCCCGACCTGGAAACACGTGTTCGACAAGCAGCACGGCGCCTCGTTCGAGGAACGCCAGGCGATGTGCGAGCTCGCCTTCGCGCCGTTCAGAAACGTGGAAGTCTCCGACATCGAGCGGCGTCTCGGCGGCGTGAGCCGGACGCTCGAGACCCTCGACGCCCTGGAAGACGAAAACCCCGACGCCGTCTTTCGACTTCTGATCGGCGCCGACGTCCTTCCTATGACCGCTCGCTGGTATCGCTGGGATGAGGTCGTGAAGATCGCCCCGCCTCTGGTGATAGGTCGCCAGGGCTACGCCGTTCCCGAGGGCTGCCCGATTTCGATTCCAAACATCAATTCCACCGACATCCGCACAGGCCTATCCAACGCGGCCGACGTTACCGGCCTCGTGCCCTCCACGGTCATCGAGCACATTCGATCCCGCGGCCTCTACCAGGACGAAACGTGAAGGTCCTGATCATCGGCCGCGGCCGGGTCGGGAACGGGCTGAGGCGGTCGTTGCAAACGAGCGGAGCGCTCGAGGTTCGTTCCGTCGGCCGAGTCTATTCACCATCGACCGTGAGCCCCGCGGACGCGATCATCATTGCTGTTTCTGACGACTCGATCGCCGCAGTCGCCCGGGCCATCGCCCCGAACTTGAAACCGGGTGCAACCGTGCTTCACTGCGCAGGCGCCCGCGGAACCGACGAGCTCGGTGCGTGCGAAGCAATAGGCGCCGCAATCGGCGTGATGCACCCGCTGGTCTCGTTCCCGAGTCGGCGTAACAACCCCAGCCTTCGAGGCACCACGTTCACCGTGAACGGCTCGCGTCGCGCCATCGCGACGAGCCGCCGCATCGCCAAAGCCTGCGGCGCCCGTGTTCTGGTGGCCCAGACCGGGGACGCCGGCTACCACGCCGCGGCCGCCCTGGCCGCCAACGGCTCTGCGGCCTTGGCGTTCGTCTCGGTCACCACGCTCGAGCGCCTCGGGTTCGACCGGCGAGCGGCCGAACGCGCGATTGGTGGCTTGCTGCAAACCGTGGGTGAGAACGTGCAGAGTCTCGGCGTTCCTGGCGCCCTCACCGGTCCGATTGCGCGGGGTGAAGTAGAGGCCGTAGCGAACCATCGCGCCGCGCTCCGACGTTTGAATCGCGACTCACTCCGCGCCTACGATGCGATAGTTCCGATCATCGTAGGCTGCGCGAGAGCTGCAGGCCTCGGGCGGGCGAAGGCATCGAAGATCCTACGCGCGACGAAAGGCTGAGCGCTCGCCTCACTCGGCGGCTTCGACGGAGCCTTGGGTACGCTCGAAGCGAATGCCTTTGGAATCGCCCAGCGCACGAACACGGTCACCGCGCTCAAACTGCCCCCCGAGGATGGAAGCCGCCAAGGGCGCTTCGAGCATTCGCCCGATCATGCGACGCATCGGGCGCGCCCCGAGCTCCGCGTCATACCCGCCGAGCGCGACGAGCGAGTCGATCGCACTCTGCTCCACGGCGAGCTCGACACCCTGCCTTTCGCGAAGCTGCTGAATGACTCCCGAAACCATGCGGCGCGCGATCTCACCCACCTCGTCGCGGCTGAGTGGAACGAAGAACAGGGGTTCGTCGATGCGATTCCAGAGCTCGGGCGGGAGCGCTCGTCGTGCAGCCGTCAGGGCCGCAGAGAACCCCTCCCGAGCGCCTTCCGATGCGCCCTTGAAACCGATCGCGCCTTGGCTGCGATGCGACTGATGCGCACCGAGGTTCGAAGTCATGACGACGATCGTGTGGGTGCAATCGACTGTCCTACCCTTTCCATCGGTGAGGCGTCCGTCTTCGAGAAGCGGCAGCAGTGATTGCAGCACGTCCATATGCGCTTTTTCGATCTCGTCGAGCAGGACCAGCTGGTAGGGCCGGTGCCGAATCGCCTCGGTGAGCTGACCACCGGTGTCGTGCCCGATGTACCCGGGCGGCGCGCCGACCAGCTTCGCCACCGCGTGCGATTCACTGAGCTCGCTCATGTCGATGCGAGTCATCGGGCAGCCCATGAAGAACAGCTCGTTGAGTGCACGAGCGGTCTCGGTCTTTCCGACGCCGGTTGGTCCCAAGAACAGGAACGTCGCTAGGGGACGCTGACCGTGAAAACCGGCGGCGCCCTTACGCAGAGCATCGGAAACTCGGCTCATCACTTCGGCATGGCCGACCACGTGCTCGGCCAAGTGCTGCTCGAGCTCGAGAAGCTTCTGCGAGTCGGTGACCAAGAGGCGTTCGACCGGCACCTGCACCTTCTCCGCCACGACCTGCGCAACGGCTTCCCGATCGACGATTGCACCACCCCTGCGACGGGTGCGCGCCCCTGCTAGATCGAGGATCCCGATCGCCTTGTCGGGAAGAGTCTGCTCCGCCATGTAGCGCACCGAAAGCTCGACCGCGCACTCGACCGCCGCCGGCTCATACGCAATGCCATGATGGACCTCGTAGCGAGGAGCGATTCCCGAGAGGATTTGAATCGCATCTTCGGCACTCGGCTCCGCCACGTGGATCGGTGAGAAGCGGCGGGCCAGCGCTGCGTCGCGTTCGACGTACTTGCGGTACTCGGCGTCCGTCGTTGCGCCGATGCAGGGGAGCTCCCCACGGGCCAGTGATGCTTTGAGCTCGTGCGCCAGATCATCGGGCGACTCGCCCCCGATGAAGAGCGTGTGAACCTCGTCGATGAACAGGACAATCTTCCCATTGGCCCGTTTCACCTCGAACTGCAGACGGCGCATGCGCTCCGAAAGCGCGCCACGAACCCCGGTGCCCGAGACCAGGCCGCCCGCGGAAAGCTCGACCAAGATCGTGCCTTCGAGGCCCCGCACGCCCTCTCCGCCATGGGCGAGCCTCCGCGCGAGACCTTCGACGATGGCGGTCTTGCCGACGCCGGGCGCTCCCACCAGAATCGGATTGTTCGATCGCCTCCGTGCCAGGACGTCGAGTAGCCGCTCGATTTCGTCATCCCGGCCGATCACTTCGTCGATGCGCCCGAGAGAAGCCATCTCGGTCAGGTTCCGCCCGAGCTTGGCGAGCGTTGGATACTTGCGCGCGTCGAGACTAAACGGCGATGAAGAAGGAACGATGATCTCGTCGTCCGCCTCCGCTAGTGGTTCGGCGATCGGTGTGTGGATCGGCGCTTCGATCAGGAGCTCTTCTTCTGGCTGCTCGACACGCAGCTCGATCAGCGGTGCGGCCTCTGCGCTCCTCCGGGCGGAGGGACGCGAAGGTTTGGCCGACGGACGCGCGGACAAAGAAGCGGCAGGCCGCATGTAGGTCGAGCTCGGCGCGGACTGCGCATCTTCAGGTCGAAGCGCCTCGTGCACCGCCTCCTGAACTCGCCGGGAACCGGTCCCGATCACTTCGAGGCTTCGGTGCGCCGCACTCCGCGTGTCCCGCGCAATCGCCAACAGCAAGTGCGCCGGCAACACCTGTGGAGCTTCGGCTGCCTTGGCCAGCCGGTACGCTCGCTCCACGGCCCGCTCGAGCGCGCTCGTCGACTCCGAATCCACGACGCGGATCGCGCTCAGCAGATCGCTCTCCTTTACCCCGAGCCCAGACAGAAGGGTTCCCATCGGGCCCCCGGTCTGCAGCATCACGAGCAGCAGATAGGCCGTCGAAGGGCTCTGCGCGCGCCTCTGTGCCTCGCGCTGCGCGCGGGCGACCAGTCCTTTCACTCCCCCACTGACTGTCGTCATCGAGCTCCGTTCCTGGCTCGGAGTTAGCGGTCAGCGCCTTGGGGCACAACTTTTCGGACGGGTGTATCAAGCATGAAGGGTCAAAACCTACATCTATCCACATTATCACCCTGTCACTGTAAAGTTTCAGTTGTTAGCCTGATGCTTGGATCCAACCCAGGAGCAATCTGTGAATCCACGCCTCGCATTCGTCGCAACTGCTTTGGCAGCAATCATCTCGTCGGTGACTCCCTGGCAGGCAGCCGAGGCCGCACAGGGTCTTCGCGCCAGGATCTTTCTGACCCAAAAAGGCGTCCCTCGCTCGCTCTCGGAGTCGGGTGTCCTTCGCTTTGCGCAGTCGAACCGGGCGACACGGCTACGCGAAAACGCCGACGCACCGGTCGAGGACCGTCAATGGCAGGCCACTTTGGTCGCGAACTTCAACGCTCCGCTAGGCGACTCGGAGTTCGAAGTCCTTTTCTACGACATCCAGACCGCCGAGCGGAAGTTCATCGCGCCAGCCATGACTGTCTTCGTGAACAACAGCAATCAGCGAACGATCGTGCACAAGCTCAGACTCAAGCGTCCGCAGTTCGAGCCAAACCGGCGGCTCGAGATGGTGGTGACCGTGCGTAGACAAGAGGTCGGCCGTTACCGCTTTCAAATTCTGGGGGACAGGGTACAACACGGCGGCGAAGTCACCTTCTCGGATGACGAAGCCCGCTGAACAGTGCCAAGCCTAAATGATGTCACCAAGAGGGCCTCGAAAGGCTCGCTCGACCCGGTATACGTTCTGGTCGGAACCGAACGTCTGCTCATCGAGCGCGCGGTCGATGCCGTGCGCAAAGCGGTCGACGCGACGGGAGCGCCAGGCTTCAACGTCGAGGTGTTTGACGGCAAAGGGCTCGAGGCGTCACGTGTGATGTCGGCCGCACGGACGCTTCCCATGATGGCCGACCTCAGACTGGTCTTGCTCCGCCACGTTGATGCAATGGCGCCGACGGAGCTGAAGAATCTCACCGCATACTTGGACGATCCGAGCGACTGCTCTTGCGTCGTATTCACCGCGACCAAGCTCGACGGGCGCTCTCCGTTTGTCAAAACCGCGAAGAAGAAGGGCTATCTCATCGAGGCCAAGCCTCTCCGCGGTGCCGCGCTTCGGGACTTCATCCGCGCGGAGGCCACCGCCCGGGAACACAGTATCGTGCCGCAAGCGATCGAAGCGCTGCTCGAGGCGGTGGGTGACGACCTCGCGGCCATCGATGACGCGATGGAGCGGCTTTCACTCTTCGTAGGCGCCGGCCAGCGCATCGACGCCGATGCAGTGATGACCTGCGTCACGCGGATTCGCGTAGAGTCGATCTGGAGCCTGGTCGATGCGATTGGGCTCAAGGACCGTCGTAAGGGGATCGCCGCCGCACAGTCACTTCTCGACGATCGCGAGCCGCCGCTTCGGCTTCTCGCCATGGTGGCTCGGCAGCTCCGGATTGTCGCCCGGATGCGCGAAGGCCTGTCCGAGGGCCTACGTCCCCAAGAGGCGGCCACGCGCGCGGGCGCCCCCCCTTTCAAAGCCGGCGACCTGACCGAATCGGCAAGGCGGTTCACCGCCGACAGCCTCGGGAAAGCCTTCACGCTCATCGCTGAGACCGATCGCGCACTCAAGAGCAGCAAGCGCCCGCCGGACGTCATACTGCAGGACGCCGTGCTCGAGCTCTGCGCGGACCCTAGCTAGCCCAAGCCAAGCCGATCGGAAGCGCGGCCCGAGCTCAGCTCTGCAGGGCGTTGACTTGCTGGGTCAGCCTGGCGATGTACCGCGAACCGGTCTTGCGATGGAAGATGCCCTTGGACACCGCGCCGTCGATACGGCTGACCGCATCGATGAGCGCTTTTTTCGCTGTCACGGCGTCGCCTGTCTCGATCGCGGCACGGACACGCTTCACGCACGTACGCACGTTGGTGCGGATGTGACGGTTGCGCGCGGTGCGCTTGATGGTCTGGCGGACTCGCTTTTTTGCTGAGGCGTGGTTGGCCACTCGTATATCCTCCCCGTAGGGACGCGCGTGGTAGCCCTGCCCGCCGGGGCTGTCAAGCCGGTGGCAGGAAGCTTGCGGCTCCGGCTTCTAACAGGCATACAGGCCCGTGTCCCGACGCCAGGAAACCCTGAATTGGCTTGCCAGGCTCGTCACCGAGCGAAGGAAGCTCGTGGTCTGGATTTCGGTCCTGGTGACGCTGGCCTTCGCGACCCAAATCCCGAAGCTGACGGCCGATCCCGCGCCGGAAAGCCTGCTCTCTTCCTTCGAGGGCGAGGAATACGCGCTCATCCAGAAGCGCTTCGAGGAGTGGTTCGGGCAACGGCGGGAGGCGGTTCTCATCCTCGTCGAGGCCGACGACGTTCTTTCTCGGGACACCCTTCAGCAAATTCACGACCTTTCACTCTACTTCGCGGAGAAATCCTGGGTCGAGAAGGTCGCGGGCATCACGACCCTCAACATCCCGAGGCGCGTCAAGGGCGCGACCAACGAGTACGAGGGCGATCTCGATGACCTCGATGACGAAGACGGCCTTCAAGAGGTCGGAGGACCGGACGACGAAGGCGACCTCGATAGTCTCGACGACCTCAACGACCTCGATTCCCTCGACGAGCCGGGAGACAAGCCCGATGCGCAAGGCGATCTCGAGGACGCCATGTTCAATGCGCTCCTCGACATCATCGAAAGCGACCCTGACCGCTTCCCCGGCGGCATTGCCAAGGTTGGTCCAGCCTTGTCGGCGGAGCTCCAAACCGACCCTATCGTCGAAGGAACCGAGGTCACCGAAGCAGAGGCCAGCGAGCTTGCCGCGGCAATCGTGAGTAACCCGCTCTTGGTAGGCCGCCTGATCGACGAGGACCACACGGTGGCAGGGGTCGCCCTCCAACTGCACGAGCTCGACCCCAAAGAGATGCGCAGGGCGATGGACGAGCTCCGCGAGTCGCTCGAGCGCCCGGAGTTCCAAGACATCAAGGTACACGTCGGCGGCCTGCCCTACCTTCGCAGCGTCATCGTCAGCAAGATGCGCGAGGACAACTTGCGCTTGATTCCTCTGACCGTCTTGGTCTGCTTGATCCTGCTGACCTTGTCGTTTCGCTGGTTGCCAGGTGTCTTGCTTCCACTTGCGGCGGTTGCGATCACGGCACTGGTGACCGTCGGGGGGATGGGGCTCGTCGGAGAGCCCATGAACATCCTCAACAACGTGATCGTGCCCCTGCTGATCATCATCGGCATAAGCGACGCCACGCATTTGATTCAACGCTATCGCGACGAGGTGCATGCCGACGACGACCCGGACCGGCAGGCCGCTGGGCGCCGGACGGTGCGCGCGATCGCCGTCGCCTGCATGCTCACCTCGGCCACCACAGCGGTCGGTCTTGGTTCGCTCGTCGTCTCCAAGACCGTGATGCTTCGACATTTCGGCATCACGTCCGGTCTCGGCGTGATGGTTTCCTACGTCGTCATCATCACGTTCGTCCCGGCGGTTCTCACCTGGGCGACTCCACCCAAGCGCGCGGACATTCGCAGGGAACGCACCAGCATGTTCACCAACGTGACAAGCGGCCTGGTCGCCAAGCTGCTTCGTTGGCGCTGGGCGGTGCTTGGCGCGACGGCACTGTTCACCGTGGGCGCAGGCTACGTGGCAAGCCAAATCACCGTCGACCATGCTCTGCTGGACCAGTTCGACGAAAGCGACCCGGTCTACACGACCACCCTTCTAATCGAAGAGAAGCTCGCGGGCGTTCGTCCGCTCGAGGTCGTCCTGGTCAGCACCGAAGAAGACCACTTCATGGATCCGAAGATGGTGCAGAAGATTCAGCGCATTCGGAACTGGGCGGCGCTCCGCCCCGAGATCATCCGGAGCCTGAGCTACGGCGACATGCTGCGGGAATCTTATGCGCTCCTTGCCGACGATCCCAGCGTCCGCTCGGAGTTCTTCAAGAACAAGAAGCAGGTGAAGGGGCTCGTTACGATGATGAGCCAGCGACAGCCTAGCCCACTGAGCGCATGGCTCACCGAAGACGGCAAGAGGGCGCGCATCCAGTTCAAGCTCCGAGACGTCGGCGCGCAGGCAACGATGCGCTTCCTCGACGTCCTCGAGAACGTGATCGACGGCACCCTCCGGGGCGAAGATACCGTCTCGGTTTCGTACACCGGAGAAGCCTACACGGGTTCACGCGGGCAAGCGGCTGTCGTCAACGACTTGCTCGGAAGCCTTTTGGTCGCGGTCGTGATCATCTTCCTCTTGCTAGCGTTCTTTTTCCGCAGCATTCGGCTCGGCTTGCTGAGCATCCCTCCAAACTTGATCCCCTTGGTAGCGACGATGGCCTACATGGTCTGGCGGGAAATTCCGCTCAACGTCTCGACCGTCATCATCTTCTCGATCAGCCTCGGCCTCGCGGTCAACGGCACCATTCACGTCTTGGCGCGATTCCGCGAGGAGATGCACCACGGCATCGGGCGCGAAGCTGCCCTGGTGCGCGCCGCGCGCGGCACCGGCCGTGCCATCGTGATCTCTTGCGTGACCTTGATGGCCGGTTTCTCGGTGCTGCTGCTCAGCTCGTTCGTTCCTGTCCGCAACTTCGGCGAGCTCATCGCCGTCACGATCGGGGGCTGCCTGGTGGCCACGCTGGTCGTCCTGCCCCCGCTTCTGCGCGTCGCAGGTGGGAGCGGCGGCGTTCGCGAGCTGGATGACTAGCCCGCCATCCGCTCGATGACCGCGGAGGCAAAGCCCTCGGTGTCGAGCGTGCCGCCGAGGTCGCCAGTTTTTTGCCCGTCGGCAAGCGCTCGGTTGTAGGCCTCGCGAATCCGCGCCGCGGACTCCCGGCAGGTCTCGTCGCCGCGCGTGTCCGCGATGTGATTGAGCATCATCACAGCCGACATGAGCAGGGCCAGCGGATTGGCAATGCCCTTACCCGCGATGTCGGGCGCCGAGCCGTGAACCGCTTCGAAAACCGCATACTGCTCACCAATGTTCGCGCCAGGAATCACGCCTAGGCCACCGACGAACCCCGCGCAAAGGTCGCTCAGTACGTCGCCATAGAGGTTCTCGAGCAACAGGACGTCAAATTGCGTCGGATCCTGAACCAGCTTCATGCAGCCGGCATCGATGATGACCTCTTGGTATTCGATGTCGGTAAAATCCTCTTCTTCGCGAATTTCGCGGGCGCAGCGAATGAACATCCCGTCGGTCAGCTTCATGATGTTGGCCTTGTGCATCACGGTGACCTTCTTGCGGCCGCGGTCGCGAGCGTACTGAAAAGCCCAATGGGCAATGCGCCGGGACGCGGACTCGGTCGCAACCTTCAGGCTCGTCACGACACCTTTGGTGACCTCGTTCTCGATACCGCTGTAGAGCCCCTCGGTGTTCTCCCGAATCACGACGAGGTCGACGTCTTGATACCGTGTCTCGACACCGGGCAGGTTGCGGACCGGACGCACGGCAGCGTAGAGGTCTAGGCGCTTGCGAAGTTGCACGTTGACCGAGGTGAAGCCCTTGCCCACCGGAGTCGTGCAGGGCCCCTTGAGCGCCAGCCCGTGCTCACGAACCGCGTCGAGCGTCTGCTCGGGCAACACCTCGCCGAGCGTCTCGAGCGATGCGACGCCTGCATGATGCTCGACCCATTCCAGCGGCGCCTGAGCCGCTGCGAGGACGCGGGTTGTCGCGGCCGCCACTTCCGGGCCGATTCCGTCACCCGGGATGAGAACGATCTTGTGGATTGTCATTTGCTGCTCCCGGAGCAAGAGTAGCGCCTGCCAAGAGATCGCCAATGCGCTCCAAGAGGAAACATGCCGGAATCTGACTCCGTAGTACGAGCGATGACCAACGACGGGGCTTTTCGAATCATCGCCGCCCGAACGACCGACACCGCCCAGGCCGTGATCGAAGCCCAGGGGCTCTCCGGACTCATCGCCAACGACATGGCAGATTTGCTGACCGCCGCGGTGCTCTATCGCGAAACCATGGCACCTACACTTCGGGTGCAGTGCATCGTGCGCTTCGACGGGGAGGCGGGACAGCTCGTGGCTGATTCGCACCCCGACGGCTGGACCCGCGGGCTCTTGCAGACGGGTTCCAGAAGCGCGCCGCCTGACCTCCGAAAGACCCGCGCAACCCTGCAAATGATGAGAACGCTTCCGAACTCCGATCTGCACCGTGGAGTGGTCGAGGTCCCCGAAAGCGGGAATCTCGCGGAGGCCTTCATGCGTTACATGCAGTTATCGGAGCAAATCGTCTCGATGATATCCTTGGGTTCGCTGGTCGGGGGAGAAAACCCAACGGGGGGCGGCTACGTCGTGCAGCTCCTTCCCGAAGCAGTCGAGGCCGAGGCAGCCATGGAGACGATGACCAAGCGTCTCGAGGACTTCGTCGATATCCGAGACCGCCTGCAGAGCTCCGATGGTTCGCCTTCCCACTTGGTCGAGCGGATCTTCGAAGGCATGCCCTTCACCTGGCTGCAGAGCAGCGACATCCGCTTCGGCTGTCACTGCAGCCAAGTCCGGGTAATGACCACCCTCAGCGTCCTCAATCGCAAGGACATCCAAGAGCTCGTCGACGAGGGCGAACCGCTGAGCATCGACTGCGACTACTGCGGCACCTCGTACACCATCGAAATCGCCCAACTTCAGGGCTTGCTGAGCGCAAGCTGACCGGGCCTGGTTTCTTGCCGGGATCGACGCCTCGTGCGCATCCTTCCGCCGATGTCCGGGAAGCCAGCTAGAACGTCAGGTGGCGAAATCGTTCGCCGCGCTGGCGTCGTGGCTGCGGGTACACTTTCGTCCCGGATCTTGGGCGCGGTTCGCGATGCGGTCGTCGCCGCCGTCTTTGCCTTGGCCGCGACCGACGCGTTCTGGCTTGCCTTCACGATCCCCAATGCCCTTCGCGTCCTCCTGGGTGAAGGCGCGGTCTCCGCAGCGTTCGTTCCGGTGTTCACCGAAGTGCGCGAGCGCGAGGGCGTGGCGCGAGCCAAGGAGTTCTACCGGAACTTGATCGGTGCCATGGCGGTCGTCCTGTTCCTGGTCACGATGGTCGGCGTCCTCGGGGCCCCATGGATCGTCAAAGCCTACGCCTGGGGCTTTCAGCGCGACGAAGCACTCTTCGAAACCACCATCACGCTCACCCGGATGCTGTTTCCGTACATCTTCCTGATGGGCATCTCGGCGCTGATGATGGGCACGCTCTACGCGAGCAAACGATTCGCAGCACCGGCCTTTGCGCCCGCGCTCCTGAACATCTCGCTCATCGCTGCGGCGCTCTTGCTCGCGCCAGTACTCCACGAGCTCGGCTGGCCGGCGATCTTTGCGCTGGCGTTCGGCGCGCTCGTCGGCGGCGGGCTTCAAGTCGTCTCACAGCTCCCGGCACTTCGCCAAGAAGGCCTGATCGTTCGCCCGAAGATCGGCTTCAACGACATCTACGTGCGCAAGTGCGCGCGCCTGATGGTTCCCTTGTTGGCAGGCCTCGGCGTCTACCAAGTCAACGTGTTGCTTTCGAGGCTGCTCGCTTCCTTCCTTCCCACCGGAAGCGTCAGCTACCTCTACTACGGTCAGCGCTTGGCGGAGATTCCCCAAGGAATGTTCGCGCTGGCTATCGCTTCGGCCGCCCTTCCCTCCTTGAGTCAGGCCGTCGCCCATGGCGATGAAGAAGAGGCCAAGCGTCTCTTCCGCCACGCGTTCCGGCTTTCCCTCTTCGTGGCGATCCCGGCCGCCGTCGCGCTGGCGGTGCTCGCCGAGCCCGCCGCCACGGTGTTCTTCGGCCGTGGGCGTTACGACGCGGCGGCGATCCACGAGACGCAGCGCTCACTGGTTTGGCAGGCAGCCGGTATTTGGGCGGTGGCCTCGGTGCGCACCATCGTCCCGATGTTTCACGCACACAACGACACCCGCACTCCGGTGGTCGCCAGCGCTCTGAACCTGCTCGCCTTCATCAGCGTCAGCCTCGTTTTGATGGGCCCCATGCAGCACGCCGGCCTCGCCGCCGCCACGACTGCCGCAGCGGTCACCCAACTCGCCGCTCTGCTCTGGCTCCTGCGGCGGCGAACGGGGAACCTCGGTATGGCCGAGGTCAGCGCCAGTGTACTCCGTGTTCTGGTAGCCAGCGCCGTCATGGGCCTGGTCGTCTGGGCCTGCGCGAGCCTTGGTCGCTGGGAGCTGGGCGGCAATGACCCACGAAACTTGGCGATCTTCGGCGCTACGGCGCTTGCCGGGCTCCTGAGCTACCTCGGGGTGGTGGCTGCCCTTGGAGCGCCGGAGCTAGTCGACCTTCGGGCGGCCATTCGCCGCCGCGTGCGTGCGTGACTTGCGAAGGGCGCTACAACCCTGGCCATGGATGTGCTCGACGCTGAATTCGTCGCCGGGGCCACCGGGCTCGGACAGTTGCCAGCGCCGATCTTTGCCGAGGTTGCGTTCGCTGGGCGCTCGAACGTCGGCAAGTCGAGCCTGATCAACAACCTCGTCCACCGAAAGAAGCTCGTCCGCACGAGCAGCGCGCCAGGTTGCACACGTGCGATCAACATCTTTCGGGTACGCCTGCGGAGCAACGATGACGAAGCGCATCTGGATTTGGTGGACTTGCCCGGGTACGGCTACGCTCAGCGCAGCAAGGCCGAACGACGCTCCTGGGGGCCGCTCATCGAAGGGTTTTTGAGGGAGCGACCGGGCCTCCGAGGCGCGGTCGTCATCATCGATATCCGGCGGGGCACGCAGGACGACGACCTGCAGTTGCTAGAGTTCCTCGACAGTATCGGCGTCACCCCGATTCTCGTCGCCACCAAAATCGACAAGCTGCCGTCGAGCAAACGAAAGCCAGCCGTGGCAGCCCTGCGGCGCGAGATCGACCGACCGCTCATCGCTTACAGCTCGGTGACCGGCGACGGTCGCGATGCCCTTTGGAAGCGCATCTTGTCGGTGAGCAGCATCGACGAGGCGGACCAGGCCACCAAAGCCTGACGCCCTATTCGTCGTTGAGCTCGAGCTGCAGGTCCTCGCCCGGGTCACGTAGGCGCAAGTCCGACGGGTCACCTAGGAGCAAGGCCGGGTGGCTAGGCGCCTGCTCCGCGGCCTTCGACCTTGGTTCGCCCAGGGCTCGAGCCCCCATCATCCGTTCTACAAAGCTCTGAACGTCCGCCCGCTTCCCGGGAGGCACCATTCGCATCGCGACCGCGAGGTTTTCCTCTGCGCCTTGGTCATCGTCCGCCCCCTGTAGAACCCGAGCGGCTTGAAGCCGGAGCTGCCAGTTGTCGGGATCGAGGCTCACTGCGCGCTTCATCTTGCTGGCCGCTGCGATTGGATCGTTGGTGGACAAATCGTGCTGCGCCCAGATCGACCAGAGCAGCGGCGCATCCGGGTTGAGCGCTTCAGCGGCCTCGAGCTCGAGCCGGGCGCGCTCTGGCTCGTCGGTGCTCAGATAGACGGAAGCCATCAAGACATGCGCGCGAGCGTAGCGTGGCCAGCGCTCGATGACGTCTCCGACGATGCGGCTGCCTTGATCGAACTCGGCTTCGGCGGCTTCTCGCTGGCCGTTCATTTCTAGAATGCCCGCTTGGGCGAGATGAAGCTGCACCATGTTGAGCTCCCGAGGCCCGTCCGGTCGAAGTTGCAGTGCCGCTTGGAACTCCTTGACCGCCTGCTCGATGCCGCCCGACTCGAGGAGGATCGTCGCGTTCACGCCCCGAAGCGATGGAGACACGGGATCGAGCACAAGCGCCGTCTCGATCATGGGAAGCGCCTTCGTAGCATCTCCCGAACGTGCAAAGATACGGGTCGCGTCGGTGCCCAGTGCGGCCGCCAACACTTCGGTGTCTCGAAGCACTCGAACCGATGGGCTCTGCACGTCCCCGCCGCCCCAGGGGTCGAAGTATGCGGATGGCTCCTGGGCCTCCGCCGACTCGTACACCGCCGTGACGAAGTAGCCCAGCATGCCCGAAGGATCGGCCGGCGCACTGGTGCCTTCCAGCTCCCAGGCCTCCGCAACCATCGCTTTGACCCCGCGCTCGCGCAGCAGGGCCGTCATCGCGCTCGCCATCTCGAGCGGATAGAGCTTCACGCGCTCCTGCTGTGTTTCCATCGCTGCAAACGTCTGGTCGGCGCCGAGAACGTCGCGCGTCAGCGGCCGCTCGAGCGACCAGCGCGCCAACTCGCCCTGCATTTTCGAAGCAATTTCGGCGGCGCTCTCGGGCCAGCCTTCAACTCCGCCGCTGAGCATCATGAGCGACTCGTAGGTTCCAACTTGAACCTGGTCTCGCTCGAGGTAGGCCGCCAGCTCCGCAGTCTCGAGCGGGCGTAGCGGCGGGGTCTCTTCGAGCGTGACCGTCGTGGCGCGGTAGACACCGTAGCCCACGCCCGCCGCGACGAGCACGAGTGCCAGCAGGACGATCCAGGGACGCCGCGCTCCGGCTCGTTCCGGGACTTCCTGCGCCAGCTCGACGCCGCCCCTACGCATGCAGCGAGGGCACCGCGGTTTTCCCTCCGGCTCTTCCAGAACGAATTCTTTGTCGCAATTTGCGCAGAAATACTTCGAGGACATCGCGCGCGAGCATACGGCTACGGAGCGGACTCGTCGACCGGCGGGTCGGGCACAAAACCGTTGCCGTGAATCTGCGCGAAGGTGAAGCCGCACTCCCTGGCCCGCCCCTCACGCCATTGTCGATCCCAGAGCTCGATCTCGCAGCGGCGATCTCCCAAGTTGATCTCCAGCTGAGGCTTGGCCTCGCTCGGGTAGGAGCGTTCTTCAGCAGTCGACGTCAACGAGCAGCAGTCTAGCTCGCGCAGAGCCCCCAGCAGCTTCGCGTACCCATCTTTGGAGACGGTGCTGCTGACGGTCATCATCGTGCCGTCGGGAGACCGGCTAGTCGTGATCAGGTCACGACTAGCCTCGAGTACCACATGGCTGCTCCGCCGGTCTGCACTTCGGCTAATCACGCTCCAGGAGACGACGACCGTATCCGGAGAAACCTTAGGCAGCGCGACCTCCTTGTCGCTCTCGCTGGGCTTGCAGCCCAGCAGCACGACCACGCAAAGAAACCAAATCCGCATCCCTCACAATAGATCACGCTTCGTGAGCAAAGTCCACCGCGTGCGCCGAAGGTCGAGCGCGCCATACTGCTCAATCGATGGACGACGAACTCGACTGCCTGAGCTGTGGCGCTTGTTGCCGAACAGGAGCCGACGGCCGCATCTTGGTCCCGCCAGAGGACTTGTTGCGCTGGCGACGCCTCGGCCGGAGCGAGATCGCTGAAGCGGTTCAACCGGGCCACTTTGGCATGCTGGGGTTCGCAACCCGGGAAGACGGTTCCTGCGTGCATCTCGGGACCAACGAGAGCCCGAATGCGTGTCGGATCTATGAGATCCGCGGAACCACGTGCCGTGAGTTCGAGAAGGGAAGCTCGCAGTGCCTGGAATTTCGCAGAGACGCCGGCCTCGGGCCATGAGGCTGTTGCCAGTGCGCTAGCAATTCGAGTACCACCCTTCCATGCCCAGCCAGGTCGAGGTTGTCGGGTCCATGGTGCTCGGTGTGTGCCTCCTCGCTCTGACGATTCGCGCCGACGCCGAGCTTCCGCCCGAAGAGGTCGGCCAGGTCATGCAGTTGCCCGAGACGGCAAGCGAGCACTGGGTCTGGGTGCCGGACCGTGTGTTTCGTCATTCCATCCTAATCGACGGAGACAGCGGTCGAATGCTGGGCTCGCTCGATACTGGGGTGCAGGTTTCGCCCAAAGCCCCCGTCTGGTCCCGCGTGCGAAACGAGATCTACAACATCGATACGATTTACTCTCGCGGCCACCGCGGCGAGCGACATGACTACGTCGTCATCTACGACGCACGCACACTGAAAGTGAAGGGCGAGGTCGAAATCCCACCGAGGGCAGCAGACACTGGGACGGGCATTGCCCTGGTGGGGATGCTCGACGGTGACCGCTTCATCGTGGTCCTCAATCAGTCTCCTGGAGCCTCCGTGTCCGTCGTGGACATCGAAAAGAGGCGAATGGTTGCCGAAGTTCAAACGGCCGGCTGCGCGGCGGTCTTTCCCGCCGGCCGAGCTCGTTTCGGGATGCTGTGCGGCGACGGGACTGCCGTGACCGTACATCTGAAAGCGAACGGCGAATTGGACCGTATCGCGCGGACCGAACCGTTCTTCGATGTCGTCAGCGATCCCGTCACCGAAAAAGGCGTTCGGGATGGCTCCACCTGGTGGTTCGCTTCGTTCGAGGGCCTCCTCTACGAGGTGGACTTCGGCGGCGACGCCCCGGCACCCAAGACGCCCTGGCCGCTCTTCAGCGACGAGGAGCTCAAAGAGGGTTGGCGTATCGGAGGCGCCCAACATCTCGCATATCATCGGGGCACCAAACGCCTCTACTCCGTGACACACCAAGGCGGGCCGGGATCTCACAAGGACGCGGGCACTGAAATTTGGGTCTACGACCTGCCAGCACAGAAGAAGGCTGAGGTGTTCTCGGCGCCCAATCTGATCGCTGCATTCCTGGGCCCCCAAGCCGGTTTCGACCCTGAAGGCACGGTCGGAAAGATCCTCAACTTGGTCCTGCCCAACATGGGTGTGCACAGCATCGCGGTGACTCAGGACAGCCAACCACTCCTCTTCATGCGCCACGCCGATCTCGGTGCGGTAGGGGTTGTCGACGCGCTGAGCGGCGCGCACCTTCGCGACATCGAAGACACCGGCCTATCCGGCGCGCTCTTGGTGGTGCCATGACCGACCCCGTAGTCGACATCACGCTGCGCACCTGCTTGGCGCTCCTCATCGCGTCCGCCGCATGGCACAAGCTCTCGGACCGACTTCGATTTGCAGCGACCTTGCGCGCGTACGAGCTGCTGCCCCGGTGGCTGGTTTCTCCGGCAGCTTCGCTCCTTGCGCTGCTCGAGCTGTCGATCGCGGCCGGGCTTCTATACCCTCCAAGTCGTGAGCTCGCTGCGCTTGCCGCGATATCTCTCCTCGCTCTCTACACGGGCGCCATTGCGACGAACCTCTTGCGGGGCCGACAACAAATCGATTGCGGCTGTTTCGCCTCCTCGCACCGTGCGCCGCTGAGCTGGCTG
>Ga0316201_10000358_pt1 | contig 25091 bp, 23 predicted proteins | sample CS6wburrow_MG_FD_204516 | JGI IMG/M metagenome (GOLD analysis project Ga0316201, IMG submission 204516) | Coastal sediment microbial communities from Delaware Bay, Delaware, United States - CS-6 worm burrow | ecosystem: Environmental > Aquatic > Marine > Coastal > Sediment | place: USA... | reverse complement strand
TGTTCAATAAGTGGTGCCGCAAGCACCGGGTCCATACTGAGGTTCACGGGTACATACCAGAGTTTGTCTGTCACATTGCGGCCCAGTTTAACGGCATCTTTCTCCGTCATGAACACTTCGAAGTCATCACCGAACTCGAGGTCCTTGCGCGCGAGGACAGCATGGTCGGGGAAAACATGCTCAATGACCTGGATATTCTGCGCACGCAACAAATCAAAGAAACGGCGGGGATTGCCGATTGCCGCTACGGCATGCACGGTGGTTCCGGCAAAGCGCCCGATCGGCCGCGCCAGCGACCCGTTCAGCCGGCAGACGTCGGTCGCTACAAGTTCGAAGGAAATCGCATTCTGCTCGCCGGTCGTTCGCTCGTGCTCGGTTCCCCGCAACTCCCCGTTCACCAGCACCTGCTCTACGCTGTCGAGACGCTGTGCACTTTCACGCAGCGGCCCGGACGGCAGAAGCCGCCTGTTTCCCAGGCCCCGCGCGCCATCGATCACGCAGATCTCATAGTCGCGATCCAGTCGATAGTGCTGCAGACCATCGTCGGCGACAACGACGTCTACGCCATCGTCGACAAGCATTTGTGCAGCGCGCACGCGATCCGGGTCGACAACCACGGGGCATTGGCCGCGCCTGGCCAGCAGAACGGGTTCGTCCCCCGCTACCGCTGCGTCCGTATCCGGTTCCACGCGCATGGATGAATTCGCCTGACTGCCACCATAGCCACGACTCACGATGCCGGGACTGAATCCACGAGCCCGCAGCTCCTGAACCAGCCAAAGCACCGTCGGCGTCTTGCCTGTTCCGCCAGCGGTGATATTGCCGACAATCACAACAGGCACCGCCGCCTTGTGCGTGCGGAGCACGCCACAGGCACGCAAAAGTTTCCTCACGTAGAGGACCAGCCAGTAGAGTCCACTCAGGGGCAGCAACAACCAACCCGACGGCGCGTCTTCATACCAGGCGCGGTGAATCCAGTCATAAACCGGGCCGGCGCTCACTCGTCTTGCTTCTCTTCGCTGAATTGCATGCGGTACAAGGCCGCATAATGACCGTCCTGTTCAAGCAGCTCCGCATGCGTTCCAGCCTCAACGATGCGGCCTGCGTCGAGCACGATGATCCGGTCGGCCTTCTCTACTGTCGACAGGCGATGCGCGATGACAAGTGTGGTGCGGTTCTCCATCAATGCGTTCAGCGCATCCTGAATACGCCGTTCCGAATGCGTATCGAGAGCCGATGTTGCCTCGTCCAGAATCAACACCGGCGCGTTTTTGAGCAGGGCGCGACCAATTGCAATGCGTTGTCGCTGACCGCCCGACAACAGCACCCCACGGTCGCCGACGATCGTATCCAGTCCTCGCGGAAGCTCATTGACGAACTCAAGAACGTACGCGGCTTCAGCGGCTTTCAGCAGATCCTCTTCCGACTGCGACTCGAGTTGCCCGTAGGCAAGATTCGCGCGAATCGTATCATTGAACAGTACGACGTCCTGACTGACGACACTGATGTTGCTGCGCAGGCTCGCGAGCGAATACTCGGTGATGGGAATGCCATCAAGACATATCTCACCGGAATCGACGTCGTAGAATCGAGGCAGGAGGCTAACGAGTGTCGATTTGCCGCTGCCTGAATGACCCACGATCGCAAGAGTGCTTCCTGCAGGCACTTCGACGCGCAGGTCGCTGATGACCCGATCCTCAGTGTCTTTGTAAGTAAAGTTGATGTGATCGAACAGGACGTCGCCATCAGCACGTTCTTTCTCGAAGCGCCCCTTGTCCTGCTCATTCTCCTGGTCAAGAACCATGAACAGGCTATCGGCCGCGGCGACGCCACGTTGCAGGGTGGCATTCACGTTCGTTATACGGCGTACGGGTTGCAGCATCAGCATCATGGCCGAGAAGAATGAAATGAACTGGCCGGGGCTGAGCACACCTTCGATTGATTGTCGGCCAGACATATAAATCACCAGGGCGATACCGAAACCGAAGACGACCTGCGTCACGGCAACCCCGAGCGATCGCACACGAATCAGCTTCAGGTTCTGGCTGAAGTTGCGGCCGTCCGCTTCAGCAAAACGATCGCGTTCGTATTTGTAACCCCCAAATGCCTTGACGACCCAGTTGCCACGAATAACCTCGTCACTGACCTGCGTCACGTCGCCGACCGAATCCTGGATACGACCACTATAGCGCCTGAAGGCAATGCCAAGCAGTCGTACGATCACTGCGACGATCGGGAACAGGATGGCCACGAAAACTGTCAGTGTCGGGCTGTGATAGATCATCACCCCGAAAGCGGCGATGACGGTCAACGTATCGCGCACCGCAATAGTCACGACACTGGTCACGGACTCCGCCACCATTTCGACGTTGTAAGTCATACGTGACAGAAGCGGCCCTGCTGCCTGCGAATCGAAGAAGCGGACGGGCAATGTCAGGAACTTGTCGAACACGTTGCAGCGTAAATCGGAAATGACACGCCGCCCAATCCACCCCAGCGACATTTCCGTTGCGAAGCCAGACAGGCCACGCAAGACGAATATGCCCATGAACGCGATTGGAATCCACTGTGCCTGTTCGAGATTCTTGGCAACCAGCGCGTCATCCATCAACGGTTGCAGCAGGTAGACGAGCGCTGCCTCAATAGCGGCTGTGGCAGCCATACCAATTACCGCGATGAAGCCGATCAGTTTGTGAGGTGTTACGTATCGCCACAGACGGCCGTACACCACCTTAACCTCGGGACCAATGGGTTTATTCACGTCACTCAACCGGATCGTTGACCGTTGCGATACTTATCTGGGTAAAGCCAAGCCGCCCTGCAACGTCCATGGCCGTGACAACATCCTGATGTTTGGCATTGGCATCGGCGCTGATCGTCAACGGCAGATTGTTGTTGCCTCCCGAGACCTTCTGCAAGGAATTACGGATTGTCTCCGCGCGATTGTTAATGAGTTCCCGGCCATTAATGAGGTAAGTGCCGGATTCGGTGATCATGATATCGATCTGCTGTGGCACTTCCTCAACGATGGCCGTGCTTTCCGCTTCCGGCAGTCGAATGGTGATCTGCGACTGTTTGACGAAGCTTGTGGACACCATGAAGAAGATCAACAGCAACAATACAACGTCAATGAGCGACGTCAGGTTAACTTCGGGCTGCGTACGTGGCCGCAGGCTAAGTTTCATGCATCGTCCTTCTTGCGCTTACCCTTGCCGTTTCGTTCCGTGCGGCGATGCAGCGCTTCGACGAGCTTGATGGCTTCCTTCTCCATGTCGACAACCAGTGTGTCGACACGCGAGCGGTAGTAGCGATAGCCGATCAGCGCCGGAATGGCGACTGTCAGGCCTGCAGCCGTCGTGATCAGAGCTTCCGCGATGCCACCGGCCAGGACGGTCGGGTTGCCCACGCCATGCGTAGTGATCGCCGTGAACACCTTTACCATGCCGATGACGGTTCCCAGCAGACCCAGCAATGGCGTCACAGCCGCAACCGTTCCCAGTGTCTCCAGGTAGCGCTCCAGTTCGTGCACAACATGACGCCCGGTATCCTCGATTGAATCCTTGAGAACCACGCGATCGCGATCGCGGTTTATCAGCCCGGCGGCCAGGATCTGGCCGAGCGCCGATCCCTGGTGCAGAGTCTGGATCTGCTTCTGATCCAGCTGGTCTTTCTTGACCCAGCCCCAGACCTTGCTGGTCAGATCCTCTGGAATGACGCGTTTTTGCTGCAGCGTCCAGAAACGCTCAAGGATGATCCCCATCGCCACGATCGCGCAGAGGATTATCGGCAACATCAGCCAGCCGCCGGATTTGACTATCTCAACCATAAAAGACCAGACCCAATGGGAAAAATGAAATATACAACAGTATTCAACCTTGGGCATGCCAGAAACGGTGACGGAGTTGGCGTTCCCGGCTCATGGAGACCACCCCGCTCTGCTGGCAGACACGAAAATGGATGGCACCATGCATCGCCGTATTCAGTACCTCGGCACCCGCAGCCCGCCAGCGGTCCACAATACGCTGCCTGGGTAAACCCCAGCGATTTCTGAACCCCGCGGACACCACCGCATACGCCGGCCGCACCGAGTCGGTGAATGGCACCGTGGAGGACGTCAGGCTGCCATGATGGGGCACAACCACAATGTGGCTGGCGAGCGGTACCCCGCTCTGGATCAACCAATGCTCGGACGCGGCCTCGATATCACCGGTCAGGAGCATTCCGTAGGAGCCAGCAGAGACACGTACTACGCAGGACGCGGCATTGCCTTCGACCGAAGACGATCGCGCCGGGTAGAGGACCTCAAACCGTACCCCTGCCGACACCCAGTGTTGCCCGGCCCGGCAACGGCTGCTCGCGATAAGGTCGTTATGCTCTCCCGCAAGCACCAGCCCGACGCCAATCTCACGTCGAATGGCGTCCACGCCTCCGCTGTGATCCAGATCAGCATGCGAAATAACGAGTTGGTTTAGATGGCGAATGCCGCGCGTGCGCAGGAACGGCACGATGCTTTGCTCTGCAACGCTGCCGCCGCCACGCCAGGCCATGCCCGTATCAAACAGCATCACGCCTTCTTGGGTCTGGACTGCGACCGCAAGCCCCTGGCCTACATCCAGAATCCAGGTATCGAAGCAGCCGGCAGGCGGCGCGGCCGGCCGCCAGGTCACGATTGCGAGAATACCCAGAAACGCCAGGCGCCGGCCGGGCCAACCCGGCGGAAGAACCACCCACGTCAGCGGCAGGCACAGCAACAGGACACCGGCACCGCCGAATGCCGCCAGTCTCGTGTCCGCCATCGGCAGGCTCGCCATGAACTCGATGTAACCCTCGAGTGTATCGATGCTATGCGCTGCGATCATCAGCAGGCTGCTGGCCAGCCCTTCTGACAGGTCCCCGAGTGCCAGCGCGGCCAACGTAAGAGGAACCGTCACCAGGCTGAACAATGGCACGGCAACCAGGTTGACGGGAGTAGCAACGACGGCGAATCGCTGAAAAATAAGGGCTGTCAGCGGCAACAGGCCGAATAACAGGAACACCTGCATTGTCCAGAGCTGCCGTGGAGCATCGAGCCAGCGTGGGATCACCGGCGTGCCACTCCTGCGTTTTGCCAGCCACAACAGCAGCACAACCGCCCCGAAGGAAAGGTCGAAGCCGGGCCGCATCGTCGCGACGGGGTCGAGGGTGTAGACCAGCGCGGCTGCAAGTGAGACAGCCGCGACAGGATCGACCTGCCGCCGCCGCGACACGGCCAGAGCGGCGACCGCCAGCATGATGGTGGCCCGTCTTGCCGGAACACCGAAACCGGATACGGCGGCATAGGCCAGTGCGAATCCCAGCCCGGCAATAATCGCGGTTACGTAGGCGTTCCTGCGTCCAGGGAGGACCCCGAGCAAAACGAAGACCACCAGGAACGACGCGAGGGCCGCGAGCCCGACGTGCAGGCCCGAGATGGCCATAAGGTGGCTGGTCCCTGAGACGGCGAAACGGTCCCACTGCTCGCGTGAAATCTGGTGGCGCAGGCCGACGCCCACCGCAGCCAGCACGCCGGCCGTCTCGGTGGAATCAGCGGCAACCAGGGCGCGCGTCTCAAACCGTTGCCTGAATCGATCAAGACCAGTGCTCGTACCGGACCACAGCAGGCGATTGCGTTTGCCGCCGACCACATAGCCAGTCGCGTGGATCTTCTCTCGAAACAGCCACGACTCGTAGTCGAATACACCTGGATTGCTCGTTCCGCGCGGCCGTTGCAGCCGCAATTCGAGCTCCCAGACCTCCCCGATCGCCGGGACGTGTGGCGGGTCGAACCAGCTGACCCGCACACGCGGGGGAATTCGAGGATCGCCCGCAGGCTCGATAAGTAAAACGATCGAATCGCCGGTCGCCTTTGGGAAGTCGACCACGCGTACGCGTGCCAGCATGCTGTCGCCCGCATAGTCGGCCTGCAGCCGCTTCCCGATGATGTCCGCGCTCGCCAGCATGAACAGCGCGTAGGCACCGAGGAACAACGCCACAGCCCGCCCCCGGCGCGAGAGCAGCACTAATAAAGATGCAACAAACAGCGATCGGGACTGGTCCGACGGTAGCATCAGCGTGCTATGCTGCGCCGCCAGTCCGCCCGCCAGTAGCAGGAGACAGGTTTTAGTCACGGAAGCGGCGCTCGGCGTCAGCACCCATAATAGAAACCCGGAAGCACCGGAATGCCCAGACGCGTTTTTAAGAAATTCGCCTTCAAACGCAACGACATCGCCAAGCAGTGGTTCATGTCGCCGTTTCGGCATTTGCTCCAGGATCACAGGCTATGGGGTGTGCGACGTCGCTGGGTCGTTCCCGCGTTTGCGCTCGGACTCTTTATTGCCTTCATGCCCATCTTCGGGCACACCCTCGCCGCGGTGTTGCTGGCGTTGGCTTTCCGCGTCAATATCCCCGTCGCTGCTGCAGCCACCTGGGTCAGCAACCCGGCGACCATGGTCCCTATGTACTACTTCGAGTACCAGCTCGGTTCGGCCATACTCGGCTGGGAATTGCAGCCGTTCGCATTCGAGCCATCACTGGACTGGCTGACGCATACGTTCGTTAATATCTGGCAACCGATGCTGCTGGGAAGTGTGTTGCTCGGATTGACGGCCGCGATCGTCGGCTACGTTACGCTCGATATTCTGTGGCGGATCTCGCTCTCGAACTACAAAGAGCGCAAGCGTAAGGATCGCCGGGACAAAGACTCAGGCTGAGGCCTTGAGGATGCCGTCCTCGAGCACGAGGATACGATCCATCCGCGCAGCGATGGAATGATCGTGCGTTACGATGACGAGACTGGTCTGTAACTCCTCATTCAATTCCAGCATCAGGCCCAGCACGTGCTCGCCATTGCCTGAGTCGAGGTTTCCTGTCGGCTCGTCGGCCAGAACCAGCTGCGGACGCGTAATGAGCGCCCTCGCCACGGCCGCCCGCTGGCGTTCGCCGCCCGACAGTTCGCCTGGCTTATGATGCAGGCGCTCACCCAAGCCGACCCGACCCAGCAGATTGCGGGCCGCCTCAAACGCGGCTGGCTTTGACTCTCGACGAATCAGCAAAGGCATGGCCACGTTTTCCTCGGCCGTGAACTCCGGCAGCAAGTGATGAAACTGGTATATGAAGCCGATATAGCGATTGCGTAATTCGCCCTTTGCCTTTTCCGTCGTGCCGTGCATCGCCGCACCGTTTACGAGGACCCCGCCTTCGCTCGGCTCATCGAGACCGCCCATGATCTGCAACAGGGTCGTCTTGCCCGAACCCGAAGTGCCGATGATCGCCACGCGTTCCGCCGGCTGCACAGCAAGGTTCACGCCACGCAAGACTTGTAACGTCGTTGTGCCTTCACTGAATTCCCGCACAACATTGCGACATTCAAGAACAGGGTTAGTCATATCTCAGGGCCTCCGCCGGGGCCGTTCGCGCAGCGACCCAGGCAGGATACAAAGTGGAAACCAGGGCGAGCACGAGCGCAATCGTTGCGATACGTACGACATCGCCAATTTTCAGTTCTGACGGCAGGTCACTGATGAAGTAGACATCGGCCGCCAGAAACTTGATGCCAAATATCGTTTCGAAGAAGCCGACGATCGATTCGAGATTCAGCGCGATAACGATACCGCCAACAACACCGAGCAATGTCCCGGCAATACCGACAATGCTGCCCTGCGTAACGAAGATTTTGAGAATACTGGATGGCTTTGTGCCGATCGTGCGCAGAATCGCGATGTCACTCTGCTTGTCCTTCACAACCATGACCAGTGTCGACACGATATTGAATGCGGCAACGGCGATAACCATGAGCAGGATGACGAACAGGATCGATTTCGTTATCTGGATAGACCGAAAGAAATTCACATGACGGCGTGTCCAGTCGTTGACGAGCACCAGCGCTCCATGCTCTCGAGCCACATCGCGGACGATATCCGGCGCCGCATAGATCTCCGTCACGGCGAGGCGCACACCGGTCACGGTGTCCTTCTTGCGGTACAAGCGTTGCGCGTCACCGAGACTGATAAACGCGAGCCGCCGATCGAACTCGTACATGCCCACCCGGTAGATGCCACTCACGGTAAAACGTTTTGTTCTCGGAATGACACCGGCCGGGGTGACGATGCCCTGCGCCAGGGTCACGGTAACTTTGTCCCCCACTACGACCTGTAACTCCTCAGCCAGCTCAATACCCAGCACGATATTGAACGTACCGGCCTGGAGTGCATTGAGAGCGCCCTCCTGCATCACACCGGATATACCCGACACCGTATCTTCGAGCTCCGGCTCAATGCCGCGCAGCTCGGCGCCGCTCAATTGTTTGCCGGCAACGAGCAAGGCCTTGCCGTCAATGTACGGGGCCGCTGCACTGACACGTGGGTTCTTGAGTGCGACATCACGCAGCCTATCTGCGTCTGCGAGCTTGCCATCGACATTTTCGATGCTTGCATGCGCCGTCATTGCGAGAAGGCGATCTTTGAGTTCGCGTTCAAAGCCGTTGACTACCGACATCACGACGATAAGAACGAGAACGGCAATCGCAATGCCGAGCATTGAAATCGCCGAAATGAGTGACACGAAACTGTTACGGCTGCGGGAACGCACATAGCGACTGCCGATCCACATTTCAAAACTTCCGTTCATCGTCTACTCATACCGCAGCGCTTCAGCGGGATTGACCAGCGCCGCACGGCGTGCCGGATACAAGGTCGCGAGTGACGTCAGAATGAACGCCGCAATGGCAATCACGGTAACGTCCTGCCATTCAAGTTCAGATGGAATTCTTGACACGTAATACACATCACCGGGCATGATCTGGAAGCCAAACAACTGCTCGAGAAACGGTGCGACCACAGGGACATAGATCGCCAGCAAGACGCCCAGCGTCACACCGATCAACACGCCTGCCCAACCGATAAGCGCACCCTGGACGAAAAAGACGCGCACGACGCCGTTGGGACCCATGCCCAGGGTACGAAGAACGGCGATGTCGGTTGTCTTGTCCGTGACGACCATGACAAGGCTGGCGACGATGTTAAATGCAGCCACACCGATGATCAGTGACAGGATTAGCGACATCATCATCTTCTCGATGCGAATGGCGCGAAAGTAACTACCGTTCTCTACGGTCCAGTCGCTGATTGTCACCGCGTCGCCAAGACGCTGCTGCAGTGACGCAGCGATGGCCGGTGCGGCCATGACATCATCAGCACGAAAACGCACTGCGGTTACGGCGCCGTCGATGTCGAGAATGCCTGCTGCGTCGCTCGCATGCACCAGCGCCAGGACACTGTCATGGTCCGCCAGGCCGGCCTCGAATACACCACGAAGAACAAATCGTTCGAGGACCGGTTCGAGCGTGCCGTCGCCAACCGGTCGTGGTACCAGCAAGACGACGCCATCACCAATTCTTGCGTTCAGGTTGTAGGCCAGGATGCGCCCGAGAATAATGCCACGAGCGCCCGGTTCCAGTGTGTCGAGACTGCCCTCAACCATGTTGATCATGTCGCCGGACAGCGCTTCCTCCCAGGCGGGATCGACACCGTGCACCATAACCCCCAGCAGGTCCCGTCCCGACTGGATCATGCCTTCGATCTGTACAAACGGTGCTGCAGCCGCGACGCCCTCTTCCGCGCCGACTTCATCGACGAGCGTCTGCCACTCAAGAACCGGGCCGTCGCTGCGACTCACCGTCCCATGGGCTGACATGCTCAACAGGCGGTTCCGGAGCTCTCCCTCGAAACCGTTCATGACTGACAGGATGACGATCAGCGCGGCAACGCCGAGCGCAATTCCGAGAAGGGAAATCAGTGTGATAAAGGACACGAAACGAGTGCGCCGCTTGGCCCTCAGGTAACGCAGCCCGACAAAGAGTTCGACTGGATTCAGCATTGGGCCGCATTGTGACACAGTTCGCATGTCTCATCCCGCGTTGCGATGCTATAGTCGCAGGACGACAAAGATAGACATAACGCGGAGTAGGACCATGGCCAAATTGCGTACGATGACACTGATCGCTTTGCTGTTCGCAGCAATGGGCACGGCGAGTGCTGACACGCTCAAAATGGACGGTGCATCAGCTATGTCCGGTGACGGACGCCCAAGCCGTGGCATGACTCAGACCAGCGTTGAAGCGAAGTTTGGCAGCCCGGCCTCGGTCAAGGCGCCTGTCGGCGATCCGCCGATCACGCGCTGGGAATACCCGGATTTCGTCGTGTTCTTCGAGCATGACAAAGTGATCCACGCCGTCCTGAAGCGCTAAGCCTTAAGACAGTATTTCGAAAGAGCCCGGGTCGGCATCGGCCCGGGCTTTTTTGTGCAGGACGCACTTATGTCGCGAAGCACAAGGATGTGCGAGAGCGACGTTGTGCATTGTGTAATAATCGCCGCCCCAAACTCTGCAAGTCCCGCTGAGCGACCCCGTGACAACGCCACTGCTTCTGCCCGCCAAATTTAGCCCGCCCGCACCCGGCGCCCAGCCTGCCTGGGGCCGCCTGATCGGCGCGAGCCTGGCACTGGCGGCCGCGGAACTGGCGCAGCGGGTGGACAGGCCCGTGGTCGTCATGGCGGAAGACCCGCGTCACGCTGACCAGCTTGAGACCGAGATTCGCTTTTTTACCAGCGATGATTTTCCCGTCGAGCATTTCGTCGAATGGGAAACGCTGCCGTGGGACAGCTTCTCGCCGCATCAGGACATCATTTCGCAGCGCCTGCGCGTGCTGGCAGCTCTGCCGTCGATGCGAAGGGGCATCGTTATCGCTGCAGCGACGGTTCTCCAACAACGGCTACCGCCTGTGGACTATGTGGCCGCCAGATCCCTGTCGCTGCACCAGGGACAGGAGCTACCACGCGCGTCATTCACGACTTCACTGATCGACTCCGGATACCTGCGGGTGCCACAGGTTTCCGAGCATGGCGAATTCGCCGTTCGCGGCTCGCTCATCGACGTGTTCCCAATGGGTGCGACAAAACCCGTGCGTATCGATTTCTTCGATGACGACATCGAGTCGTTGCGCTACTTCTCCGCCGAGACCCAGTTGTCCGGCGAGCACATCACATCGGTCGACATACTGCCTGCACGGGAAGTACCGCTCGATGCCGATGCGATTCGCCAGTTTCGTGACCGCTACCGGGAGCGCTTCGAAGGTCAACCAGGCAAATCGCGCATTTATAACGACATCTCCGAGGGTATCGCACACGGCGGCATCGAGTACTACCTGCCCCTCTTTTTTGAATCGACCGCCTCCCTGCCCGACTTCCTGCCCACCGACTGCATCGTGCTCGCCCCGGCCGGCCTCGATGCTTTGCTGGAACAGTTCTGGGTCGAGGCGCGGGAACGCTACGAGCTCTGCAGTCTCGATCGCGAACGCCCGATCCTGAGCGTTGAAGAAACCTTTGTCGCACCCGAGACAATCCCTGAACGTCTCGCGTCGTTTTCGAACATTCGCTATGCCACTCAATCCATCGCTGAGACCGGTGGAAGTCTGAACTTCAATACACGCATGCCGCCCGCGATGAAGATCGAGGCACGCTATGAGGACGCTGCCGCCGCACTGATGCAGTTCCTCGGCGATTTCGACGGCCGGGTCCTGTTTACGACCGATTCGCCAGGCCGTCGCGAACAACTGTTCGACATGATTTCGGGACGCGGCCTCGACCTGGTTCGCATCGAGACGTGGCAGGATTTCAGGGACGACACGCATCGCATTGGGGTGGCGGTCGCGCCGGTCGACAACGGCATGTTGTTGCCGGGCGCAAAGGTCGCCGTCATCAGCGAACAGCAGCTGTTCGGTGAGCGCACCCACACACGCAAGCGCCGCCGCAGGAGCGACCGCGATCCTGAAACAATTATTCGCCAGCTCAACGATCTCGAACCCGGATCCCCGGTGGTACACGAGGAATACGGCGTTGGTCGCTACCTCGGACTGACAACGCTTGAGGCCGGAGGTATTACGGCCGAGTTCCTGCATCTTGAGTACGCGGATAACGACAAACTGTACGTGCCGGTGCACGCACTGGACCTGATCTCTCGCTATACGGGTGCCTCACCCGACAACGCGCCGTTGCATCGCCTCGGCAGCGATCAATGGGCCAAAGCAAAACGTCGTGCCATACGAAAGATCCGCGACGTCGCAGCGGAGCTGCTCGATGTATACGCGCGCCGCGCCGCGCGGCCGGGGCATCGCTTCCGCTGGCCCGAATCTGACTACCGCACCTTCGAGTCGGGGTTTCCGTTCGAACTCACCGAAGACCAGGCGCACACGATCGACGATGTTCTCGAAGACCTCGGCAGCGACCAGCCGATGGATCGCGTTGTCTGCGGCGACGTCGGTTTCGGCAAGACCGAGGTCGCGCTGCGAGCAACGTTCGCCGCCGTACATGGCGGCAAGCAGGTTGCAGTGCTCGTGCCAACAACCCTGCTCGCCCAGCAGCATGGACAGAATTTCCGGGATCGCTTCGCTGACTGGCCCATACGCGTTGAGGTCCTGTCGCGTTTTCAGTCCGCCAAGGAGGTCAAGGACATCATTGCCGGCTTGCAATCAGGCGCAGTTGACGTCGTGATCGGCACGCACAAACTGCTGCAACACACGAAGGACTTCCACGACGTTGGCCTTGTTATCGTCGATGAAGAGCACCGCTTCGGTGTTCGCCACAAGGAAACCATCAAGTCGCTGCGTAGCGAAATAGATATCCTGACCCTGACAGCGACGCCTATCCCAAGAACGCTCAACATGGCTCTGGGCGGTCTCCGCGAAATGTCCCTGATAACGACACCGCCGGCCGAGCGCCTTGCGGTGAAGACGTTTGTTTCAGAGTGGAATGATGTCGTCATTCGCGAAGCCTGCCTGCGTGAAATCAAACGCGGCGGCCAGGTGTATTTCATTCATAACCGCGTGGAGGACATCGGTCGGATAGAACAGCAGCTCGAAAAACTCGTTCCCGAAGCCAACATCCGTATCGGGCACGGCCAGATGCCCGAGCGCGAACTCGAGCAGGTCATGCTCGACTTCTATCACCGGCGCTTCAATGTGCTGCTGTGCACAACCATCGTCGAGAGTGGCATCGATGTGCCGACAGCCAACACCATCATCATCAATCGCGCCGACCGCTTCGGCCTGGCGCAGCTGCATCAGCTGCGCGGCCGGGTCGGTCGGTCACATCACCGCGCCTATGCGTACCTGGTTGCTCCTCCGAAAGCCGTCATGACAGCCGATGCCATCAAGCGGCTTGAGGCCATCGACTCGCTGGAGGATCTCGGCTCCGGCTTCACGCTTGCCACTCACGATCTCGAGATTCGTGGTGCCGGGGAACTGCTGGGGGACACGCAAAGCGGCCAGATCCAGGAGATCGGATTTTCGCTGTATACAGAGCTGCTCGGTCGGGCGGTGGAGTCACTGCGGGCCGGCAACGAGCCGGATCTGGAAGCGCCATTGCACGCAGGCGTGGAGATCAATCTGCATGTCCCCGCATTGTTGCCCGATGATTATGTGCCGGACGTGCACCTGCGGCTCATTCTCTACAAACGAATCTCGGCCGCTGAAACGGCAGCGGAACTCCGCGAGTTGCAGGTCGAGCTGATTGATCGCTTCGGCCTGCTTCCGGACAGCGCCAAGAATCTCGTGCGTATCGCAGCCCTCAAGAAGCTCGCTACACGTGCCGGAATCGAGAAGATCGACGCCGCTGACAGTGGTGGCTACCTTGTTTTTGGCCAGGACAGCCGCATTGACCCTGTCGCACTCATTCAATTAGTGCAAAATGACAGCAAGCGATACCGCTTGCAGGGCTCCCATCGGCTCCAGATAAAGGACGACCTGGGTGATCTCGAGAAGCGATTCGTTACAATCGAGAACCTGTTGGGCCGTCTTATGGTCAAAGAAGATGATGATGCGTAAGTTGACAATCAGCCTGCTGTCCCTGGCTATGTTCCTGCCCGCAATGGCACAGGAGATGCTCGGCGACATTGAATTGGAAGAAGTGCCGGAGATTCGCCGCTATACGGTGGAGATGATCGTCTTCCTGTACGCCCAGGAAGTTATGACCGGCAGCGAGATCTTCCCGCCCGACGAACCTGAGCCCGAATTGCCAGAGCTCGAAGAAGACATTGAATTTTTCGAAGAGCTGCCCGAGGAACCCGGGGAAGAGCTCGAGCCCCTGCCCGATCTAGAGCTTGTCATGCTCGACGAAGCGGACTTTCAGCTCGGTGAGATTATGGACCGCATGAAGCGGCTGGATGTCTATGAGCCCATCATGCATTTTGGCTGGACCCAGGCCACCTGGCCGGACGAACAAACCGAGGCCATCCCGTTGCAGCGGCTGGCACCGCCGCCCGCTGGGCTCGATGGCGCATTAACACTCTATCTGAGCCGCTACCTGCACCTCGTTGTCGATCTGCAGTTGGAAGCCAGTGACGGCATGGTCATCAAGCAGGACGAAGTCGAACGGCTTGGCGACGTTATGGCAGGCGACCTGTTCAATGGCATGGAAGCGCAGTCAACAGAGCTGCCGGCCTACTACCGCATCCAGGAAAACCGCATCCTCAAGAACGGCGAGCTACGCTATTACGACCACCCGAAATTCGGGGTACTGGCAAAAGTCACCCGCGTTGAGGATGAAGAGGAAGAAAGCGGCGAAGTCGAATTACTCGGGTACGGTTCCGAGTAGCGCGTCCAGGAAATCCGCTGCACCGCGCTGATCATTCGCCGTATCGGCGACCGCAACCTCGAACGTCACCGTAACGAACTTCGACGAACTCGACCTCGGGTGATGTAGCCCAAGCTCGCGCACAGCAGTGGATATCCGAGCTGCGAATTCACGTACACCGTGCTCGTCAGACGCGTGTGACAGTGCCACGAAGCAAGCACCGTCCGGCCGGGCAACGACGTCGCTCGCGCGTCTGAGGCAGCGGCGTATCGCAATCCCTACCCGGCGCAGGCAGGAATCCGCAGCATGTCGTCCGAATACTTCGATGTAGGCGTCAAACTCATTGAGCCTGAAGACGACCACCGACAAACGCCCTTTGTCTCGCGCTGCGACCGCCCAATCGTGTTCAAAGACCTCGCGGAATGCCCTTCCGTTGAGCAGCCCCGTAATCGGGTCGTCGCGGGAAAGATCCCGAATGCGGCGTTTGGCCTTGAGCAAGGCGTGGTGCATCTCGGCGCCGTCAGCTGTCGTCGAACTGGTACTGCTGCGCCAGTATGCGGCGTAATTGCGGGCTGTCTTGTCACCGCTCAGCTGCAACGGCTTCATAACAAGCAGGTATTCGCGGCTGCGGTACTCGACCGGGAAACTCGTTTCCTGGCCCGAACGCACTGATTCACTGACCTCAAGCGCCAGTTCGCGACCCGCGATCTCCTCGATAACGTCTGCGAAAGGCTTGCCGGCCACATCATCGCCACCGATTGGTGAAAATGCCGAGTTGGCAAATGCCACGGGCCAGTCAGCCTGGTCCACGCTAACGATCAGTATGGGCTCCGTCGTGCTGGCCAGAACCTGTTCGAAGATATCGCGCTTAACGGGTTTCATCGTTGGGCATCATACCGCTTCGAAGAAGGCTCGAAGTAACGACATCGTCGCATTTCTGGCTGCGAGCGTGCTCGCCTCGACGTCGTCATGAATGGGCACGTCGCCACGACCTGCCGCACGATTGACGATCATGGCTATACTCGCATAGTCAACACCGACCTCCCGAGCGATCGCCGCCTCGGGCATTGCGGTCATCCCTATGTAGTCGGCGCCGTCGCGCTCCAGGCGGTCGACCTCCGCCGCTGTCTCGAGCCGCGGGCCCTGGGTCGCCGCATAGACCCCACCATCGTGGCAATCCACGCCGGCCCTGGCCGCTGCAGCTAGCAGATCACGGCGCAGGCCTTCCGAGAATGGCTCCGTGAAATCAATGTGCTCGACCTTGCCCCGCCGTCCGTCGTAAATGGTGTGTTCCCGGCCCCAGGTGTAATCGAGCAGCTGATCTGGAATCGCAATCTGTCCCGACTCCCGGAGATCCGTAACGACACCGACGGTGTTCAGTCCGATTACCGCATCAGCGCCGAGCACTTTCAACGCAACAACGTTCGCGCGGTAGTTGATGACGTGTGGCGGCAGCGAATGGCCTTCGCCATGGCGAGCAAGCGTCAATACCTGTATCTCGCCAAACTGGAGCCGGTGGACGGGGGCCGACGGTTTCCCATAGGCCGTCTCAACCATGGCACCCGGATCCGCGCCCGGAAGATGTTCCCAGCCGCTCCCAATGATGAGTCCAAAGGTTGTCGCCATCAATCGCCCCTAGGCATCCAGGTGAAACTCGGGACGGTCGCTCCAGTGAGAGAACCGTTCGTTAATTGATTGCCACTCCTCGCTCGCCAGCAAGGTCTCGCGCAACGGCTGCCCCGTGCCATGCAAGCGCGCCAGTCGGACAAGCGACAGAGGATTTGAGTACTCATTGAGGGCATCTACGGCTTCGTGCGCCGCATCGCGGTCGTTGCATACAAGAATCATGTCACAGCCGGCCGCAAGCGCCAGGCGTCCGCGTTCCGCCATCGAACCATAGTCCCTTGTCGCTTTCATACTCAGGTCGTCACAAAAAACTGCGCCACCGAAACCCAGGCGTGAGCGCAATTCTCGCTGAATCCAGTACTCGGAAAAACCCGCCGGGTTTGCGTCGATCTTCTCATAGACGATGTGCGCGAGCATGACCCCCGCAATTGCGCCATTATTGACCAGCCGTTCGTAAGGACGCATGTCGTCGAGCACGATGCCATAGTCTCTGCGATCGACCGGGAGTTTCAGGTGAGAATCCGCAATGACGGCGCCGTGGCCCGGGAAGTGCTTTGCAACCGCCGCCATACCGGCGCTGCGCAATCCTCGGGCAAATGCATTCGACAGGTCGGCGACGGCATCTGCCTTGCGATGAAATGACCTGTTACCAATGATCTCGCTGATACCCCAGTCGAGATCGACACAGGGCGCGAAGCACAGGTCGACGCCAACGGCGCGCAGCTCCGACGCGATCAGCCAGCCGGCCTCGCGAGCGGCCTGCAGCCCGGACTCCGGGTCGCGATCGAACTCGCGTCCAATAAGACGCATCGGTGGGACCGCTGTGAACCCTTCGCGAAAGCGTTGTACACGACCGCCTTCATGGTCGACGGCTACCAGTAACGGCGGACTCCGCAACGCGCGAATTTCGCCAACCAGGTCGGCGATCTGTTCCGGGGACTCGTAGTTACGTGTAAACAGGATGACGCCGCCCACAGCGGGCTCCCGCAACAGGTCGCGGTCAGCTGGGCTAAGGGACAACCCTTCTATGTCGAGCATCACGGGTCCGAGCGACATCCGTTGAGCCTCATTGCCTGCGGTCACGATTTCTTGAATACCGCGATTGATTCTACATGTGCCGTGTGCGGGAACATATCAATGATCCCGGCCGATTCAAGCTGATAACCCTGCTCGTGGACCAACGTTTCAGCGTCACGCGCCAACGTGCCGGGATGACACGATACGTAGACAATCCGTTCCGGCCCGAACAGGTGCATGCGTGTTACCACCTCTGCAGCGCCGCTGCGGGCGGGGTCGAGCAACATACGATCCCAGCCCTCTTTCACCCAATTTTCGGTGCCATCGATCTTGCTCAGGTCTGCGACTCGAAATGACACGTTATCGAGGCCGTTGCGATCGGCGTTCATGGCGGCGCGTTGTGTCAGGCTCGCCTCGCCTTCGACACCCAGCACGGTGCCTGCCTGCCGCGCGAGCGCTAATGAAAAGTTACCGATCCCACAGAACAGGTCAAGTACCCGGTCACCGGGACCGACACCCAGTTGTTCCGTCGCAAAATGAACCATGCGCCTGTTGATGTCACTGTTGACCTGCACGAAGTCGATGGGCTCGAAGTCCACGCGTATGTCGAATTCGGGCAACGTGTAGTACAACGGGTCATCGACCGCATCGGGATAGAACAGCGCAACCGTGTCCAGTCCACCGGTCTGCAAATAGATACGCAGATCATGCGTCTCACCAAACTGGCGCAGCAGGCCGTTGTCGGCTTCGGTGGGCGGATCGAGAACGCGAAACACAAGTGCGATAGCGTTCTCGGCCACAGCAACCTCGATCTGCGGCAGGCGCGCCTTTATTGACAGGCTGCCGATCATCTCGCTTAGGTCCGCGATCATTCCATCGACAGGCTGCGCCAGTACTTCACAGCGCTGCATGTCCGTAATGTACGGCGCGTGCCGTTCGCGAAAGCCGACAAGTGTGCGGCCCTTACCGTAAACATCCTTGACCGCCAGTCGCGCACGACGACGATAGTTCCAGACGGGCCCTGTCATTGGTTCGAGCCACGTCTCGGGCGTCACGCGTCCGATACGTTCCAGGTTATCTCTTAGCGTTTGCGCCTTGATAGCGCGTTGATGCTCGGGTGTGATGTGTTGTAACGAACAGCCACCGCAGTGGCCAAAGGCCTCACATTTCGCTTCGATCCGGTCGGATGATGACTCGTGTACCTCGAGCAATTCGGCTTCATCGAAGTTACGGCGGAACTTGCGGCGCTGGTAGGTGACGGTCTCGCCTTCGAGCGCGCCGGCAATAAAGACCTTCTTGCCGTCAGTGTCTGCGATACCGCGGCCGTCATGCGTGACGCCGCCGATCACGGCTGTTTCCGGCCCGCGCCGCTTTTTCCGTGCCATTACTGGTTCGTCTCTGGCCAGGCCTGGAGGAATTCATTGAGATGTGGCTGGTCCATGCCGGCCAGCGTACTGCGCACAAGCGCATACTCGCGCTGCAGGTCCTTAACGTCGAGGTTGCCGCGCATGAATTCGAACCGGAGGTATACCAGCCAGGTGTTCAGGACATCGGTCTCGCAGTAGTCACGAATTTCCTTGATGCCACCCTCGAGATACTTGTCCCACACTTTGTCCCCACTCATTCCCAGCTTGCCCGGAAAACCCAGCATCACCGCGATTTCATCGAGCTTCGCGAACGCACGATTATTGAAGTTCGCGAGCACATCCATCAGATCCATATGGCGCCAGTGATAGCGGCTCAGGTAGTTGTTCCATTTGAAATCACGATCGGATTCGCCGTTCTCCCAATAGCGCGGCGCCTGGATACCGTGCTTGAGGGCGCGGTAGTGCAGGACCGGCAAATCGAAGCCGCCGCCGTTCCAGGAGATCAGGTCAGGCGTATAGCGGTCGACGCCGTCAAAGAAACGCTTGACGAGTTCGGCTTCGCCGGAGCCCTCATCACCAAGGCTCCAGACCTTGAACGTGTCGGCCGTCCGAAATGTAACGGAAATTGCCACCACACGATGCTGGTGCAACGGCAGGAAGTCGTGCCCGACAGCCTGCTGGCGTTTGAACGTCATCGCCGTTGCGACGTCCTCGTCGGACAGGCCATCCAGTTCAAGTAATTGGCGCCCGGCTTCAACGTCGGGAACAGTTTCGATATCGAATGAAAAACAGTGCATGTGTTTGTCTAACCCTTGTGTTCCGCGTGTTCGACGACCGCGAAGGCCATCACCAGCCCGGCGTCATCAGTGAGACTGACGTGACCGCTGCCAATACCGAGGCGTGCACAGACTCGACTGCCCCGCTCGGACCAGACTATTACAGGTCGACCCCAGTCGTTGTTCAAAATTCCCACGTCACGCAGCCACACACCGTGAGCAAAACCGGTCCCCATTGCTTTCACCGTAGCCTCTTTGCCTGCGAAACGCATGGCAAGGAAGCGCACCGGGTTCTTGCTGCGCTCGTACAGCTCCATCTCCTCTTCCATGAGGATACGCCTGGCGAAGTGATCGCCAAAGCGTCCGTAGATCTGTTCTATGCGACTGAGCTCGACAATGTCGGTTCCAATACCAAATATCACCGGTTGATTACTCCTTACGCGCTTCGAGCATCAGGCGCTTCATTTCAGCAACGGCCGGACCGAGGCCATCGAAAACTGCCCGCGCAATAATGGCATGGCCAATGTTGAGTTCGACCACTTGTTCGATGCGCGCGATCGGTTTGACGTTTTGGTAATGCAGGCCGTGACCTGCATTAATCACGAGACCGAGACCGTGCCCATAGCGCGCCGCATCGACAATGCGCTCAAGTTCATCTGCCTGCTCATTACCTTCGGAATCGGCATATTTGCCCGTATGAAGCTCTACGACCGGCGCACCGGCCGCGACCGCCGCATCGAGCTGCGCACGCTCCGGGTCGATAAACAGCGATACGCGGATACCCGCTGCGCCCAGCTCCTTGCAGGCGGCACGGACCTTGTCGAGCTGGCCGGCAACATCGAGCCCGCCTTCGGTCGTCAGCTCCTCGCGTTTTTCGGGCACCAGGCAAACGTCTGTCGGACCGATGTGCTTCGCGATCGCGACCATCTCGTCAGTCACAGCCATCTCGAGGTTCATATGGGTACGCATAACCTCACTGATCTCGTCGAGGTCGTGGTCCTGGATATGCCGACGATCCTCACGCAAGTGGACGGTAATACTGTCTGCACCGGAGCGCTCCGCCAACTGGGCGGCTTCCGCCGGACGTGGATATGTCGTGCCACGGGCCTGCCGGAGTGTGGCAACGTGGTCTATATTGACGCCAAGATAAATTGGGTTTTCTTTACTCATTCGTGTTGCCTGGTTTCCGGGGTGGCGCAATTCTACCGCGATGCACCTCCAGCAGCACCTTGCGGCTCTTTAGTTCCTTACCGCCGAGGTGATAACCGACGACGTCGCGCAACAGCCGGTTGGCGGCACGGAGTACCTCCGCGTCATCGAACTGCGCCGCCGCTATCGCCAGCAATGTGGCGCCACTGAATACAAGCGGTCCCTCCTTGCGCTCGACGGGAACCGGCCCGTCCTCGACCCGGTAGTCGTAGTGACGATCAGGGTCGACGTCGTCATGAGTGCCCGCTACACGATCGAGGTTTAGCGCATAACCCAGCAGGCTGAGGAACTCGAGTTCGAACTGCCGCAGGTTGGCCGCGACATTCGGCGTGCCGCACAGCGCTCGGATCGACTGTTCGTAAAGATCGTAGATCTCGGGCTGGGGATCGTGACGGTGCAGAAAATGCAGCATCAGCTCATTGACGTAGTACGCCGACAACAACGCGTCGCCACGCAGGCCGGATGGCGCACCTGAGGCTTCGGCACCGGTCAACGTACCGAGATCAGACTTTGCCACCCACGAAACTCGCAATGGCAAGAACGGGCGCAACACGCCGGCCAGGCGGGACTTGGAACCACGGCTGCCGCGCGCCACGACGGCCACCTTGCCATGGTCGCGCGTCAGGATGTCGAGTATCTGGCTGGAATCTTGAAATGGCCGATGATGCAGGACATAACCCGGCTGTTGCTGAACGCGCCTGCTCATCGACGATCGCTGCTAGGGTGCTTCGTAACCGAGGTTCATGAGATCCTTCTCGTTGTCGGCCCAGTTGCTCTTTACCTTGACCCACAGCTCCAGGTGCACGTTGCAGTGCAACAGTTCCTTGAGTTCGACGCGCGCGGACGTGCCGACTTTCTTCAGCACACCGCCATTCTTGCCAACGACAATCCCTTTCTGGCTGTCGCGTTCGACCCAGATGACAGCGTTAATCGTAACGCCCTTGTCGTCAGCGACATAACGCTCGACCTGCACGGTCAGGCCATACGGGAGCTCCTGGTGGAGCATCAGCGTGAGCTTTTCACGAATCACTTCGGCTGCATGGAACTCCTTGCTGCGATCCGTGTGCATATCCTCGGGGAACAGCGGTGGTGATTCCGGGAGGAACTTCGGCAGTATTGACATTAACTGGTCGAGATTGTCGTGTTTATGCGCTGAGATCGGAATGATCTCGGCGAAGTCATGCCGCGCCGCCATCAAGCCCAGCGCGTCCAGAAGTTTCTCCCTGGGATGCACCTTGTCGATTTTATTGAGCACCGCGACTACCGGTGCATGGGCCTGTTTGAGACGTTTAAGGACGTCATCGTCCTCGGTCGTCCAGTGTGTCGCATCAGTCACGAATAGAATGACATCGGCATCTGCGAGCGCATTGGCGGCCGTGCGATTCATCATCCTGTTCATCGCTTTGCCAGCCTTGCGATGCAAGCCAGGCGTATCGACGAAAATAATCTGCGCCGTGTCAGCAGAATGCACGGCGAGAATTCGGTGTCGCGTGGTCTGCGGTTTCGCTGTAACGATGCTGATCTTTCGACCCATGACGGCGTTGATCAGGGTAGATTTGCCGACATTGGGTCGCCCTATGACGGCAACCATTCCGCAGCGGTGCTCACTCATGGGCGTTCCCCGCAAAAATTTCCAGCATTCGCCGCGCCGCCTTTTGTTCTGCCTTGCGCCGCGTCGTAGATTCACCTTCGGTCATCTGGGATAACTCGCTGACTGTGCAGGAGACAATGAAGCGCTGCTGGTGTGCTTTGCCCGTGGCCTCGACAAGCTCGTAATCGGGCACGGATAGCTTGCGAGCCTGCAACCATTCCTGCAAGCGTGTCTTGGCATCACGCAGATCTTCGGCGTCTGGCAGCTCCTCCAGTCGCCGGGAATAAACACGTTCGATAATTTCCGTTGCGGCCGCAAATCCTGAGTCCAGGAATACGGCTCCAAAAATCGCTTCCAGGGCATCAGCAAGGATCGACTCGCGACGATGCCCGCCCGTCTTGCGTTCGCCACTGCCCAGAATCAGGTGTTCACCGATACCCAGATCAGCAGCCAGTTTTGCGAGAGAGGTATCCTTGACCAGCGATGCACGTAACTTGCTGAGGTCGCCTTCGCTGGCGTCGGGCCGAAGCTTAAAGACGGCATCGGAAATGACGAAGTCAAGTACGGCATCGCCGAGAAACTCCAGGCGCTCATTGTTGCTGCCATTTGCGCTTCTGTGCGTAAGGGCCTGGGTCAACAGGCTCGTATCGTGAAAGCGATAGTGCAGCGTCTTGTCGAGCCAGCTCTCGGCCTTTTCCAATGTTATCGCTCTTTATTGCCGGGCCGCCTTGCGGCCAGCGGTAGCTAGCGGCGGATTAGCGTTCTCTTGTCGAAGTCCACCACGAATGAAACGTTGGCAATGAACGGGGACTTGTGCGAGTAGGTTGCCGCAACTTCCAAGCCTCCATCAACCGTGGTCACCTTGACGTCTTTGGCGGTAATGACGCCAACGCTCTCGATGTCAAAACGACGCGAAATAGAGGTACGCACTGCGGCACGCGTGGCACCTTGACCATCAAATTCCTGAGTCACGCCGTCCACGACGCCGACGATTTTCATGTAGTTCAGGTAGATAGGGGTCAAACGGATACCGGCGAAGGCGAACAGCCCGACGAATAGGACGAGGATAATCAGGCCTAATGTCGTCATGCCGGCCTGATGGCGCTTGCATCGCCTTTTTTCCAAGTAATTCAAAGACATACTACCTTCTCCGCTCAATCCACTGCGCTGGTATCGCGCTACATCGCTTAACGTAACGCGATCTTACCGGTCAAATCAGTGACTGACACCACATTATTGGATTTTTGTACCGACACGGCCCCAGTCCGGCATGTTCCACGGCACGAAATGCATCCAGATGCGAACCGCCTCGCCGACAAGGAACTCCTCGGGAATCGCCCCGATAAAGCGACTGTCCTTGCTGCGGTCACGATTGTCGCCCATCACAAAGAAATGCCCTTCGGGCACCCGGTACGTGTTGTCGCGCGTCGAAAAATCGGGGTTAGTGACCAGAATCTCGTGCACCCGGCCGTCGAGATCCTCCACGAACATCGGCACGTTCCACGGATTGTCTTCGTCACGCTGAAGATCGACTGGCTGCCCATTAATGGTCAACCGGTGCCGCTCATAAACCACGGTATCGCCAGGCAGCCCAATCACGCGTTTGATGTAGTTGATGCTCGGATCTGACGGCAGGCGGAACACGATGACATCCCCCCTCTCCGGACTGCCCGTCTCAATAACCTTGGACTCCGTGACCGGCAGGCGCAGGCCATAGGCGTACTTCTTGACGAAAATGAAGTCCCCTTCCAGCAGCGTCGGCATCATCGAACCGGACGGAATACGAAACGGTTCAAAGATGAAGGAACGAAAGATCAGGACAAACAACAACACCGGGAAAAATGAGCGAGCATACTCTACGAGTATTTGTTGACCGCCCGGCGCTTGCCGACTGTCTTCCATGTCGGTTTTCCAGACCAGCTTGTCCAGTACAACGATGACACCCGTCAACGCTGTCAGGACCGTCAGAATCAATGCCAGATTAATAATCAATATTCGTACTCACTTGTCTGTTCGCAATACAGCGAGGAATGCATCCTGCGGGATCTCTACCGAACCAACCTGTTTCATTCTTTTCTTGCCGGCCTTCTGTTTCTCCAGCAGCTTACGTTTACGCGACACGTCACCACCGTAGCACTTGGCCGTCACATTCTTGCGCAGCGCCTTAACTGTGCTGCGCGCGATAACCTGACTGCCAACGGCTGCCTGGATCGCGACGTCAAACATCTGTCGAGGTATCAATTCTCTCATTTTTTCGACCAATTCTCGTCCACGAGTTCTCACATTCTCTTTGTGGAGGATGATCGAAAGGGCGTCAACGCGCTCGTTGTTGATGAGCACATCCAGCCGCACCAGCTGCGCCGGCTGAAAACGCAGGAAATGATAGTCAAACGACGCAAACCCCCGGCTGACCGATTTTAGACGGTCGAAAAAGTCGAGAACGACCTCAGCCAGCGGCAACTCGTATTCAATCGCAACCTGCCCACCAAGGTAACGCATCTGCTTTTGTACTCCGCGTTTCTCGATACACAGCTTGATAACAGCACCGACGTGCGCCTCCGGAACGAGGATATTGGCTGAAATAATCGGTTCGCGCAGTTCCGAGATTTCGTTTGCCGGCGGCAATTTGGAGGGATTGTCGACGTAAAGTGCTTTGCCGCTTGTATCGATAACCTCGAACACGACGGTTGGTGCTGTCGTTATCAGTTCGAGGTCGTACTCGCGTTCGAGGCGCTCCTGCACAATTTCCATATGCAACATGCCAAGGAAGCCGCAGCGGAAGCCAAATCCCAAAGCCGCTGACGTCTCGGGCTCAAAATGCAGGGCCGCGTCATTCAGGCGCAACTTCTGCAGTGCCTCTCTGAA
>Ga0316201_10000357_pt1 | contig 25094 bp, 23 predicted proteins | sample CS6wburrow_MG_FD_204516 | JGI IMG/M metagenome (GOLD analysis project Ga0316201, IMG submission 204516) | Coastal sediment microbial communities from Delaware Bay, Delaware, United States - CS-6 worm burrow | ecosystem: Environmental > Aquatic > Marine > Coastal > Sediment | place: USA... | reverse complement strand
CCCAAATGTTGGGAGTACAGTAGCAAGTACTTGTGTAATTAACCAGGCGACAACCAAATAAGCCAGGGCAGACTTAATTACATTACGTCGCTTTAATTCGTTAAAGTAGTCCTTGAAGTTCATGCTTAGCTGGTTACCCGCTAAAAATATAAAAAAATAACATGAGGGTCTTTGATTTAGACAAATTGATGGAATATTAATAGTATCTGGTAGTACCTAATTCCTTGGATAGTATAAAAGCCATCTACTACAGTAAACTATGAAGGGTAGGTTTGCTGGACTATTAAAGGACTAAATTCCTTTTAATTTGCTACGATTTTAGTAGAAAAACATAATATTCGCCGTGTTTCTAGGTTATCTACTGATATAGGATTACTTTTTACTTATTAATATCCTAATTGAATTTGTGCGTTTTATATGCAACGACTTAAGATCTTCATAATAACATCCATAGTGCTTATTGCTTTGTTAGGCCTAACCATTAGCTTCAGTGAGCCCATAGTACCATTAGGATCGGCAATGTCAGTTGCAAGTACGCAGAATAAAAAAGAGCTGTTAGATCCAACGGCGGCAGCACTATATCATTGGCAAAAACAGGAATTAAAAACTGCGGTTAAAGCGTATTTTGAGAAGGCCATTGCGTCCGGATACATAGTGGGTGCAGGGGTGAGCATTGTAAAAGGGGATTCAATTGTACTGTCAGAAGGATTCGGGAAAAGAAATAGTAAAACGAATAAGAAGGTTGATGGCCAAACCATATTCAGGCTAGGGTCACTGTCTAAGGGATTTGCAGGTATCCTTGTTGCCAATATTATAAATGAAGGCACCATGCATCGGGAAGATAAGGTAAAGGATTATATTCCCCAATTTCAGTTAGGAGACCATCAAAATACAGATAAAATTACCCTGGCCAATATATTATCACATACCGCCGGGGCAGCTTACCACAGTTTTACCAATCTGGTTGAAGCCGGATTACCGCTGTCAGATATTGCCGAGCGCTTTAAAGATGTAACCCCAATTAGTGATCCCGGGGATATGTATAGCTATCAGAATGCCTTGTTTGCCCTCTCAGGCGAGATGATATACAAAGCTACAGGCCAGGATATCACCAAATCTTTGGAGAACAGATTTTTTAATCCCCTGGGGATGTGTTCCACAACTATGGATTATGAATCTCTGCAACATGCGGAAAATGTAGCAATGCCCCATTCAAAATGGCGAAACAGATGGAAGCCTAAAAAACTTAATGATCATTATTACAACGCTATCGCGGCAGGAGGTATTAGCGCCAGTGCCATGGATATGGGAAAATGGATGCGTTTTGTCCTTGGTCATAACCCGGAGATCATGGGTGTTTCGGCCTTGTCGGAAGCTTTTAAACCAGTTGTTGAAATTAAAGGGCGCAGCAAATATTATCAGCGCTGGCCAGGACATATATCATCGCATTATGGCTTTGGGTGGAGGATACATAAATATGTTGAGGGTCATACAGCGCAGGAAAAAACCATTTGGCACCATGGCGGAAGCGTCAATAATTTCAGAAATGAAATCGCGGTTTACCCGGAAGCCGATATGGGGATCTGTGTACTGTTAAATAGTAATTCAAGGCTCGCAAGAACGGTTATTCCGGACTTATACAACATCATCCAGGAGGTTTATTCACAAACTACTGCTCATATGGCCTCTACTAATTTTCCTGAGGGCAATCCGAATCTTTGAGTAAGCCATAAATGAGTCTGCCTATTTGCAGACAGGCCTGGCACGCTTGCTAGCTTAGGTTACACTTACAAGATTAACTATTCACTTCCGCTAAATTTCCGATTCGAGCTCCTGTATTAAATGTTCGATCTGGTCTGCCATATATCCAGACATATTGGCCCTGTAAGTAGATTCGTCTACTATATTTATTAGAATGGCCCTAATCTCAGGGTGGGATAAAAAAGTTTCTAGCGGGTGCTCTAAAACTGCTGCATCTGTATAGGCAAACCCCTTGGCAGTGAATATTTTCTTTAGCATTTCCGTGGGATTGGTGTCACGGTCATCGCCGTCGAATGCAAATGTGGTTCTGTCGTAATAGTCGAGTATCTTGGTTTTGAGATCTTTGTTTTTGAAATGTGCCAAAAGCCCGGTATTTTTAAATTCTTCCATCGTATTAATTCTGGGAGTCATATGAATATATCTAAGCAGCCATGAAAAACTCCTGATGACAAATTGCTGATCATAGGTGTCAGGTACTGGTCCGCGAAATGAGCCCTCCTGATCCATGGCAGGAAGATCACCTGCTTCAGTAAAAAGTACCGGATCTTTGGCCAGGCCGTATTGTTTAATCAAATAATATACGGCGTGTACACGAAAGGCATGAAAACCCCGTACATCATCATAGGCAAATTTATCCCTTTGAAGATCTGAAATAAGAGCACTGAGTTGGGAGGTAATGTTTTCCTGAATGGTATTTTCTTCATTCCAGTTGTTGATCTGTAAGGCAATCAGAATTCCAATGACAACCAGGACAATCTCGCCAATAGCATATCTCATATACCTTAACGGCTTATTATCATCAGCTAATTTTTTACGGATTTTTCTGAAGAAGTTGATCATGAAAGTGGTTGGTTGTATTTTCTAAGATAATAAATTATAAGAGACTTTAAGCCAGTCTAATCATGTAGAATTGTATTACCACCACAGTATATACCAATACTGACTACGCTTTGGTCAGGGACGGTTCATACCCGCAAAGCAGGGAGATCTCGCAGTCACATTACAGGGTGTTGTTTTAGAACTAAAATTAAATACATTAATGCTTGCTTATCATTTTTATGCAGCACAAAACGGTCCGATACATTTGGTAGTCGTGAATATCACAAGCAATGGATAACTCGCGCTTCTAGTTACTAATGATCGGTCAGGATTAATAAATTCGGTTATTTTTCTAACTTAACATACTCTGCTTCTCCGAAAGGAAGATACTTATTATCCTTAAAGACGAAATCTTCAACTTTTATATGCTTGTTATTTGTAATTGAGTAAATTGTTTTTCCTTTTTCAGAAGTATCATCTCCCCATAAAACTGTCATTGAATGATCCTTGATTATCAAGCTTAACGGTAACATTAATCCCCTTGAATCGAACCAATAACCTTTATTTTGTCTAAAATCATAATACGCATTAGCTCGCATTACGCGTTCTATTCCTGAGCCATCTTCAAAACTGTTTTCAAAAATCAGTTTTACAAATTTATCATTCAGCTCATATTCCCATAGCATCTTAAAAGTTGCTTTCTGGCCAAACAGAGTTCCATGGCCCAACCAATTTCCAATAATTGAATCTGAAAAACCAGTCGTGGTTTGCGAATAACTAGTTCCAAAAAAAATTAGAAAACAACACGAAAAGAAGTATTTTTTTATCATTGAAGCCAAAAGTTGGTGCCACCCAGTAATTTACTAAATTATTCTAGCAACCTAAATCATTCTGAAAAAAAATACCCATTCAACACTATTTCCGCTTTCTGTACAAGCTGTAATAATACCAGGCAGCGACACCTCCTACAAAGGAAAATACTGCCAACATCCAAAATACATGTTGATGGCCTGCAGCACCCGGAGAATTATCCAGGAGATAACCCATGGCTGGCCCTGCGAAGATATCTGGAGTATAGCCTATAAGAGAAATAAGGCCCACAGCCGTACCCGTAAGAACCAATGGGATCTGCCCTCGCTGCATCACAGCAAAATAGAGCGAACGTGCTGCATACACTCCGGTAGCCACTACTAAGATCGAGATAAAAAACAACGCGGTCTCCGAATCCGTAATCAACCCTGTAGCGAACAACAAGGCACCGAAGAAAGAGACCACAAAACTAACTACCAACCAGTAGGTTGTTTGGGTTCTGTCTGCCAATACCCCAATGAGTACCCCAATAACGGGACGGATAAACAACAAAAAAGTACCTACCTGGGCAGATTGCACCTGATCATACAGCATCACGTCCTGGGCATAGAGTGAAAACACATCGGTTATCTTGTAGCCCACATAGGCACAAAGAATAATGATCATCAATAACCATACGGAGGGCAAACGCAGCACTTCCTGTATTTGTGATATGGTTATTTTATCCAGGATGATTTCTTTTTCTGCTTTGGGATCCATTTTCATAAAAAACCAAACCAATACCCCTACCAGAGTAACTATGCCTGCGGATACCAAAATCACATACTTAAAGGCTGCTCTGCTTTCACCTACGGTCGCCATTGAAATTTCCGAAGTAATAAAGAGTGAAAAAATAAGTATGCCCATGGACCCGAAAAGAGCCCCTACCAATCCACGGCCGCCGTCTAAAAATCCAAAGGCCTTGCCCTGGGAAGTAGACCCGCCCCAAACCCGTGTGGCCTTGATCATTGGAGCCCAGAATAAAAAAATGGTCGTAAAGCCCCAATAGCCATACAATATTTTTAATACAGTATAACTGGGAAAAGTAGCATAGATCAAGCCTCCCAAAGCGGTCATCCATAGTGCCATGGCGATCAATTTTCTTGGAGGAAACTTATCGGCCAGGGGGCCTCCAAAGAGATAGGATACTAAGGCTACAATACCATAGGTGGAAAAACAGATGCCCAATTGTACATTGTCCAGGCCAAATGCATCGAGCACGGTAGGCCTGAAGACCCGCGAAAGAACAAATGGAATAATAAAGACAGACTCCCCGGCCAAAATGAGTAGGAAGAGGAAATGCCAGGGGGCTTTTTTTAACGCCATTAATTTACTTATTGGGCTACTAGTATTCCTGCCATTACAAAAAGTATTTCTACAATGGCAAATTTTAAATATGTTAAGGTCTTATTGTCCATGAGAAACGATCGGCAAATTTGGGCGAAGCATTTGATCATAGCCAGGAATAGATAATGGTTGTCTGGCCAAGATACAGAATAATCGATAAGAAGTATATATTTAACTAAATCCATATGGGGTTAGGACAAATAGTTGGGTTTTTAGTATCTTTTGACCAAAATTATTGTAGCAGCTATGAAAAAATTTAATGCATTACCTATGTACGTCTACCCAATTTTATTTGCCATTTTGTTCAGTTTTGGTGGCTGTTCAGACTCTAGTGGTGAAAATGTCACTGATCCAATTGTGGATTTGCCAGACGCGACAGATCCGGATCCAATTGACCCCAACAGGCCTTGGAATTTAATCTGGGAAGATGATTTTGATACCGATCTTTCACAATGGAATTCCTGGGAAAGTGGTGCGTTTAATAATGAAGTACAGTATTATCGCCCGTCTCAGTTGCAACTGCAAGATGGGATATTAACCATTGATGTGCAACGGGAAACAATTACCGGTGCTAATAACCCTAATGATGCGTCCCTTAAAGAGTTTCAATATGTATCTGGCAGAATAGAAAGCAAGACCACTTTTGGCCCCTCAAATGGTACGGGGGAACTGGAATATCGTTTTATGGCGCGCATAAAGATGCCCGCGGGCAATGGCATGTGGCCTGCATTCTGGTCGTATGGCGATCCCTGGCCAACAAAAGGCGAAATTGATATTATTGAGGCGCGCGGTAATATACCAATGCAATTTTCTTCCAATATTTTCTATGGCACCCAACCCGGCATTCCAATTACAGATAATGCCAATACCGTGGTAGAGCATGAAGTAGACGCAGATATTACAGCAGATTTTCACACCTACGAACTTATTTGGACTGCGAATAGTCTGCAGATATTCTTCGATGATGAACTTTTGCATACCTATAATGCCAATTCTGTAAATTATATAGCTAGTCTTTTTGGGCAAAAACAAAAAATTGTACTGAACACAGCTGTGGGCGGGTTCTTTTTTCCAAACTCGTCGCCTTCATCCTTTGTTGATACGGCGGAGATGCAGGTAGATTGGGTAAGAGTGTATAAGCGATAAGAACTCCGGACAACCAAAACGATTTCTCGCTTGCTAGCAAGGAAATGATCTGAAAATCCTGCAATTCTGGTTGCCAGGCCTACAAGGCGTCTGTTAACCCTGCTATTAACTGATCTATTTCCTCCATACTTGTATAATGTAAAAAAGAAATCCGCAAGACACCAGGGGGGTTGGGGATACCCATATCCATTAGCGGCCGAACGGCATAAAAATCTCCTGTCCCCAACATTAATTTATGCTGGGTTAAGGTGGTATACACTGCTTCAATACTTTTGTTACGGGGAATAATAGCAACAGTGGGTGCCCTTCCTAATGCACTGGTGGGCCCTACTATCCGGACATCGTCCCGGGATCGTAAGAAAGCGAGCAACCGCTCTAACAGCAGTTGTTCATGCTCATAAAATAATGTATTAATGGCCCTGTTTCTTTTAGGGGGCACTACGGACTCCTCAAAATGATGTTCATAGACGGCATCAAAATAATCCAATATGCCACTCACCGATCCAATTTGTGCATGATCCGGGCCGGCAGGGGTTATCATACTTCGGGTGATGCCTTCCTTGAAGAAATGCGATTGATTTTCCATCTTTTTTATCAATGCTTTCTTTACATACATCAACCCTAAATGGGGCCCGAAGGTCTTGTACAGGGAGAAAAGGTAAATATCGGCCCCGAGTGTTTTCAGGTCTGGAAAACCATGCGGTGCAGCGGCCACCCCGTCTACGACACAAAGTGCCCCATGGGCATGGGCCCTTTCACTGATTTGCGTTACAGGGTTGAAATAGCCGATGACATTGGAACAATGTGGAAAGGCTACCATTTTAGTCCTATTAGTAAATAAACGGTCCAAATCTTCCAGGCGCAACAAGCCTGTTTCCTTATCTACATGCCATTCCACCACCTTCATCCCCCGGTCTGCCAGGCGCCTCCATGCACCGGCATTGGCTTCATGATCCTGGCAGGAAACGATGATCTCGTCCCCATCTTTCCACATGGGACGCATGGCATTGGCCAGAACATACACATTTTGTGTAGTAGACGGACCGAAATGAATTTCGGAAGCATCTACATTCAGGTATTCTGCCATCTGCTGATACGACGCATCCATCATTTTCCCGGCCTTATTGGATGCAGGGTAGGGATAATAGGGCTGTACCTTGTTTTTCATATAAAAGTCGGTCAGTTTATGAATAAACTGCGTACAGGGATACGAACCCCCGGCATTTTCAAAAAAGGCCCACCCCTGCAGGGTAGGTTCCGCAAAAGCGGGAAATTGTGCGCGAATAAATGGGATATCAAGTTTCATAACAATGTCTGGGCTTTAATATAGGGTGCTCATGGTGATGTGTTATTCTTCCTAAGATACTGAATTCTTGCACATGCTGCCCGTTCCAAGTATTTCAAATGGGATCCTAAAAAAACTGTTCTTTAAGCATCGATTGAAATTATTCAGTAATATTGCAAAATTTTAATATGGAAGAACTTACGCTTACAACCCCCGCACTTCTATTCTCGGCAATATCATTAATTATGCTTGCATATACCAATAGATTTCTGGCCTATGCAGCTGTGATACGTAATTTGCACGACATCTATCTGGAAAAAAAGGATGATACGCTGATCGAGCAAATTAAGAACCTAAAACTACGGCTCAACCTTACCCGATGGATGCAAATATTTGGGATTACAAGTCTGCTTCTTTGTGTCTTAACAATGTTTCTGGTATATATAGACCAGCATATTTTAGCTATCTGGATCTTTGGCATAGCTCTGATCTTACTGATCATTTCACTAGCTCTTTTAATTAAGGAAATTCAAATTTCTGCGCAGGCCCTTAAGCTTCATCTGAGGGACATAGAAAACCACCTAGAGAAATAATTTAGTTGTAAAAACTACGGCACGCGTTCAAGGTTTTTATGAATAGGAATGAATGCGGCATCTTGCAGAGAACAACTGATACAATGAAGGCCGGTCTTTCCTCTTTTATTTCAAGTTCCTATTTAACGGTAAAACCATAATCTTTCGACTGTAGTCTAAGAATGAAATATTTATTCATATAAATAAATATAAATATAAATAATTGCTAATGAACTAAATACGAAGTTATTTCACTATCTCCTGTTTGGTAATACACCTGGCCGGTTATATCATCAACAGCATAAATAGGTTCGCGGTCCTTACCAAGATTTATTTCTCCCTCAATCTCTCCTGTCAACTTACTCACCTTTAGCAAGACTATATCCTTGTCTTGTTTGGACATGATAAATATAAAATCCCTCCCATCCTTTGTGGCTTTTTTCCTAGCGCTGGCCCGCGTGAAAGCAGCCCTTGCAAAACTTGATGCCTTATCGCCTAATTCGCCATAGGCATTACCCACTTGACCCACTAATTCGGCAGTGAGGACGTCTTCCTGGCGCACCTCTTTTTCTGCGGCAGCCATCGCACCGGAAACATAATAAGATAAAGCGCCAATATATGCTGCCCTGACCGACTCCGCGTACAATAAGGCACGCTTCCAGCCTGGTTCCCGAGGTGCGGCATAATATTTCTGAAAACTTAGCGATCCATCGAAATTGTATTTAGCTACATTCTGATCAGAATGCAGAAAAATACCATCTTCTAAAATTTCAAGCTGTCTAGGGGACTCTTTGCCCTGAAACTTGAGTTCGGCCTGAGACACATCCCGCATTTCTTCCGTTGCCATGTCTATTACTTTTATTAAGCCGGTCTTGTGATCAAAGGCGTAAATTTTACTCTTGTGCTCAGCGGTAAGTCTTGGACTGGTTTGTATGCTCTTTTTCCACTTTAGAACTCCCCTATGTTGATCCAGGATGTTCATCGATTCTGAGGTAATGTAAAGTATAGAGTTGGCAAGGGGAACAATACCGACAACGGTTCCATCTACTTTTACGGGTTTTTCAAAAGTTATGGTTCCTGTTTTGGGATCCAGAAAATTCAGAAAATCGTTATTAGTGGTCCGGGACACCAACAGAATTCCCTCGCCGGAATCCAGATAGTCATAAACCCCTCCTTTTATAGGGATTCCACGTCCTTTCTTTCCCCAAAGTCCTTCGCGTGTTTGGTAATCGAAAAGATTTATCTTTGTTCGGTTCCCATTATCGGGTAATACGAGAAGGCCCTTGTCTAAAAATGCTACCTGTCCAAGTGCACCTTGTACTTCCAGGTCTTCTTCCCATACCAGGCTACCATCCTTGATATTATAGGCGTTATAATGATTCGTATAACTAATCATTGTGGTTCCTGAAGAGGTGGTCATGCCTGATTGTCGCTCCTGTTGCGATCCCAAATAAAATATACCGCTGTTCTCCGGTTTATAGAAGTGAAGCTGTATATCGGTGTCTTTAGAGAGGTTCTCAGCGGCCGTTTTTAGTAAGGCTCCCAACGCCCCCATTTTATCGACTTCTGCAACTTCCTTTGAATTCGCTTCCTTCCAAATAATGTTTCCTGTAACCGCATTGAGCTTATAGATATTGAAAAGGGTAACGATGAGTAGTTCCTGATTATCCAGTTCATTTGCTGCAACGATGCGCCCAAATTTTTCATTCATAGACCAGGACAGGCTACCGTCCGACATTTTAACGGAAACCATAAGCGGTTCCCCACCACGATCAGTCCCGGCCACAAGAATTTCATCTGAATTATATAACAGAAAGTAACTCGTGATCTCCTGTAACCCAGCGTTAGCGGAATTGAAAACTTCCTTTCCACTGAACTGGTCTACCATGTACAGGGTATTGTTGACAGTAACTGTAAAAAACGGACTGTTGGGAAGTTCTTCATAAGCTTGCCTACCGAGACTGCCATAGGCACGACTACTCCAAACGATCTCACCGGTTGCCGTATCCACGCCCATAAGGCCTTCTTTAGAGCTTACGATCAAGTTGCCCAATGCTGTAACTTCCTGCCATAGAATGTCAGTGGACAATTGTTTGTTCCATTTAACTTCCACTTGTGCGAAGTGCATAAACGGACATAATAGTGCGAGTATCAAAAGTGATTTTAATTGGGTCATAAGTAGGTTTTTGTACTCGTAGAACGTATCCAGGCTACTTTTAGTGCAAAGGAGATGAAATTATGGTATACTTCGCAAAGCTTTCAATGAACCCGGCTTTCCGAACCTTTTTACAAGCTTATTTTTTCTTCTAAGGATGAGAAACCCTTCATTTTTTGTAGATATCCAATGTTTTATGATACTCGTCATAAAGCACCAGTTTGTTTTTGGTTAATTCCAGGATGGGAAAAATTAGAGGCTTTGTAGAAAGGGTGCCGTCATTTTCAAAGTCCATAAAGTCGCCGGGTATTTCCCGTTTTTCTGGACTAACTTCAGAATCGATCAGGGTGAGCCGCTGTGTATTGGGACTTAGGAACCATTTTCCTTTCCTGGTGGTTCCTTTTAATCCTTTTCTCAGGGAGACTGCATCATAGGAAAATGAGCCATCTTTATTGAAAGTGAAATAATAATGTACTGGATTTTTGATCGTGTCCTTTAATGCTACTAGCGCTTGCTCTCCATTTTTGAAGCTACCTGTATTACGCCAGGTGCCAAAGAGATCTTCAATTTGATGCTCCTGACCCGATACAGCGAATGTAAGCAAGCCAACGAGGGCTACTAACAGATTTCGTATGGTTTTCCTGAACAATGTTGCCTGTATCATCATGGATCTTCTTGGCACTAAACTACAGATTAACTCAGTATTTTGGAACTATGTTAAGTGCAATTGTACTAGTATAACGCTCTAGGCTGCCTTTTTATTCAAAGATTCCCAATAATTAGAAACAGCAGCTACTCATTTGTAGTTTGGAATTTAAATAAAAAGGGGTGGTTAGAACAGATTAAATAGTAGACCGCCACAATATGAAGTTTGCAGCGATGGCTTTAGCAGGAGGTGGGTTTATGTTCACAGCCACCTGTTGTATATAATTTCTAAATAATTCTATATTTAAAATATGGGGATATTGAACTGTTCCAATTTGTTTTCTGTTTGACGGACAACTGGGTTGTCTTCATCGGCATTCTTCATTAAACTCAGGAATGCTTTATAGTATTTGGTTGCTTCTTCAATTTGAGCTCTGTTTTCATAGATTTCTGCGAGGCGAAGGTGTGCGCTTAGGTATAATTGCTGTCCTTCAAAGCCCAATATTTTTTTACCCTCGATGATTTCCTTAAATAGAATTTCAGCTTTTTCAGAACTCCTGTCTGATTTGAAATATGCATTGGCCAAATAACCTTTAGTGACGTCTTCTTCTCTTAATCGTAAGCTGGATTCCAGGGACTGTATTCCTTTCGATATACTATCAGAAGCGATCAATATGCTTCCGGTAAGTAATGCATGATTAGCTTTGTCGCTCTCATTTTTTGGGTTAACCCGTGACGCCAACAACCGGTTTATTTCTCTTGCTTTGTCCAGATCATTATTCTGAACACATAAATTACCCCAGATCATAAGCCAGTATGGAGCTAAGTACGTATTTTGACTTATTTTATCTACTTCTTCCAGTTGTTTCTCTGCTTCGGCGAAAGAATCTTCCATGAAAAATGCAGAAGCTAAATACATGCGATCTCGGGCAGTGCTCAGATCATTTCCAAGGATAGTCCTGTATGCTATTCCTTCCTGTAAATTATCAATGGCACTTTTAATTTTTCCCTGGTACATATCGAGCAAAGCATGGGATCTATGGCCTATTGCTTTAGTCGCCTTGTTGTTACCTTTGAACATTAAGCTGAAGTGTTGCCTGGCACTTTCAATACTATCCATTTTGACCAAAAGAAATCCAAACATATGATTTTGTGAGATTTTATTTTCAGGCCATATATCAAATGCTTTATTATAGAATTCATAAGATTTGTCGAACTGAAATAGCCCGGCATTATAAACGGAAGCTGTATTGATTAGAGACCAATCATCCTTTGGATCAATCCGAAGGGCTTCTTTATAGGCCTCAATTGCCTTCATATATACACCTGTGTCCTTATAACTATTCCCCAAGTTGTACCAGGCATCATGATCATCAGGAAATTCCAAAAGGTATTCTTTGAGCGCGAGAATTGATTTGTTGTCATCCCCTCTGTTTGAAGCAATTAATGATGTAAGCCATAATTTTTCTTTGCTAGTAACACTGCCAAGATTCCGTTCCGCACTTTGGTAGTGAATCTCGGCTTCAGGAATATTTCCCTCATAATAGGTGTAGTACATACCCATCATCACTCTAAGCCAGACAAAATTAGAGTCCAATTCAAAGGCCTTATTATATTGTGAAATGGCTTCCTTATATTGTTGTTTACCCCAATAGATATTACCATCAGTGAAGTGTTTTAGGGCATTCAAAGAAGCGGTGGTCGCTGCAGGGAGGAATTTGTTGTTTTGAATTCTGGAAATCATTGATTCGCCTAAACCTCTTCGTATTCGACGCACCAGTTTGTCCACTGCTTTTAAAATCTTAGTACTGTCCGAGGCTGTGACAGTGGTTCTGTACAGATCGATCTCCGTTTCCGGATTAATAATTTGTGCAGTCAATAAATAATTACCGCCAACTTTCTCTACATTACCTGTCACAATTACATGTACACCATCTCGGATCGCAATTTCCTTAGCTGTTTCCAGGTCTACTGAATCACTTGAAGCCCTACCCATTCTTTGTAATGTTTTTCGAATACGAGATTGGGGAAGAATATTGACATATCCAGACTGTTGAATACCCGATTTTATAAGATGATCCAATGATCCTGACAAATTGCCCTCATCTGTTTTGTTTTCAAAAGGCATCAACAGAAGCCATCCACGTTCTTTAAAATAGTCATTACCTGAATTAAAAACAGTAAATGCAGAGATCAGAACTAATAAGACGGCCAGAACAACATATGATGCTTTGATAATTCCGCCCTTTGGGGTAGCTCTTACCTCAGCAATTTTCTTTTTCGAATACGTAACCGACCCTGATGAATCTGGCAGTTCTTCACAACTTACATTATAAATTTTAACCGACTCATCTACATTTTTAAAATACTTCTCGTCAATAAATTGGGTATGTATATCCTTCTTGTTTTTTACATCCCGGTACACAGGTCCTGTAATAGATATACTGCCCACTTCGGCAGATGCCTGCAAGCGGGAGGCAAGATTAACACCATCGCCAAATACATCCGATTCCTCAAAAACCACTTCCCCCTGGTGGATGCCAATTCGCAAAGGAATGTTCTTTTCCTTACAAGCTATCTGAATTTCTATGGCACAACGCACCGCGTCCGAGCCCAGATCAAAACTGATCAACATCCCATCTCCCATTTCCTTGATGAGCGTACCCTTATATTTCTCCAATAGGTGGGTATGTATCTTGCGGTTTTTCTCGAGCATCTCAAATGCACGCTTCTCATCTGACCCCATCAAGGCTGTATAGCCTACAATGTCAGTAAACATGATCGCTGATAGTCGATGTTCTTGCATGTGCCCCTGTTGTTGTTTATACGGATCATTTGCAGAACCGTATAAAATGATTTTAAATCAATCTAAAATTTAACTAACGTTTTTGTCAGGGGCAATGATTTTCATCATGATATAGTTCACCATGATGGAATATTATAAAAGCAGGTTTAAATAATACACAGGATTCCTAACTAATGGACGATGTTGTTTTTAAGAATTTGGTTCGTACAGAAATGAACCAGCACGTGCATTGATAAAGTTAAAAATTCCCTTTTTTTAATTCTTCAACGGCATAATTGGCAGCACGTGCCGTAAAGGCCATATAGGTAAGTGAAGGATTCTGACAGCCCGAGGAGGTCATAAAGGATCCATCGGTTATAAATAGATTGGGTACATCGTGGCAAGCATTCCATTGGTTTAAAACGGAAGTTTTAGGATCCCTACCCATCCTCGCAGTTCCCATTTCATGAATGCCATCCCCAAAGATCCAGTCTTTAGGATCGCCGGGTACAATATTTTTAAATCCTGCTTCTTCCATCATTTCTACCCCCTTTTCAGTGCTTGCTTTAATAATTTTATGTTCATTTTCATGAAGCTCACAACTTATATGCAACAATGGGATGCCCCATTCATCTTTAAGTTCAGGATGTAATTCTACCTTGTTATCGTAATACGGAAGACATTCGCCATACGCCCCCAGGTCCATGATCCATGGCCCGGGTTTGGACATTTCCTCTTTGAACACAGCCCCTAACCCTTCAACTTTAGTGCCCCGGGACCATCCTTCCCGGAAAGCAGAACCCTGAAATCCATATCCCCTCACAAAATCAGGATTTTTAGTATCAACATTTTCAAACCTTGGGATATAAATTCCATTAGGTCGATGCCCGTTATAATATCCGTCTTCAAATCCATCAACGGTTGCAGTTATACCCACATAATAGTGATCCATGAGATGGTGCCCAATCATACCACTGGAATTACCAATGCCATTAGGAAAACGAGATGATGTGCTGTTTAATAATATCTGAGTACTTGGCAGGGTAGAAGCACACAGGAAAACGATCTTGGCATAATACTCAGTTGTTTCTTTGGTTTGTGCATCTATAACACGTACTCCTGTGGCTTTCCCCTGTTTTTCATCAAAAATTATGGAGTGAACAATGGAGTATGGTTTAAAAGTCATGTTACCGGTAAGCTGAGCGGCAGGGAGGGTAACACTTACACTACTGAAATAAGCACTAAACGGGCATCCTGTTTCGCACATGTTCCGATGCATGCATGGACCTCGATTATTATGCCGTACTGTAACATGAGCTGTTCGGCCAATTGTCATGACCCTTCCATCGAAATTTTCTTTTATAGAATCCTTAAAGTATTTCTCCACACAGTTCATCTCCATAGGAGGTAGAAATTTCCCATCCGGAAGCTGCCTTAATCCTTCATTGCTGCCACTTACGCCAATATAGTTTTCCACATAATCATACCAGGGCGCAATATCCTTATATCGAACCGGCCAGTCAACCCCATAGCCATCCTTGGCATTGGCCTCAAAATCGATCTCACTTAGCCTGTAGGATTGCCTGTACCACAGCAAACTTTTCCCCCCTGTCTGAAAGGCTTTTAGCCAGCGAAAGGGCTTATTTTCGGGATGTGTGTAGGGATGTTTTTTATCACTAGCCCAGAAATGCTTGGTTGCCTCATTAAACGCGTACACATTTTTTTGAATAGGATATTCCTCCTTGGTCTCTTTGGTTAATTGCTTTCGAAATTTGAATTCCCAGGGCGCCATATTCGTAGTAGGATAATCCTTGAGGTGCTCTACCTGTCTTCCTCTTTCTAATACCAGGGTTTTAAGTCCTTTTTCCGTTAGTTCTTTGGCTGCCCATCCGCCAGACATTCCGGAACCAATAACAATAGCATCAAAATTATTCGTTTGCATTTTTTCGTATTTAACGGTTACCCACAATAATTTTTTCCTGCTTGTCTATGGATATGCATCCTTCAAATTTTCCCGGTACCGGCACATAATTCATGCTTTTCATTCCCGGTTCGGAAGTGAAGTACCCCCATAAAATAAATCCTTTGAGGGCCTTAAAAAAAGACTCTTCATCCTCGTCCTTATCCAATTCTTGTAAATAAGCGATCTGATTGTTTTCATCAAGTTCCACAAAAGAGGTACCGAAGCGTTCTTCACAATTCGCCATGAAGCTGTTTAGACCAGCCACGTATTTTATGATATCCTCATCCCCGAAAAACTCGGCAAATAATAAGTCTATATAGGGTGCCACAGCGGCATCATCTGCACCGGGGGAATCAGTTTTGGGGAGTATTAATTCGGCGATTTGCCAAACAGTATCGTATTGTGCAACTGATAAAAATACAGGTTGATAATTTGTTAGCCTCTCCGGGCCACAGCCTTCCAGCAACATAAATAAATTAGGCAAAACCCCTATTCCCGCAACTGTGATGGCAGATTTTTTTAGTACTTCACGTCTTTTCATAGCAAAGGTTTAATATCAATTATACAGGCAGGTAGAATTATCTGCTTTTACAAAATAGGATTTATAGTTTTTTGCCTTCTTATCCATACACCCGCATAAGTTTAGGATTTCAATAGACTCGAAATCTATGGGATGTGTCTCTGCCTGTATGGCAATAAATCCATCTTTTACAGGAACTCCTTCCTGATAAACACTTTCATTGTACCCACGTATCTCACCACCGCCCATGGTAGGTTTTTTATACTCCATGACCACCTTGTTGTCTACAATATGCTGAATAAGGGAATCTCCCAGTACCATTGCTTCTACATCTACCCATCTATCGCCGTGATAGGTGTCTGAGGTAGAATTAACACAATGTGGTATAAACAGTGAATCTCCAAGGATTACATTGGTACCCGGGGTACATAAGTTCGCGTTTGTACGTTTATTGGTGCCATCACCACCCAGAAGTTGCATCTCCAAAGAGATCGGGAAATCTTGATCAAGCCCAAGCGATGCAGGGTCTTGGCAATGCAGCATTAGGCCATTGTTCCTAAAGGCCCAGCCTGGGCCTCCTACCATCTGTTCGCCTACAAAGCGGTACCTGGCTTTTAACCGATAATAAGAAAATTTCTCTTTATAATACAGATGTCCAAAAGTGCCATTAAAAGTATCCTGTACTGCATAGCGAACACTGAGCAAACTATCTTTAAGAATAAAGGTCTTATTATAGTTCACACCAAGTTCATAACCAGTAAACTTCGGCACCCAATTTTCAATGGTTGAACCGTTAAACAACGAGAGCCATTCTTCCTTATCAGGGTTTTCCGGTGAGGGATTACAGCCTTCTAAAATTAAGGTGACTATTAAAAAGATGATTATAAGTAGCCCAGTATATCGTTGTTGGAGGAATTGTTTCAATTCAGGAGTTGTTTGTAATTTGTTTGAAAAAGATATGAATTAATTAGCAATGATGATTTATTGGATCAATTAAAACCAAATTTACGACGTAAACAGGCACCAAATCATAACAAGTTAATGTCGTAAAGTGGACATAGTAGGGTAGTGCGGCACGTAAATTATAGTCGCAAAAATTTACCTTCTAAGTAAAAAACAAGAGTTACCTCATGAACATGTTCAAGTACCCGGGATATGGCTTAAATAGTAATTACATTATAATGATAATCCTATCTTAAAATACTTATAAACAATAGATTAAAGCATGTTTCTTTAATCGTTGCATTAATTAAAATAGTTTGTATGCAGGAGGCGTAATTCCCTTGAGTCGCAAATAGATAGCACATTGCGCTCTGTGATGCCCCACATGCTCATTGGCTTTTTGGATCCAGCCAAGGCGGGTTACGTTGTAGGGTCCGCGTACCACTACTTCATCGAGTTTAGCGGGATCCATGTTTTGTATTCCGGCTATGGCAAAATCGAAGCTCTCGGCCACAATTCTTCTGACCTCAGATTTTGTCTGAAAACCTGCTTCCTTTTCAATATTGATATCGCCGTAGATAGCTGCTTCCCCGGTTCCGTTTGCAGCCAAACCAATTGTGCCCTGGGCTCCGTGTAACATTTGTTCGGCAAAGGAACGGACCCCTTCGGTGGGCTTGAAATTAAACTGGTCTTCGGGCATTGCGTCTATATATTCAAGGGACATGGCTTTGCTCCGTTCAAAGTCGGCCACCAGATTATCTAAAGTGGCATTTTGAGCAAAACTTAGCGTGCCCATTAGGCAGGTAAATAAAAGAATCATTTTTTTCATGATATTGTATTTTTGAGTGAACTACAAAGTACTGATTTTTAGTGAAAATCAGGCAATAGAACTGGTATTGAATTTTATTTTAAAGACTATCCAGCAGTCCCATCCCCGTCAATATCCTGATTCAAATGGCTCTCGAGGGCTACCAGCGTCTTTTTAAGCAAAACCCGGGTTTTCTCTAGTTCGGTTTCTAAATGGGCCACACGGTCTTCCATGCCGTCTGCCTGTTTTTGATGTTTATCCAGTTCGTCTTGCTGCAACAGATCCCAAAATATGCCCATAATTAGTGTATTTAAATAGTTTGTTATTCCTTTTTTAAGGGGTCTTCAGTATTATTTTTTTTCATTTTTTGATACTGGAAAAAGAGTCGGACTCCCAGCCGTGCGAATAATATCACGGCGATCACCATTACAATGTCAAGACCATTCATGCTAATATATTTTGATGCTAGCCTGCTCTAAAGTAGTGATTTAAATGATATCTGAAACTTCCCCTAAATAGCGATATATGGTAAAAGAGATTCCATAAATACTACAGCTATAGGATTGAAAATATTATTTCTTTACGTTGATAAGGACAGCCTCGCAGCGGGAAAGGTCGGAATTCAGGATAATGTTTTCAGAGTTCTCTCCATCGATAACCTCAATAGAAACGGTATTGGGAGGAAATTTACCCAGGTTATGAGCATATAGGAACAGGTCGTTCGGTTTGCTGGGATCCAGGTTAAGCTCAAATCCTTTCTTCTGATAGGTTAGCGTATATTCATGTACAATAGCTTCCCCATTCAGGTAGATCGATACAATATCCCCATCCTGCCGGCCATGGTCCCACAGGCTTATCTGGATTATTTTACTGTTTACCTCCAATTCCTTTACATACGTGATCTTTCTTCCATCAAAATTGATTCGTTTAGCCACTGGCTTGGGAGTTTCCACGACCACTGGCTCCGGAACTACTTCAGTAATTTCTTCGGGTGCAGGTGGCACGATCTCCTCTTTGGGGGGCTCTACTTCCGCAATGACCTCAACAGCCTCTTCAATGGGCGGTTCTATCACTTCAGGAATAACTTCCGGTGCAACCTCTATTTCTTGAGGTTCAACGACTACTTCTATCTGCTCCTCGGCAACTACCACGACTTCCTTAGGAGCGGGTTTTTCGTTAGGGGGTCGCTTGTTGATCGTAAAATAAGGGGTGGCAAACTTGGCCGTATGAAATTTATCGGTAGGGAACATTTCAATCCCCATGATTTTATAATTAGACCCCGCAGGTAATGCCCTGTTTAGGCGTATACCTCCGGCAAATGCATTGTTGTTAAAAGTACCTAATTCGTGGATCACGGTATTGTCTTTCAGGAGATAGAATTTGATGGTCTTATCCTTAGGCATGTTATCACTTTCCCATTTTATTTCTGCCTCATCCGGAATGGTGTATACCGTACCATTGGTAGGATAGGTAATCTCGAAGGAAGAACGCCAATGTTTCCGTTCTCTGATCTGTACTTCGTTCAATTCGGTTATGGTTTGGGTAAAATTTCTATAGGAGGGAATAGCGGCTAGCCCGGATACCACATCTTCCAATAAGGTGTAAAAAATTTCCACCTCTTTAAGTGCATTTACTACAGGAATTTCTTCGGAATACTGCTTGCGAATCTTTTTTAAATGATCTCCAATACGCTTACTGGTTTTTTTATCTAAGGTCATTGCCTCGGCTTCCGAACTTTCCTTGAGTAGTTTTTTTGCGGTTTGTATCTTGAGATACCCAAATCGGCTGGTTAAAAATGCGATCGCATCTTCATAAGCCACCGATTTATTGGTATTAAGATCGTTGGCAACTTTGTATGCTTTCGCATATTCTATAAGGGCCTGCTGAAGACTCACTTCCGCCAGTTTTCTGCTGGTTATCCTGGGTGAATTGGAGGCCTGGTTTAACAGGTCGAGCAACTGTTCTACAGGGATGGTATTATTTCCAGTGCTAAAAACCTCCTGTAAATATTCAATTCCAAGCCAGGGCGACTGTAATAGCAAATAATTTCTGTCCATGCCCTGAACCCTATTCTCAATGTCATATCCTTTAAGAACCGATGCATATTCATCCGGACTCCAGGGTAGGGGATCGTCCTTTAAGATCTGTTTGCTAACCGCAATGGGGTCACCAATAAAAACAGCTCCGGCAACAACCTTTGTTTGCGTAAGCAAAACCAGAGGCAGCAAGATCCAGCAAAAAATTAAATTTTTATTTCTCATACAATTTCTTACGTCTATGGTAAGAATGCTTATCAGTAAGTATAAAACTATTACTTCGCTAAAAAATTGTGGAAGTATTAATGAATTTGTTATCAGGAAGTTATGAACGTAAGAGGAATCTTACAAAACTATTATTTTATACTAGAAAGATCTATAATGTAGCAACACAGGATAGGACCCTATGCAAAATTTAAGTCAATTATCGATAAACCTTATTGGGATATTTTGTACCTTAATTACCTAATAACCAAACCAATATATTATGAAAAAAGTAGTATTATTAGCCTTAGGGCTTATGGTGACCATGAGCTCCATGGGTCAGGTAGCGTACCTCCAATACCGGGTGGTACCCAATGACCGTCAGGATGAATTTGTACAGAAGGAAACTATGTACTGGGCAAAAGTGGCCGCAGCGGCCATAGACAAGGGCCAAATGACAGGTTGGTCTCTTTGGAGAAAGGTTGGTATCACTGAAGTTGGTGCCCCCAATTATGTCTTCGTGAACAGCTTCGAAAGCTTTGATAAAATAGACCAGGGAGCCATCTGGTCTGAAGAGAATATTAAGAAGATGGGCGTAGAGCCCTCAATGGTAGCCACCAATACTTTTGCGCCTACCGCCTTCGATTACTGGATGCAACTCGAAGATTCTGCCGGGGGCGATTATAAATTTGCCGTGGTAAATTATGCTAAACCGGCCAATTTAGGTGGCTTTATTGAAGAAAATAAAACATTATGGAAACCTTTGCACGAGAAAAGCATTAGTAGTGACAGTAACAAAATGGTTTCCTGGGGTATAATGTCTGTGGTACACCCAAAAGGAAATCAGGCACGATTCTCAGTATTAACCTGGGACGGCTTTAATACCATGGCCGATGCCATGAACTACATGCGGTACCAGGGAGCAAATAGTATGGATCCAGGATGGCAAGAAGTGTTAGATAAAACTAAAATGGGGGAGATATTGCCAAATGGCTTTGAATACACCATTTTGTATGAATTGGTGATGCGCATTGCTCCAGAATAGAAGTACATCAAAGCATATAAAGTAAAACCCGATAACATCGGGTTTTTTTATGAACTGTAAGGAAATTTTAAAGGCGTACCATCATTACATATAATGCCCAGACAAAGCAAAACGTACAAAAGGCATAAAGGAGATAGGTAATCGTAGTTTTTTTGTTCATAAGCAGGGTGTAATTCCGGACAATAACGGAATTATGAGAAAAACACCAAATTCTATGCTATGTACGGGTACATTATTTCGACGTAAGGACAATTCTTCGATGAACGACCTGTTTTTATGTAAGTTTTAGCAACAAGTTGTTTTTCTTACAGTCACAAAACCATGGCAGTAATTTACATCTGTAACTAAAGCCTGGGTTTCTTTTAAAGAACAAGCCAAAATTTACGGTAAAAAGTGTTGTTTAACGATCAAGTTTGAATGCATCGAGCTTAATGTCGTCCAGGCCGTCATCATCGAAGGGATATTCCAACTGATCCTGGATGTTGTATAGAGAAATTAGGATAAATTCGGTCAGTAAGACCACGAAATAGGTAATTAAGGGATTATGTTCCGATCCTACATCGTACATGATGGTTGGGGCATAGATGAGCGGAAATATATAAATAAAGACCTTGCAATATGCCTTAAGGCTTAATGGGGTTCTATGCGTATTAATGGCATGGAGGTTTTCCAGGGATTCGTGAAGATCCTTCATAAATCTAAATATACGATCGCGCAACCGCCTGGAGACATTGGCGTCATTGTCCTGAACAAAAGTGTGAACCTGGTTAATGATGACATCTAATTCCTCAGTAGATTCATTATTGGTCAGCAGATGTTCCATGGTATTTTCACTGATGTCTACCAGGATATCTGACATTTCCTTTTTACTTTCTTCCGAAAGATCATTATTACTGTTTATAAAATAATGAACTGTTTTCAGTGCACTCCGGAATTTACTAAGATGTTCCAGAGCTTTTTCTCTTCTTCTGAAAGAGCCGCGTATTGTAAATACCAATGGAAATACGATGGCAATACTCAGAAATGTAAGGTCTACGTGAAACAGAATATTGAAATAACGGCATACAAAAGTCGTGATGACTGATATGGCCAACACAATGGCCGTTCTGTGATTTATTATGGATACGTATAGTTTGATAATCAGAAATTTAGTACATTATAGCCTCTAAAGCTAACTACAATATAATGAATAAACAAACAATTTTCCCATTCCTTTTGCTCTATCTTTTCACAATAAGTTCCCTGTTTCCGCAGGCTGCCGAAAGCACTAAGGCAAAAGAAGAGGTTACCGCCTTGTTTAAAGATCAGTCCGTTCTTCCTTTAAAGATGAGCTTTTCTAACAAAGAAATGAAACGAGAAACCAATGACAGTACCTATTTATTATCTCATATTTATTATGACAATGGGGGTCAATGGGATTCTATAGGAGTCAAGATTAGGGCACGTGGAAATTACCGACGGTCCCATTGCTATTTTCCTCCTATAAAAGTAAAGATCAAAAAATCAGTCGCCAAGGGCACCATCTTTGAAGGAAACAAAGAATTAAAAGTGGTATTACCCTGCGTGGCTTCACAGGCTACCTTAGACAATATTGTAAAAGAATATATGGCTTATAAGATCTTTGAGGTGATCTCCCCTTACCATTACAAAACTCGAATGGTCGATATTGAGTTCACAGAATTGAAGGGCAAGAAGAGTAAGGTACACCGATTAAAGGCTTTTTTACTGGAAGATATTGATAGGATTGCAGCACGGCATAATGCCAGAAAAATGAAACGAACCGTTCATCCTTTGCAACAGGACGATGAATGCTCCATTCAAAATGATTTTTTTCAGTATATGATCGGGAATACCGATTTCTCTGTGGCATACCAGCACAATCAAAAACTCATATTTACTGAAGATAACAAATGCCTGCCCATCCCATATGATTTTGACATGTCTGGTTTGGTCGATGCCAGTTATGCCGTAGTCTCTCAAGTACAAAATGAAGTCCTGGACATTGAAAGTGTAACAGACAGGCTCTATCGTGGCTTTAAAAGGGATGAAGCAACGTATCAAATGGTGCGTAAGCAATTCCAGGATAAGAAAGCAGAAATATTAACGGTGGTAGATGATCTCGCACCACTTTTCGACAATGAAGCAGAATTTAGAGTGGCTAAAAAATTTATATCCGACTTTTTTGTGGTCATGGCCAATGATTCCAAATTTGATTCTGAAATCCTCAAAAAGGCGCGAGTTAAATAAATTCAAAGTAAAATATTAATTAAAATAAGATAAGTATTTAATAATCAAAATATTAGTAAATATTAAAAATTATAATATTGTCTAATTCTGGATTATAGGCTCTAATATTTCCCAAACATTTTGAGCGAGAATTTTTTGTCCTTCTACCGTAGGATGGATACCATCTTTCTGGTTTAACTCGGGAACCCCCGCGACGTCTTCCAGCAAGAAAGGGATGAGATAGCAATTGTTTTTTGCTGCAAGTTCCGGGAATATTTTCCTGAACTCACCGGTATATTCCGGTCCCATATTAGGCGGAATTTGCATCCCGGCAAGCACTATTTTTGTGTCCGGATTTTTATTCCTTACGGCATCAATAATGGCCTGTAGGTTTTCCCGGGTTTCAAAAAGAGGGATCCCCCGTAAACCGTCATTAGCCCCCAGCTCCAGAATAAAGACATCTATCTTTTGGTTGAGTAACCACGAAATGCGGTTTTCACCACTGGCTGTTGTTTCTCCACTCAACCCTGCATTGATAGCAGTGTACTGAAGGCCTAAAGAGTCCAGGATTTGTTGTATAACGCCCGGAAATGCTTGTGCTGGTTCCAGCCCCATCCCAGCCGTAAGGCTGTTTCCAAAGAATAGGATTGTTTTGGTATCAGGGCTTTCAGCATCCTTGTCATCGGCAACTACACCTTGTTTTTCAGGGTCGCTCTTATTTGTTTTCGGTGCGTTTTCACCACAAGAGATCAACATCATAGCAATAAATAGATAACAAAACTTTAACATGGTTCTCATATTTTGGTGAACTAAAATCAAAATCATTTTTATATTTTCCCGCCTTCTATAATCAGGTAGTAAATGTAAGCTAATGGCAAAGATATTAAACGTTAACAATCTCAGGAAATCATATAAAAATGGTTCGCGTGAACTCACTGTTTTAGATGAAATTTCATTTGAAATAGAAGCAGGTGAAACTTTTGCGATCGTAGGCCCTTCCGGCAGCGGAAAGACTACCTTACTGGGACTTTGTGCAGGATTAGACCAACCAGATTCTGGTACCATAGAACTGTGTGGCGTCGATATCAATACATTGAATGAAGACGAACGGGCACTATTACGAAACAAGAACGTTGGATTTATTTTCCAGGACTTTCAATTATTACCGACACTAACAGCACAAGAAAACGTAGCAGTTCCTTTGGAATTGCAGGGTGCAAAAGATGCCACCGGTATAGCAAAATCGCTATTAGAAAAAGTGGGACTTTCTGAACGGTTACATCATTATCCCTCGCAGCTTTCGGGCGGGGAGCAACAGCGCGTGGCCCTGGCTAGGGCATTTTCAAATAGGCCTGCTATTTTATTTGCCGATGAGCCAACAGGTGAGCTCGATGAAGCAACCGGCCAAAAGATCATTCAATTGCTGTTCGAATTAAATAAAGAAGCAGGTACCACCCTGGTGATCATTACTCACGACATGGAACTTGCAGAAAAAACACAACGAATTCTCCGGTTAAAGGGAGGTAAGATAAGTTCGGTTCAAAAGGTTGCTGCACTGTGAATACATTAAAAACTACCACAGGTAAAGCTGGTTTTCTATGGCTTATCACGATGGCTTGGAGAGACCTCCGCGCCAACGCACGCAAGCTTTCCCTGTTTATGGCCTCCATCATTATCGGGATAGCAGCGGTAGTGGCTATTCAATCCTTTGGCAACAATCTTACGGACAATATTGAACAACAGTCGAAATCGCTTATGGGGGCCGACTTCCAGATCGATAGCGGTCAGCCGGCAAACGAACGAGTGCAGGGCATTATTGATTCCCTGGGTGGGGCCAATGCGAGAGAAATAAACTTTGCCTCCATGGTTACCTTCCCAAAACAGGACGCAACCAAATTGGTTCAGGTATTGGGCGTGGAGGGTGGTTTTCCTTTTTATGGCGAATTTGAAACCGACCCGGTAAATGCAGCAAAGAACTACCAGGCA
>Ga0316201_10000356_pt1 | contig 25100 bp, 17 predicted proteins | sample CS6wburrow_MG_FD_204516 | JGI IMG/M metagenome (GOLD analysis project Ga0316201, IMG submission 204516) | Coastal sediment microbial communities from Delaware Bay, Delaware, United States - CS-6 worm burrow | ecosystem: Environmental > Aquatic > Marine > Coastal > Sediment | place: USA... | reverse complement strand
ACTGTTTTCAAAATAGCGGGGTTTTTGCTATCGCCGATAAGGCTTCCACCGAGTTGATCACGGTTTTGATGAGCGCCTACCTTTGGTTTTCCCGTTCCTACAATTTGTGTCTCAGGGGCTAAACGGACATCTTCAATGACACCCCCGACTAGACTGGCCAGTTTGATTTGGCCGCCAAGTGTGCCTGTAATTTCACCCGCTTCATTTTTGCCGGAAATAGAGGCCCCAACAAATTCAACGTTTTCTATTAGGCCTTCATTCTGGGTATAACCGGAAACTTGGCCGCCTTTCAAATGGCCTTTTTCGGTAATCGTGGTGTTGGAAACCAGGCCTTTACTGGTCAGTGGGTGATCTAAAATCCCATTGGACAGACTATCATCTACTCCAATTGCTTGGTAGGTAATGCTTTGTGCATGGGCATGACACACGCCAATCAATTCGTCTGACGTATTACAGGGATTAACTGGGGTGTTGCCGGCCACGGTATTTGTGGGTAGCGCAAATTCATCTGCGGGTTCCACAACAACGGGTTCTTCAATTATGACGACTGGTTTTTCAATCGGTGCGATGTCAAACTTGGCCGTACACTGTTTCGCTGCATTCATGACCACCATAAAATGCCCTTCCTCACCGCTACAGTCACCGAACCAGCCTCCAAAAATTGAACCGGGGGCGGTGTTCGTAATCAAATTGATTTCGCTGCCACTTAAATAATCTTGGCTACAATCATCACCGCAGGTGATACCGTCTTTATTGGAAGCGACGCTGCCTTGGCCTTCACCAGTTAGGGTAACGCTTAGGGTGTATTTAGGCGTTTCTGGAATTGGCGCATCGGGTAGCGTTTGTACTTCGTACACACCCATATCAACTCTATCGCCAATAATGCGCGTCCGGCCTTCAAAGTCAATATCCACAATTTCAGTGGTATTGCTATCACCAAACCCGTCAGTGCATTCGGCATCGGCAAAGTCTTGCGGAATCAACTGATTATCCCCGGCGTTGATGGCTGGTGAGCCCGCTTGGAGGTGGAAATCGCCCATCGTGGTGTGGGTGGTTATGGGATCGATCACGGGTTCGGTAAACAAGGGATCGGTTGCCAGATTATTATGACCTAAACCCGTCCAATCGCCTTGTACGATGGAATGATTGACTGTTGTGGCACTGCCAGAATGGTCTTCCAGTTGGGGAACAATTGCCGCATTGGGGTTGTGAATATTGCCCCATAGAATACTATTATTGACAAGGGTTTGGCTGCTATTTTCGTTGTGGATTCCACTGCCATTGGGGGCCAGATTGCCACTGATTGTCGATTGGCTTAAGGTTGGGGAACTGTTCAGATTCAAGATAGCACCCCCTGTTTGTGTGGCCACGTTGCCGCTGAGAATGACATGACTGAGCAGTGGGGTACTCTGGTTCAAATTGACGATGCCAGCCCCTTTTTCAGCTTCATTATCACGGATAATACTATGACTTAGCACACCCGAACTGAAATCGTTGAGCATTCCGCCACCCAGATTGGCCGTATTGCCACCGAAATTAACTTGGCCCATTATCGGCTCGGCTTGGTTTTGGTTGAGCATTCCGCCACCTTGATTGCTGGCGGTGTTACCGGTGATGAATACGTGGCTCAAAGTGGGGCTGCTTAAGTCATTTAATATGCCACCGCCGTCAGTCGCTTCGTTGTGGTTAATCATGCTTTCTTTTACCAGCGGCTGGCTGTTATTGCCGTTATACAGTCCACCACCGTAAATGGCTGAATTATATCGTAAAAAAAGATGTTTCAGGATGGGGCTGCCATTATCATTATAGATGCCACCGCCACAAGCTTCGGGGCAAGTGTCGCCTTGATTGGCATTACCCCCTTCGATGATAACACCGTTGAGTAGGGCGGTTTCATTGGTGTTGCTGCCCTTCACGACGTTGTAGCTGTTATCGCTATTATCGTTTGCGATGCCAATATCGCCACTGAGAAGGGTTGGATGGGTGGCACTATTACGTTGATTGAGTTCCGTTTCATAACCTGCAAAGCCGCCATAAATAGCGACACCATTTAGCAATTGGAAACTCGCATTACGATCACCCTCGCTGGATGGGTAATAAGTGCCTTTAGCAATCCAAACTTCTTTGACGTATTGATAGTCGCTGCCGATTTTTTGTAAAGCCGTTTGCAAGTTAGTCGCGGCATTTGGCCAAGTACAGCCTGTGTCTTCACCCGTTGCGGCTTGATTGACATAGAGCCGAGTTATAGATGGGCAAGTTGTGATATCCGGCACAGTTGGCGTAACGGGGGATGGGCTGGTATCGGGCACTTGAGGCGCAACTGGCGATGGCGTGATATCGGGTACCGTTGGCGTAACTGGGGATGGCGTTACTTTTACCGGTTCTTCAACAGGTGGGGGTAACTTTTTAAACTCCGCAATACATGTCCCACCAAAAGAGGTGGTATATTCACCCTTTTCACAGTTTTGGCCGCGCCATTCTACAAATTGGGAACCTTGATCGGCAGTTGCCTCGAAACGATACCAGCCAATTTGAATTTGGGTGGGACAGGTTTCACTAGAATGACATGAAAACTGGCCACTACTATTTGAAGAGGCGTTAACCGAACCACTACCCTCCCCTGCAAATTCAACGATTGCCCCACCAGTTGTGGTTGTTATTACTGTAGAACTTGAAGATGAAGACGAAGTGCTTGGTGTCGGTGTTGGAACGGGAGTCGGTGTTGGAACGGGAGTCGGTGTTGGCGCGACATCATTATCCGTGATACTCACCGTTTGGCTTGTCGTGCTGCCTAATGCAATACCCGCAGAAGGGCTACTTATGGTCAATGTCGCGGTTTCAGTTCCTTCATTCGCGCTATCATCAACTAGGGTGAAAGTGACTGTTCCAGTCGTTTGTCCAGAAGAAATCGTGATAGTCGTGTTATTCAGTGTATAATCACCACTATCAACACCGGTCACGGCTAAATTAACCGTTTGATCGCCAGTCACAGCAGCGGAAGCGGTAGCCGTCACAGTAATCGCTGTCGCGTCAGCTTCTGTGCCGGTACTCGGACTAACCGATAAATCAACTGTTATCGGTACATCATACGAGACTTTATAAGCCGGACTCGCATTCTGAAAATGAATCCAACCCACATTCTCCGCCCAGGCATAACCGTCAAAATCACCCGTTGTGGCATTGATGCTGACACCCCCACCATGAGTGGGATTGAATTTAATCCAGCCCACATTTTCGCTCCAAGCATAGCCTTCGAGACTGCCAGAGTTATTGTTGACACCATAGTTCGTTTGAGAATCGTTGACATAAGTATGGGTGCCACCAGTGGTATGCGTACCCAGTCGAATCCAGCCGATATTTTCGGCCCAAACATACCCTTCTAAGTGGTCGCTATATACCGTGACACCACCGTTCGCGTCTTTGAAATTGAGCCAACCCCTGTTTTCGCTCCAGGCATATTTATCGGTGGCGCTGATGTTGCTCGCGGCGAAGGCTTCCAGCGAGATTAAGGTAGACAGCATGATGAGGCTGCCAAATCGTTTTGTGTGTTTCATTTTGTTATCCTCCTGAGCATAATTAGGACAGGTGTAATTAAAAGTGATAGATTTTGCCACGGAAAAACACGGAAAAACACGGAAAATTCCGTGCATTGAAGTGTCATTCCGTGGCTTTTAATAATTCCTTATCACGGCAAAAAATTATCTTTATCTTCCAGGAAACCATTGAATTTAGCCTTTTGCCTTTGGTTAATCCTTTCTGCTGTGGTTTTCACGAATTGAGCGAGTGAGTTGATTTCTGATTCGTTCAACCGTTTTAGCCCGAAGTAAATATCGAGCTTCTGATTCTGTGAGACTGGCATAGTCGAATTTAACGATTTATTTAAATTCTGCTTCAAATTGTTCATGTTTTTCTCTTAAATGATTCAGTGTTTGAGTTCTCAAATAAAGTTGAGATGATTCCGGTTTACCGGTCAATACCTCAAAACCGGCAATCTTCGCTCCAGCGTTTTCAATAAAGCTCTTAACATTGGCAAGCGTGCTACCCATTCCAATAAAATCGTCTAAGATGAGATACTCAGCACCGATAACAACATCCCCCATAAATAGGGCTGGTGTCGTTATTCGATGCCAACCCTTTGCGCCAGTATGTCCGGCTTTATTGGTTTGATAGAGATTTTCAGACACTTCCCAACCCGTATCTCTATTAATCACATCAGCCATTCCCATTGGAATCGCATTTTTCCCCTGTTTTTCTTCTGCCATAATCGGCAAAATAATCGGGTTTTTATAGTGGCTATCTAATTTTTGAATCAGTTCATCATTAATAAAAGAGTGTGCTAATAAAACGGCCTCTTTATAATGCCCAGATTTTGCCAACTGATAATGGGGATGATTTTTGACCTCATCAATCACACCATAAATTAAAACATCATGTTGACTGGTACGCCATCCGGTACGTTGTATTGATAAAGTTTCACCTAGGGTTAAATTAATTTGATTCAATTCTTGCTGGGCTTTCATTTGTTAAAAAACAATAAATTGTGCTAAATCTGGCAAAAAATTATCTGGCAAAGTTTGAATGGCTTGATGAATATGTGTCCTTTCTATTCTCATAGCTCTATAACCTATCCAAAATAGATCGTTTTAAGTTATTGAAATAAATAAGTATTCCGTCGTGTGGGTGTAGCATAAAGAAAATAGGGAAACGCTATAAATACATTTCACGCTTCTGTTTTTGTCTGCAAAAAAAAAGTAGGTTATTGATTGTACTTACAATAGGCCTTTGCCCCAATCCGATCATTCCCCTGATCCGTTGTACTAATCGCTTACCTCAGAGAGGACTTCAGCATCCTCACTCATGACTTGCAGAAAAGCCCCGACTTGCATAAGCAAAATACAATCCGGCGCCTCTTTTTTTAATTCTTCATAGCGAGTGAGCAATTTTTGCGAAAAAACCATTTAAATACCTATAAAATATAGAAAAAAGCTCAAAAAAAAATCGAGTCGGGGGGACACCCCCCGACACCCCCCCGTCAAAGCCTTCAAAGCCTCAAAGCTTCTAATTATCTTATTCTCCGCCTCGCAACGGCCAGACGTAGTAGGTGTTAGTCTCGTCCTCGAAGTACACGAAGCCGTCGTCGAAGTACACGCTCCACGCGAAGTTCGTGTCGGCAGCATACGGCGTAGACGACCAATAGTAGTTCGTCTGTACGCCCAAGAACGCATCACCCTCTACCCACTGCCCAGTTCCTGTTGTATTTGAAAGTGCAGGACTTTTATAACCATAACTGATTAAACTCTGCAGTTCCTGAACGTTGGGTAATCGCCAATTATCGGCTTTAAATTCACCTGGTAAACCACATTTTCCGCCCGTTAAGCCACTCGCTGCCGTTTTGGCGGTTTCCCAGTCAGCCTCACCTGTAGTCGTATCCACACCCGGTAACTCTTTACAATTTGCATTTTGTAACCAAATCAACCCTGTCAAATTATCCGTCACCGTTCCTGCACAGGTTTCGCCCTCATCATCGCAATCCCCATCACTGTTATTGTCAGCCGTTGTATTTATTGTAAAACGAGGATTGGGCCAGGCAACACCTGTTGAGCTGGATTCACCCGTTTTTGCCACTGGTGCCGAATAGCTTGCGATCGTGCCCGTACCCGTAATCTCATTCCCATCTACCCAAGCCTTTTTACCTGAGGCGATATCCGCTGCTGTTGCGTCGCCGGTACTGGTATCGACTGCCGTTGAAGTACCGGTTTGTAAACCCCATTCACTACTTTTCAATCCCCAAAACTTCTTGCCCGTTTTGACATCCGTAGTAGCCGCCCCATCGGTATTATCTACTACTGGGGCTTGACCCATCACGTCATCAAGATTCTTGCCCGTACTCGCCGGCCCAGCACTCGGTTCCTTAAATGTGGTGCGTTTAGTACCTTCTGTACCCGCATCAAGGCGATTGTAAATATCCTCTATCGTGTACATGGCACTGCCCGCATCGCTTGGGGCGGCTGGTGAGTTGAGATCGCCAGCCAATAGGGGCAGAGAAAATGACGAGGTCACACTAAAAACAATCAGTTGTTCAGAAAATTTCATATTTGTACTCCTAAAGTGTCAGTTATCAGTTATCAGTTATCAATTAGAACGTTCAGAAGGCTTACACTTTGAGGTTTTCAACGGTTTGAAGGGGCTTTTTTATCAGTATAAAATTAAAGCCGAAAAGAAGTGAAATGTCAAATCTAAAAAGGGATAGAACGCTGATTGTTATGATTGTCATGATTTACGCTGATTAAGTACTGAAGCACAAATAAACAGGTATTTTAGCGCAAGGTTGCCCCGGTTGCTTTTATTAAAATACCTGAAAATTTATGGTTCAGTACTTAAAAAAAATTGATAGAATGTTGATTGCGCTGATTTCAAGAAAAAAGCCTCACGCAAAGGCGCAAAGTTTTCAGATGACTTAGCGTTCTTGGTGGCTTTGCGTGAGAATGAAAATGAATCTGACAAATATACTTAGCATCGTCATAAATATGCACTTTTTGATTATAACAGCCAACAGCTTTCAGCCGTTGTCTGAAAACGAAAGTCACCTAAAGGTGACTAACCTCTTCGATTTTTTGCAAAATACAAAAGCGCAAATTATAACGGTGGGCAGTATAGAATTAATTAATGCTACAATGAATTCGCTATTTCAAAATCACTGGAGAAAGATATGCTTAAATTTCCTTATGGTTTACGGAATTTTTATGACTTGATCACTGAAAATTATTTCTATGTCGATCGCACAAGTCATATTCGATTCATTGAAGATTTTGGGAAAGAACTGATCTTTTTGCGCCCGCGCCGCTTTGGGAAAAGCCTTCTGTTATCCATGCTGGAGAATTATTACGACATCGCCAAAGCTTCTGAATTTGAACGGCTATTTGGGCATTTAGCGATTGGAGCGAATCCAACACCTAAGCATAATCAATATTTTGTGATGACTTGGGATTTTTCTCTTGTCAAAGCACAAGGGGATATCGCAAGCATTGAAAAGGCATTGTATGATCATGTTAACAATGCGATTTTCGATTTTTCTATTCGCTATGAAAATTGGTTAAAGCATGAAATTCGGATTGATCCAAAAAATGCGATTTCTTCGTTTGAATCGCTATTAACCGCTGTGGGCCCCTTACCCTATCGTTTATATTTGTTGATTGATGAATACGACAATTTTGCCAATGAATTGATGATAGGACATCATAAAGAAAGTCCCAGTCGTTATGAAAGTTTATTGTCTGGTGAAGGCATTGTTAAAACCTTATTTAAAGCGGTTAAATCACTCGCTGGTGGGCGCGGTTTGGAGCGTACTTTTGTGACCGGTGTTTCACCCGTGGTTTTGAGTGATATGACCAGCGGTTACAATGTTGCGGAACATATCTACTTGCGACGTGAATTTAATGACTTGTGCGGTTTTTTGGATAGCGAAATTGAACAGGCCTTGAGGCAAATTGCTTCAGAATGTGAGTTGAGAGAAGAAAAAGTGCAACAAGCCCTTGAACTGATGCGAACGTTTTACGATGGTTATCGTTTTAGTTCACGCGCCAAAGACTTGATCTATAATCCCATTTTGGCCCTGTATTTTTTGAAAAATTTCCAACAAGATTGTGAATTTCCAAGCCAATTGTTGGATGCGAATTTAGCAATGGATAAGGGGAAGTTAAGTTATATTTCAAATTTACCTTATGGCGAAGAAGTGATTGTTCAAGCGTTGAATGAAAACCCGCCTTTAAGCCTGAAGGCATTAGCGTCTGGTTTTGGAGTGGAAGACGTACTTTATGCGGTTAAAGATACTCAATTTATGGTTTCATTGCTGTATTACTTTGGTATTTTAACCTTGAATGGTGAAATGGCGCTTAAAAAAATGCGTTTCAAAATTCCGAATTTGGTGATACGCAAACTGTATGTCGAACGTTTGTTTGAAAATTTCCTTCCGCAAAAAAGGGAACGTGAACAAGCCAGTGCTTTAGCCGAACAGTTTTATCAAACGGGGAATTTACAACCGATAGTTGAGTTTATGGAACAACGTTATTTCAAGGTTTTTGATAATCGGGATTATCTGTTGTCCAATGAATTGACGATTAAAACGGCTTTTTTAACGGTGCTGTTTGAAGATACTTTTTATATCATGGATTCGGAAACGGAATTGGATCGACGTTATACCGATTTGACTCTGATTGTGCGCCCCGAACAACGAGATTCTCCCCTTATAAACTTTGTCTTGGAATTTAAATATGTGGGTTTAGGGCAAGCGGGTTTGACTGGTGAAAAAGCCCGAAACCTGAGTATAAAGGAGATAAAAGCCCTTCCCGATGTGAGCCAGAAGTTTGAAGAGGCCAAGGCACAATTGCTGGATTATGAAAAACGCTTGAAGCGCAAATATGAAGACGCTTTGCCGTTGCATTTGATTGGTGTGGTGGCCTTAGGTTTTGATCGGGTGGTGTGGGAGAAAGTGATGTAGAGGAGGGAAGGATAGCTGAGTTTGAAATAGTCTGAAAAACGATAACTGGTATTGGGTTGTAAAATTGATTTACTCATGATCTCTTCTCTTATATCAAATTTGTTGTTGTTCGGATAAGATGCCCTTGAGGCCAAAATAGCCAAAAGTGTTGCATTATATCTCAAAGTATTGATGAGGTGAGAGCTTAAATCTAAAATTCAAGGCATTTTTCTACTTCTAATCCCTCATCTAAAAAATCATTCAATTTCTCAATGGCTTGCAAGGGCTGCTGGATAACGTCTTGATATTTCACATAAATCACATCAATATTATTCTGCTTTCTCAACCAAACTTGAATACGATGCAATTGTTGTTGAAAAGTCTGGGCTAACTTATCCTTATCCGATTCGGCCTTATTCAACATGGTTTGTTGTGATTGCAACACTTCGTTTATTTCTCGCAACATGAAGATAATCCGATAATGATAGTCTTTGTCTAAGGCGGGTAATAGTTGCGCGATAACCTTGATGACTTTACCTTGAGCCGAAGCTAAACAACTTTTATAGCGTTTCCCGATCTCATGACGTACAGTTATATTAAGAAAATCGAACCGCAAAATAAATTTGGAACGAAAATCAATCCGGCCGAAAAATAAATTTGGAACGAAAATCAATCCGGCCGAAAAATAAATTTGGAACGAAAATCAATCCGGCCGCAAAATAAATTTTGCACTCAAATCTAATTTGTACTTAGCGAAGCTTCCCTTCGGTTCATTCAATCGGGAAACGCTATATCTTTCCCTAAATTCTTGATGGCTTCTAACTCAAGTTTGTACTCCGAGCTGTAAACTATATTGATCTGTGATAACTGATCTGATAGTTTTAATGCTTGTATTGCTTTGTAAGGACTACCAACTGATACTAACTGATAACGGGTAACTGAATTATGAGCATTAACGCACTTTCTATAGACGATTTTTTATCCTTAGACGATGCTGAATGTGAACGACGCATTGTGGCCGCTAAAGCGGCGCTTGATAAACGTTTAGTCATTCTTGGGCATCATTATCAACGTGAAGAAGTTTTTAAACATGCTGATTTTTCAGGGGATTCTCTGAAATTGTCGCGTCAAGCGGCTCAATCAGGGGCCGAGTATATTGTGTTTTGTGGTGTGCATTTTATGGCCGAAGTGGCTGATATTTTGTCGGCATCTGAGCAAAAAGCGATTTTGCCGGATTTGGCGGCCGGTTGTTCGATGGCTGATATGGCTGATATCGAAAAAGTGGATAAGGCTTGGCGCGAATTATCGGCCGTGTTGGATCCGGATCAACACATCACGCCGATTACTTATATTAATTCGGCGGCGGATTTGAAAGCATTTTGCGGTCGTCATGGGGGTATTGTGTGTACTTCTTCCAATGCTCAAAAAGTGTTGGAATGGGCTTTCAATCAACGCGAAAAGGTGTTGTTTTTTCCGGATCAACATTTAGGGCGCAATACGGGTTTTCGGATGGGGATGCCATTAGAAGAAATGGTAACGTGGGATTTTGATAAACCGAATGGGGGGTTAAGTGAGGAAGAGGTTAAAAAGGCGAAAATCATTTTGTGGGATGGGTTTTGTTCAGTGCATCAACAGTTTCACCCTGAACATATCGATCAATTCCGTGCGACTTATCCTGATGGAAAGGTGATTGCTCATCCAGAATGTGCTTATGAAGTCTGTGACAAATCGGATGAAGTGGGTTCGACGGAATTGATCATTAAAACGGTTAAAGCTTCACCGGCCGGTAGCCGCTGGTTAGTGGGTACTGAAGTCAATTTAGTGAATCGCCTTGCTCAAGAATGCAAAGCGGATGGCAAGTTTGTTCACTACATGGCACCGATTGTTTGTATGTGTTCCACTATGTATCGCATTGATCCACAACATTTATTATGGACATTAGATAATTTGGTTAAAGGAAAGGTGGTTAATCAGATCAAAGTGTTGCCTGAAATCGCGGATCAAGCGCGATTGGCTTTAGAACGGATGTTGGCTGTTTCTTATTAAGAACTCGGGTGGATAAAGCTTATCCACCCAATCAAACTCAAATGCGAACTGGCATTAGAAACTCTTCTTAAGTGCGTTTGTGAACTTTCTAGCTTGGCCGAAATCAGCACCGCTTACAACACACCATTTTTTTGGCTGGAATACAAATAATGGTACTTTTGTATCCCTGTTCGTGGTTTCCAATCACCAAGAATTTGGTTTGTCGGGTTAAAACCGAAAACTCATTTTCTTCCATTGAGGCTTTCGCCTGTTTATAACTTTAAGGTTTCTATTTTGAAAATTAGAAGAAATAGCGGGTGTTTCTTCAGCCTTTTTTGCCTCTTCTTCTTCTGGCTGAGTGACACTTGTGAACTATCAAGGCAGCAGAGGCGATAAGGGCTAAAACTTTCAGATACTTCATGCTGTGTTATTCTCCTACTGCGTTAAAAAAATTGAGTATAACAGTAGAGAGAGCAAGCACAAGGGATTGCCCCTACAAGTCTTAGCACCTATCAGTTTGGCCAGAATTTTTTTCAACACAGAGATCACAGAGGACCACAGAGGACCACAGAGAATAAGTCTATGATTTCTAATAATATTGTAATACAAAATACTTTATAAATGTATGTGTTTTTTAGCCAGAATTTAAAAACTGATAGGTGGTAAGCCCTACATACATTGCGTTCGTAGGGGCGAACCTGCGTGTTCGCCCTTTTGATGTGATGGTTGAAAAATCTATGAAAAAAAATTTATATGATGTGCTTGAAGTCTCATCAGAGGCTAATTCAGAAGAGATTAAGGCTTCTATGATACGTTTAGGTAAAAAATATGCTGCTGAAAGTCAAAAGAATAAAGCTGCACGCATTCAGTACAATCAAATTAAAGAGGCCTATAAAGTCTTAGCGAGTCCTTACTTACGGGCCAGTTATGATGATCTTTTAAAACAAACCCAAGAAGAAAAAAAGAAAAGTCAGAAAAAAGTACGTCGTTGTTTCAAAATGTGGGTCATAACAGGCAGACGAGCGATAAGACGCTGGCGAGTGACTAAATGGCTTATTACAAAATGGCAAATCATCAAACCCCAGATGATTAAAGCTTGGCATGTTTTTAAACAACAAGTGATTAAGGGCTGGGAAGTCAGTCAAGAGCAAGTGATTAAAGGCTGGCGAGCCACTAAACAGCAAATGATTGAAAAATGGCAAGTTAAGAAAAAACATCTGATTGAAAAATGGCCAAATAATCAAGCGGTTGTTAAAGAAGGGGAGGCATTAGAAAAAGTCAATCAAGCGGAAGTTGAGAAGCCACAGACGGATCAAAACGTGAATAAACGTCTGTCTGCTAAAGGATGGAAAATTATTCAACAGCGAGGTAGTAGCCAATATCTCCGCCATGCTCTGATACATAATGAAAAAATTCTCTACCAAGCTGAAACACATTGGTTTTTTGATATCGATTTTGTGGGTATATTGTTTTTTATTGTTTCAAGCTATTTATTAATATTCGATCCCCTGTTTGTGAACGATGAAATGCCAACGGTGTCACTGTGGATGCCTTTTTTAAAAGAGGGATTAGAAGTTTCCGTGTGGCGTTTAGGGTTGACTACCTTAATTTTTGTGGCACTGATGGTGATTTGGGAGGCCTTTGTTGACAATAAAAGCACTGAATTAGTGATCACGTCAAGACGAATTCTTTATAAAAGGGGAGTATTAGGCCGGGCACTAATTGATTTAAAACTGGGGCGATTTGAAAGTATTACTGTCAAGCAAAATTTTTTTGGGAGAACTTATGATTTTGGGAGGATAACGATAACTGGGGTAGGCTGTGTGAAAATCACGATTCCCCATATTGTCTCACCGTTGAGATTTAAGAAGACTTTGTGGCAGGTATTGGAGGAATATGTTGAACAGGCGGGGGGGAGAAATTAAATTCAAATGAATCTATTTACACACATTTTAGTGTGCTATTACGATACGCCCTGAAGAGGAGTCGAACCTCTGGCTTTCCCCTTAGGAGGGGGATACTCTATCCATCTGAGTTATCAGGGCATAATGAAAAAATGGTGGAGCCGAGGAGGATCGAACTCCCGACCTCTGCCATGCGAAGACAGCGCTCTCCCAGCTGAGCTACGGCCCCTTAAAACGGGTTGCTATATTACCACACTACTTCAGACAAATTCAAGATATTTTTTTGTTGATTATTTCTCGCTGGCACAATCCGAATGCAAACACAACTTTTATTATGAAAAATTTCTGGCCCTAACCAAACAACTTTATCAAGCAAGGGTATGTAAGCCAAAACGGCATCAATTTCTTTCAGCGTGTAGTTTTTCGGTTTTGCGTTATGGGTATTAGTTTTTTTCTGCAAACGGATGACAATACTTCCAGTTGAAGGTTTTGTCTCAGTGCCAGCGAATTTGATTTGAACCCTTTTCAAGGTTCCATTCAAATCCAATATGGCATCATATCGCGCCTCTGTTGTTGGGCGACTGACTACAACCCCTTTTTCAGTCGCTCTCAACTGAACTTTTAATTGAGCAATTTCGCCTTTTTTAATTGTAGAAAAAATGGTTGTTCTCCCACAAAATAATTCATTATTTTAACTAACAACAATAAACCATTGATTTATAGTAGCCTTTTTAAATGTAAAACAATAAAAAATCTCTCCCCTTAACAAATCAATATAATATCTTATTAATACATAATTATTATCTTTAACAACTAAAACCTGTTTTTTTAGCAGCGGGCATTATACCGAAATTAAATAAGTTATGCTAGCCGCTATTGCGATTTCCTTATAAACCTTCCCGCGAATACCAAACATCGGTAGTCAAACGCTCCTGCAAACGCCGCACAGCGGCCCGTACTTGATTAGGCGCTGTTCCCCCTAAATGATCACGCGCTTTGACTGAGCCTTCTAGGGTTAACAACTCATACACTTCTTCATCAATCAAGGCTGAAAAATCTTTAAATTCATCTAATTGCAATTCGTGTAAATCTTTACCCGTTTCAATACAATGCCGCACTGCTTTGCCCACAATTTCATGGGCATCTCGAAAGGCTACGCCTTTGCGTACCAAATAATCCGCTAAATCGGTTGCCGTGGTAAAACCACGTTGTGCTGCGCTGTACATATGTTCAGATTGCACTTGCATCGTGGGTATCATATCGGCATAAACGCGCAAACAGCCTTTTAACGTATCAATGGTATCAAACAGTGGCTCTTTATCTTCTTGATTATCTTTATTATAGGCCAACGGTTGCGATTTCATTAAAGTCAATAAACTCATTAAATGACCATACACGCGCCCCGTTTTACCGCGTACTAATTCAGGCACATCTGGATTTTTTTTCTGCGGCATGATAGATGAGCCGGTACAAAAAGCATCGCTTAACTCAATAAATTGAAATTGCGCTGATGACCATAATATCAATTCCTCGGAAAAGCGCGACAAGTGCATCATCAATAAAGCCGCGCTGGCCGTAAATTCAATCACAAAATCTCGATCACTAACAGCATCTAAACTATTTTCTGCGACGGTGTCAAAGCCAAGTAATTGAGCCGTATAAGGGCGATCTATCGGATAACTCGTTCCCGCAAGCGCGGCCGCACCCAGGGGCAAACTATTGAGGCGTTGACGACAATCTTGTAAACGCCCTTTATCACGCAACAACATTTCACACCAAGCTAATAAATGATGTCCAAACGTAATGGGCTGGGCACTTTGTAAATGGGTAAACCCTGGCATCAACGTCTCAGCCTCACGTTCAGCAACCTCAACCAAGGCCTTGATCAGGCCCGTCAAATCAGCCTGAATGCCATCCATTTCATCGCGCAAATACAAACGAATATCTGTCGCCACTTGATCATTTCGAGAACGCCCTGTATGTAACTTTTTACCCACCGCGCCGATTTTTTGCGTCAACCGGGTTTCAATATTCATGTGGACATCTTCTAAAGCCACTGACCAGTTGAATTCACCCCGATCTATTTCGACTTCAATCTCGCTCAAACCCTCAACAATTTGAGTACATTCCGCCTCAGTCAAAACGCCAACATGGGCCAACATCCGCGCATGAGCTATTGAGCCCTTAATGTCATACGGATATAAACGTTGATCAAAACTCACTGAGGCCGTGAAGGCTTCCACAAAAGCATCAGTTTGGGCCGTAAAACGCCCACTCCAAGGTTTTTCTGTCATTCTTTATCAATTAATTATCAATGTAGGGTGGACAACATCGTTCTTGTTGTCCACAAGTTATCAGTTATTGGTAATATTGAGTATAACGAAACGGTACTCATATAAGTTGCCAATAGGCAAAAAAATAGGCACATCAAGTAATCTTTATGACTTGTATGTGCCTAATGAAAAATGAATACTTATCAAATCACTTTTAATCAAAATGGTTTTATAATTTTTTGATTTGACATGATTCAATTCAAGCCTGTTGCCTGCTTAGTATTAGGTAATGGGTAGTGAATAACCTTATAAACTGTCTTCTTCTGACAATTTATTAGCATAATTTTTAATTTCAGCGCTGGCTTTCAGGCCTGATATGAGGTAGTTAAATTCGCTTTCGCCGAGTGCCTGTTGTTGCCATTTTTTGGCCTGTTCACGGGGATCAGGTGTTTTACTGTCTTTTTCTGAGGGGGCAGAAGGGGTGACGACACCGTCTTTAACTTCTAGCAATGTTATCAAGGCGTAGTCGCCCTGATCTAAGTGAATGCCTTGATAAAGTGCGGTTTTTCCGGCAGGATGCCCCATTTTAAAGGCCTCACGCACGATATCGCGATTAGGTGTGGTATCTTGCCGCTTAACCCAATGTGCAGATGACCAACTCAAGCCTTGTTCTTTAACGATTTCAGGATCGCCATTTTGCTTAATTTGGTCAAATAGGCTTTCTCCTAGCACTTTTGCTTGTTCCTGAGTTCTTTCTTGTTTTAAAGCTTCGATAATCTCGTCTCTCACCTCGGCGAGGGGTTTTGCTTGAGCCGGTTGATGATCTTTGAGGCGCAATACAACGATATGTTGTTCACCGATGGTAATCACTTCGCTGTTGAGGCCTTCTTTTAAGACTTGATCACTGAAAGCAGCCTCAATGACTTTAGAATGAGAGAGGATAGCGTCTTTTTGATTGCCGCCCTTGCGATCAAATAACTCAGTGGTTTGGCTTTCCCGTTTTAACGTGTTTGTCAGCACTTCTAAACTATTGGGATGCTCAAAAGCAAGATTGGCAAATTGGTCAACTTGACCGTAAAACTCTGATTCAACACGCTCTTTTTGAAACTCTTGCTTTAATTGTTCACGCATTTGAGCATAAGTTTTGGTCACTTCTGGGGTGGCATCATCCAATCTGATGATATGAAAACCATATTGCGTTTTCACCGGTTCGCTGACATCGCCCATTTTCAGAGCCTTCACAGCGTCTTCAAAGGGTTTAAGCATCTTGCCAGTACCAAACCAGCCTAAATCGCCGCCCTTTCTCTTGCTGCCAGGATCATCCGAAAATGCTTTGGCTAATTCATCAAAAGATTCACCAGCGCGTATTTTAGCTAACACATCTTGCGCTTTTTGATTTGCAGCTTCAACATCGGCTTGTGTAGCGTCCACTTTAATCAAAATATGCCGTGCTTTCCATTGCCCTGGGGTTGTAAAAAAGGCTTTACGTTCTTCATAACGTTTTTGGAGTGTACTTTCATCAATCTCTTGTTCTGTCAAGACCAAATTATTTTCTGATAACTCCACATATTCGATGCTCACTTTTTCAGGAGTTCTGTATTGTTTGGCATGTTCTTTATAATCATTTTCAATGTCAGCATCAGTAATTGTCACTGAGTCATCAAAGCGAGTGGTGGGAATAATCAGGTAACTGATAGAACGTTGTTGTTCTTCAAGGCGTGTACGTTGTTGTTGATCATAGTCAGTCACTAAGGCAGAACGTAACACGCCTTCACGGATTTGATCCGTTAGTAGGGCTCGCCGAATTTTATACTCAAACTCGGTGGGGTTCATACCTTGAGAACGTAAGGTTTGTTCATACCGCGCTTGTGAAAATTGATTCTCTTCGTGAAACGCTTGAAAACTATGGATACGTGTTGCCAATAAGGCATCACTTATCCGCATATTGGCATCGCGAACTGATTGCACAAGCAATTCTTCTTCTATCATGTAGTCTAAGGTATTTTTCCGCAATTGCTGCAATTGTTCATCAGTAAATGAAAAGTCAATACCTTGATTTTGAAACATGGCGCGTAATCGGTTTTGCTGCTGAGACACTTCTTGTTGAAAATCTCTTTCCGACAATTCAACACCATTGACTTCTGCGATCAGTCTTTTAGGTACAGGGTGCAAATATTCACCCATTCCCCACAAGGCAAAAGGTATGCAGATAATAATAACAATTACCCAAGCCAGCCAACCGCGGGCACCATCACGGATATTTTGTAGCATATTGTTTGATTTGTATTAATTGTGAAATGAAGTAACGAAGTCATTGTGAAACGAAGTAACAAAGTAATGAAGTCATTGTGAAACGAAGTGATGAAGTAATTAATATAATTACGAATTCTAAACTTTGTTCCAAACGGAATGATGAGAATTGAGAATTGAGAATTGGAAGTGAGATTTAAACTAGTTATTCATTAATCAGGAAAAAGAGTATAGCAAATACGTTGGCCGTGAATATTTAATTCCAATAAATCCGACAAAAATGAGTTTAATTAGGCTAACGGAGTGAATAATTGATGATTTAATCATTTACAAATTATTGAAAAATTGAAAAATTAGCAATTCACAATTCACAATTACTTAGTAACTTTGATTCACAATTAATTTAATAAAAAAAAAGCGCATCTCTAAAAAAGATACGCTTTTATATTCACTTATTGAATAATTAATGGCGGAGCAGACGGGAATCGAACCCGCGACCCCAGCCTTGACAGGGCTGTACTCTAACCAGCTGAGCTACTGCTCCAAATAAATTTTGAAATGCTATGAAAGGGGCACCGCTTAAAACTTTGGTTTCAAAATATTTAACATATTAACCTTCAAATCCAAAACCACTTCAAACAGAAGTGGCGCATTATAATCACTTTATACAAAAAGATCAACTATTTTTTACTATTTTTTACTTTACATTTTAAAATAATGGGTGTTGAGGGACTTGAACCCCCGACATTCGCCTTGTAAGGGCGACGCTCTTCCAACTGAGCTAAACACCCAGATTAATTCATTAATGAACTATTCTTCGTCGTTTACCGCATCTTTGAGTGCTTTACCAGGTTTAAATACGGGTACATTTGCAGCCTTTATATCAAGGCGCTCACCAGTACGTGGATTACGCCCCACTCGGGCTGCACGCTCACGTACCATGAAAGTACCAAATCCTATCAAAGTGACTGTGTCGCCTTTGCCAAGGCTATCTTTGATATTTTCTATCACCGCATCAACTGCTTTTGCGGCAGTGGCTTTAGGCATCTCAAGGCTTTCAGCAACCGCCTGAATTAATTCTGATTTGTTCATTTTTCCCCCGTTTTAGGTGGCAAATAGATAAACCCAAAAAAATATTTAACTTAATATTAGAGTTTATACCGATTTAATACAACTCATTAGATTTAAATAATTGAAAATTCTTATTTTAGTAAAAGTCCTAAAATCAATATTTCACGCAAAAGCTTTTGCCTGAAATTGAGGCTAAAGTTGGATATTCGCGCCAACTTTAACATCGAAACTTAAATTTAATCGGTATAATGTTTATTGGTTCAATTGATAAACATTAAAGATACGCACAATACATGCCATTATACAAATAAACTAATACCTAACAATCACACATTGTTGTTCATTGTAGCATGTTAGTGAGTTTGTACACTCGTTTTTTTTTCTAAGCTAATCGTTCCGTCTACCATTGGCTTATTAACTATAGGTTCTTTTTTTTCTAGTGCCGTTGGTATCCGTTGTAGAGCAAATCCCAATACTTCTTCTATCCACTTGACGGGTCGTATATTTAAATTATTCTTAATATTCTCAGGGATTTCCTGTAAATCCCGTTGATTTTCTTCGGGAATCAAAACGAGGCGTATGCCACCTCTCAGTGCCGCCAATAATTTTTCTTTCAATCCACCAATAGGTAATATTTCACCACGCAAGGTAATTTCACCTGTCATAGCGACATCAGCACGTACTGGAATATTTGTCAATACCGACACCATCGCAATACACATACCAATACCTGCACTGGGTCCATCTTTTGGTGTTGCCCCTTCTGGTACATGGATGTGCAAGTCGTATTTTTTATAAAAATCATCTTCTATTCCTAAGCTTTTTGAACGAGCCCGTACCACGCTCATAGCTGCCTGAATAGATTCTTGCATAACATCGCCTAATTGTCCAGTATATGAGAGCTTTCCTTTGCCAGGCATCATGGCAGCCTCAATGGTCAGTAAATCACCTCCTACTTCAGTCCACGCTAATCCTGTCACTTGACCGATACGATCTAGCTCTTCGGCACGCCCAAAACGAAAACGTCGTACACTTAAATATTTCTCTACATTATTTGATGTGACAACTACCTTTTTGTTTTTATCATCATTGGACTTAAGAAGCAAGATTTCTTTAACCACCTTGCGACAAATCTTAGCTATTTCACGTTCGAGATTACGCACTCCAGCTTCGCGTGTGTAAAAGCGAATAATATCACGTATGGCACTTTCATCAATCTCAATTTCAGATTCTTTGAGACCATTATTTTTCATTTGCTTATGCAGCAGATAATGCTTAGCTATTTTGAGCTTTTCATCTTCTGTGTACCCAGAAATACGAATAACTTCCATACGATCTAACAAAGGGGGAGGAATATTCAAGGTATTAGCTGTCGCAACAAACATAACCTCAGACAGATCGTAATCCACTTCCATATAATGATCATTAAAGGTATGATTTTGTTCAGGATCAAGTACCTCTAGCAAGGCAGCAGACGGATCCCCGCGAAAATCCATCGACATTTTATCCACTTCATCCAATAAAAACAAGGGATTACGCACCTCAATCTTAGACAAATTTTGAATAATTTTACCTGGCAGTGAACCTATGTAAGTGCGGCGATGTCCACGAATCTCCGCCTCATCACGTACTCCACCCAAAGACATTCGCACAAATTTACGGCCTGTAGCCCGAGCAATCGAGTGGCCCAATGAAGTTTTACCAACCCCTGGGGGACCGACTAGACATAAAACGGGCCCTTTTAGTTTTTTGACGCGCAGTTGCACGGCAAGATATTCAAGAATCCGCTCTTTAACTTTTTCTAAACCATAATGATCTTCGTTTAAAATTTTTTCTGCTTTAGCGATATCGCGACTGATTTTAGTGCGCTTTTTCCAAGGTACGCCAACCATCACATCAATGTAGTTACGCACTACCGTGGCTTCCGCAGACATCGGCGACATCATTTTAAGTTTATTGAATTCGGCTGTAGCTTTAGTTTTAGCCTCCTTAGACATGCCAACTTCTTCAATTTTTCGGGCGAGATCATCAAGTTCATTGGGAACATCTTCAAGTTCTCCTAACTCCTTTTGAATCGCCTTCATTTGCTCATTGAGATAATATTCTCGTTGGCTTTTTTCCATCTGGCCTTTGACTCTTTTACGAATACGTTTTTCGACTTGGAGCAAATCAATTTCTGACTCCATCAAAGCAACCAGATGTTCCAAACGTTTCTGTACATCAATTATTTCAAGTATTTTTTGTTTTTCTTCAATTTTAATTGCGATGTGGGCCGCGATAGTGTCAGCTAATCTACCCGGATCCTCAATACTTGATAAGGAATTGAGCATTTCGGGTGGTACTTTTTTATTCAGTTTAATATAGTGATCAAAGCGCGACATGATAGAACGCTTTAATGCTTCAATTTCTTTTTCATCAATTTTGTCGGTAAATAATGATGTGACACGAGCAGCAAACAGTTCATTCATAGACAGAAAATGAGCAATTTTTGCCCGTTGTCCGCCTTCAACTAACACCTTTATTGTTCCATCTGGCAATTTTAATAATTGTAAAATGCTAGAAATACTACCAATAAGATGAACATCATCCACCCCAGGGTCATCAGTTGCTGCATTTTTTTGTGCCACCAACAGAATCTGTTTATCCTCGGCCATCGCTTTTTCCAAAGCGTGAATAGATTTTTCTCGGCCCACAAATAATGGAATCACCATATGCGGGTAAACAACCACATCCCTTAAGGGAAGTACCGGCAAGACCACGGTTGGTCCTTCTATTACATCGGAGGTCTTGTCATTCTGCACCATGGAGATTTCCTCTAAATCTGTTATATGTTATCTGCTATCCTGTTAATGTTTTTTAGTTATCATTTTGATTATCACATTAAATTTTTAATTGTCACTCTTCTCAACTCATAAAAACCTCACGGTTCACTGATATTATCGGTCTGATGCTGCCAGTTTTATTTCATTTTCATAAACAAACTTAGGTTTTGATTTACCTTCAACGACTGCCTCATCAACAACAACCTTAGCCACATCACCCATGGAAGGTAATTCATACATAGTATCTAATAAAACCTGTTCAAGAATTGAACGCAAGCCTCGCGCCCCCGTATTTCTATTCACCGCTTTACGTGCCGCAGCTCGTAATGCATCCGGTCGAAATTCCAATTCCGTACCTTCCATCTCAAACAAACGCTTATATTGTTTAGTTAAAGCATTTTTAGGTTCTGTGAGTATTTGCACAAGTTGCTCTTCATTGAGTTCATCAAGCGGAGCGCTAATCGGTAAACGTCCTATCAATTCAGGAATTAAACCGTACTTAATCAAATCTTCCGGCTCCATGGTGTTAAGCAATTGATTAAAAGAGCGTTTATCGTCTTTTGCAGAAACTTGTGCAGCAAAACCTATACCACTTTTTTCCGAACGAGCCCGAATTATTTTTTCTAGTCCCGCAAAAGCACCGCCACAAATAAATAAAATTTTTGTGGTATCAACAGCAGTAAATTCTTGTTGAGGATGTTTTCGACCCCCTTGAGGCGGTATAGAAGCAACCGTACCTTCAATTAATTTTAATAAGGCCTGTTGGACACCTTCTCCAGAAACATCTCGGGTTATTGAAGGATTATCAGACTTACGAGAAATTTTGTCAATTTCATCTATATAAATAATAGCCGTTTGCGCTTTATCAACATCGTAATCACAACTTTGCAATAATTTTTGTAGGATATGTTCGACATCTTCACCAACATAACCCGCTTCTGTGAGCGTTGTCGCATCGGCCATCGTAAAGGGCACATTTAACGACCGTGCCAGTGTTTCGGCCAGTAACGTTTTGCCACTGCCCGTCGGCCCAATCAATAACACATTACTTTTAGCTATTTCTACATCATCATTCTGGAGATTAGTTTCTAAACGCTTGTAGTGGTTATAGACCGCCACAGACAAAACCTTTTTAGCATAATCTTGCCCTATAACATATTCATTTAAACGCTGATTGATTTCATGCGGAGTTGGCAAAAGAGGACGGCTGTTGTTGGGCTCACCGCTTTCCGGGATATCTTCTTGTACGATATCATTACATAATTCAATACATTCATCACAAATAAATACTGAAGGCCCTGCAATCAGCTTGCGAACCTCATGTTGGCTTTTTCCACAGAAGGAACAATATAGCAACTGATCATCAAAGCCATATTGGCCTCTCCTCTTATCAGACATAGCGTTATCAAGTTATCAGTTATAGGTTATCAGTTTAGCGCGAAAGTTTTTCGATTCGCGACAAACTTTCGCGACGAATTCAGTTATTAAGAAACACTGTAGATGTCGTTGTCCAGAAAAATTAATAAATTTACTCGGATTCACGATTCGCAATTTGCAATTAAACGACGGTATTCAAATTGACAACCCTTAATAAGAAGCCACAAGTTAAATCACTTTTAAATTCATAACCGTTTAAAAACTGCTCACTGCTCAGTGTTGTCGTCCACTGATAACTTTTGTTGCAAGGCTTGCCGACTTGATAATACCGCATCAATCAATCCATATTCTACCGCTGCATCGGCCGCCATAAAATTATCCCGTTCAGTATCATCTTGGATTTTTTCTAAGGGTTGTCCGGTATGTTTGGCTAATACAGTATTCAGACGTTCACGCACTTTTAAAATTTCCCGAGCGTGAATCTCAATATCTGTCGCTTGACCTTGAAAACCCCCTAAAGGTTGATGAATCATTATGCGTGAATGGGGTAAACAATAACGTTTATCCTTAGTCCCCCCGGCAAGCAGTAATGCACCCATGCTGGCGGCTTGTCCAACACACAAAGTACTCACATCAGGTTTGATAAATTGCATCGTATCGTAAATAGCCAATCCCGCACTCACAGAACCACCCGGTGAATTAATATATAAATGTATATCTTTCTCTGGATTATCTGATTCTAAAAAAAGCAGTTGAGCGACAATCAAATTAGCCATGTAATCTTCAACTTGACCCACTAAAAAAATCACCCGTTCTTTAAGGAGCCTAGAATAAATATCATAAGCCCTCTCTCCGCGTGCCGATTGTTCAACGACTACGGGTACTAAACCACCAGTCGCCCAAACTTCAGACTGTTTTCTATCATTCATTAGTTAGCAACCTGTTCAGGGCATTCAATGGGGAGCCATCACGGTATTATAAAAATCAGTTTGTTTTTCGGTTATTTGCGCTCTTTCAAGTAACCAATCCACAACTTCGTTTTCTAAGACGATTGATTCCACTTCTTTTAAGCGATCAGAGTCCGCGTAATATTCTTTTACTACCGTTTCTGGATCTTCATAAGCAAAGGCAATTCTTTCAACCATTTGTCTAACTTTATCGTTAGGTGCGTAAATTTTATATTCCCTAATCAATTCACCTATTAATAATCCAATTTTAACCCGCGTAACCGCCTCATCTTTAAACATCTCGGCACTTAGGTTGGGAGATTGCCACTCTTTAAGCCTAGTTTTATAAAGGCGTTGTGCTTCCTCTTCAACCAAGGAGGGAGGGACTTCGAGAGAATTGGCCTCTAATAAGGCATTAAGTACTTGTTGTTTGAGTTTTTCTTTGATCGCATACTCTAATTCACGTTCCATATTGTGACGCGCATCACGACGGAAAGTCTCAATATTACCATCTTCCACCCCAAAAGACTGAGCAAACTCCGCGTTAATTTCCGGCAGTTGTGGCTCTGAAACCGAATGGACGTGTACCACAAAATGCACAGTTTTACCGGCAATTTCCGAGTTAGTATGATCTTCTGGAAAAGTTAAATCTCCCTCGCGGTCGGAGCCCGCAGTCACACCAAGTAATTTATCATCAAGCCCCGGTATCACAACATTATTTTTGTCCAATATCAGTGGCACTTGTTTAAATTCATTTCCTTTAAAAGCTTTACCATCCTTCGTGCCGAAAAAATCAAGAATAATGCGATCACTTTCCTGTGCAGGTCGTTCAACCTCATTCCACGTTTGACGCTGTTGGCGTAGCCTATGTAACATAGTCTCAATGTCACTTTCAGTGATTTCGCTCACCAGCATTTCAATCGCCAATCCTTCTACGTGCAGTGTGGGTATTTCGGGATAAACCTCAAAGGTAGCTGTATAAGATAATCCTTGTTCAAGATTTTTAATCTCACTGTTCAAATCATAACTAGGAACACCAATCGGACGTAGTTTTTCTTGCGTGACAGCCTCTATGAAACTATCTTGTAATATTTCACCCAAGATTTCTTCGCGTACCTTTTTTCCATATTTTTCTTCGATCAATCGGAAGGGGACTTTGCCAGGTCGAAAGCCGCTGACTTTAGTTTGACGTGCCAACGATTTAAGACGATTTTGGATTTTAGGCGCAAGACGCTCTTTGGGTACCCCGATTGTCATACGACGCTCAACGGCACTGGTTGTTTCGACGGACACTTGCATGTCGGAGGCCTCACAATTTTTTATTTTAAAATAAACACTTTTTTTTAAATATGGTGCGAAAGGAGAGACTCGAACTCTCACGGGCTAGCCCACTGGTACCTAAAACCAGCGCGTCTACCAATTCCGCCACTTTCGCAAAACATGACACAAACAATGAGCCATTTAAATACGACAACATAAAAAGAAATAAACAACAGCACTTAAATTGATTAGATATGTCCCTTAACGCATTGGCGTACAAATACACAAAATCAATATTATTATTAAGCTTATTAAAAAAATAACTTTATTTACTACTATTAGATGTCATTCACTACTTTTATTTAAAAATTCAATTCCACTTTTATATAATCGGCCAAGATTAGTTTAAATAAATCAGTATAAAATATTTTAATTAATTTAATTTCTATTTATTCAATCGCAAAAAATAAGTATAACACTTTGTGGGCCGTGTAGGGATTGAACCTACGACACGCTGATTAAGAGTCAGCCGCTCTACCAACTGAGCTAACGGCCCCTATTTATTATAATAGAGTCAAACTTTGGTGGGCCGTGTAGGGATTGAACCTACGACACGCTGATTAAGAGTCAGCCGCTCTACCAACTGAGCTAACGGCCCCTATTTATTATTTAATAGGGTCAAACTTTGGTGGGCC
>Ga0316201_10000355_pt1 | contig 25169 bp, 23 predicted proteins | sample CS6wburrow_MG_FD_204516 | JGI IMG/M metagenome (GOLD analysis project Ga0316201, IMG submission 204516) | Coastal sediment microbial communities from Delaware Bay, Delaware, United States - CS-6 worm burrow | ecosystem: Environmental > Aquatic > Marine > Coastal > Sediment | place: USA... | reverse complement strand
GAAGTGCACTGTGCTGCCGTGCCACTTGTCACCCGCGTCCAGAACACGCTGGTGTGTATCCAGACCGGGGTAAGCCGGTAGCAGCGCCGGATGGATATTCAGGATCTTGCCGGCGTAATGGTCTACAAATCCGGCGCTCAGGATGCGCATGAAACCCGCGAGTACCAGCAAGTCCGGCTGCCATTCGTCGAGCTTTGCAGAGACCGCCCGGTCGAATGTCGCGCGATCAGCGTACTGCCCATGCTCGATACAGGCTGTTGGAATTCCGGCTTCCTGTGCCCGTTTGAGTCCAAATGCATCAGCCTTGTTGGAAAACACGACCGATAGCTCGAGGGGCAGGCTGCCATCGCCTACCGCATCAATAAAAGCTTGCAGATTCGTGCCTGAACCTGAGATCAGGACCGCTGTTTTACAGCGTCCGCGCATCAGATGTAGCGCGTGGACCGGTCGCCCGGGACTATACGGCCCAGGCGCCAGGCGCATTCGCCCTGGTTCTCTAGCAGCTCAATGGCCCTGGCAACATCGTTCTCTTCGACAACTGCGACCATGCCGACGCCACAGTTGAAGGTCCGGCGCATTTCGGCGATCTCGATATTTCCGTTTTCGGCCAGCCAGTCGAAAACCGGACCTTGCTGCCAGGAAGAGACGTCGATCTCGGCGTCGAATTCGCCATGCAGAATGCGCGGCACGTTCTCTGAAATGCCGCCGCCGGTGATATGGGCCAGGCCCTTGACCGGAACAGCCGCTATCAGTGCGAGGATTGCGGTAGCGTAGATCCGTGTGGGTGCCAACAGTCGGGCTTGTGCGGGTTCACCGTCTATTTCTGAAGGGCCGACTCGATCGAGCACCTTGCGAATCAGCGAGTAACCGTTCGAATGTGGGCCGCTGGAAGCAATCCCTATCAATACATCGCCGTCGCGAATCTTGCTGCCATCGATTAGCTCCGCGCGTTCCACAGCGCCGACGGTGAAACCCGCGAGGTCGTATTCGCCATCCGCGTACATATCCGGCATCTCAGCGGTTTCGCCGCCGATCAGGGCGGCTCCAGCTTGCCGACAGCCCTCCGCAATGCCTCCGATCACAGCGGTTGCAACCCCGGTATCCAGTTTTCCGCACGCGAAATAATCAAGAAAGAACAGCGGTTCGGCACCCTGCACGAGAACGTCGTTGACGCACATTGCAACCAGGTCGATACCGATCGTGTCATGACGGTTGAGGTGCTGGGCTAACATGAGCTTGGTGCCCACGCCGTCGGTGCCCGAAACCAGCACTGGCTCGCGATATCGATCCGGCGGCAGGGCGAACAAGCCGCCGAATCCGCCAATGCCGGAGAGGACTTCCGGCCGGCGCGTGCGCTTCACCAGGGGCTTGATGCGCTCTACGAGTTCATTGCCGGCATCGATGTCGACACCAGCATCTTTGTAAGTAAGAGGTTTATTGGTCATTTTGGGGTGGCATACTCCGCGAGGGCGATATAATAGTGCTTACATCTCGATGGGGATACCACCCTTGCTAAAAACTCGATTTTTCCGGCGCGCCGGAAGTCCGGCAGGCTTGCTTTGCCGCACGCTAATGGTTGTTTTTCTCGGCTTTGGCATACCGGCGCTGGCGTTGGCCGTCGACGTGCCTACGCTATACACCGCCGAAGTGCCGCTTGACGCAGACGCGGATAATCCGCGCGATGACGCTTACGCGCTCGCCTTGCGAGAGGTGCTGACGCGTGTATCGGGTGCTGAGTTTGCGCAGAATTCGCTTGCGCTGGACGAGCTGTTTCCTGACCCGGCGGCCTACGTCATTCGGTTCCGTCCTGGAACTGACGAGACGTTGTGGGTTTCATTTGATGGCGATGCTATCGAGCAGGTGCTGCGCAATTCGGGGCAATCGGTCTGGGGTTCGGATCGTCCCCTGACGCTGGTTTGGCTGGCAGTCGATTGGGGGCAGGGCAATCGCGAAATCATTGCTGCGGACGACCCTGAGCGGGGCGCTGCACAGGGCCGATCCATCAACCTCAACAAGCGGCTGCGTGAGCGCGTACTGGCTATCGCCGAGCAGCGTGGCCTGCCGCTGGTCTTTCCTCTGCTGGATACAACGGATCTACAGGGCGTCACCTTCAGCGATATCTGGGGTGGTTTTGACGAGCGCATCCTCGATGCCTCAGAGCGCTACGACGCCAATTCGGTGTTGATTGGTCGTATTCGGCCATCGCCTGCCCGCGAGAACTGGAGCTACTACTTTGGCGGCGAGGAGCGCAGTTGGAACGGGCCGCCCGAAGCTGTCGTCGGCCAGGTTGCCGATCTGTTGGCGGCGGAATTCGCGGTGGGTGGCAATGCGCCGATCGAGACCATTACGCTGGGCATATCGGGTGTGCAGACGGTCGAATCCTACGGGACTGTGCAGAAGATGCTGGCCGGGGTCGGCGTAATCGAGCGTTTCACGATCGTCGAGGTCGTGGGCGATCGCCTGGGTTACCGCGTTGACGTGCGGGGCGGCGCGGATCGTTTGCGTCGCGCGCTGCGATTTAACGGCTTGATCGAGCAGGATCTGATGTCTGATTTCGGCGAAATTTCGCTGGACGATGACGCGGCACTTGAGTTTTTCTTCGCGCCCTGAGCGTCCCGCGTATGCCCCTTCGCTGGTTACCCAATGCCATATCCCTGCTGCGGATTGCGCTCGTGATTCCGGTATTGTCGCTCATTCTCAATGGCCGCTTCGGCTGGGCGCTGCTGCTGTTTTTTATTGCGGGGTTCTCGGATGGCATCGATGGTTACCTGGCGAATCGATTCGACTGGCGCACACGGCTCGGTGCGCTGCTCGATCCGGTAGCTGATAAATTGTTGGTTGCGGGCACGTTTCTAACACTGACCTATCTGCAGCACATTCCGATCTGGCTCACGGCAATCGTGCTTCTGCGTGATGTAATTATCGTTGGCGGTGCCACTGTCTACAATTTCCTGGTCAAGCCCGTGCAGGGCGAACCCACCAGAATCAGCAAGCTGAATACTGCATTGCAGTTGATGTTCCTGTTGTTTGTGCTGAGCCGTGCTGGATTCGGCTGGCCAGAGCAGATATCGCTTACGGTGCTTGGTGCGGCTGTCCTTATTACCGTAGTCATCAGTGGCGTAGACTACGTCTTGTCCTGGTCGAAACGAGCACGAGCGAGTGAACAATCATGAAATCTGATCTACGGCTCAACTGGATGATCGCAATCGCCCTGACCGGCTGGGTGTTCTATCTGCTGGCACCGGTGCTGACACCGTTCGTGGCGTCGGCGCTGCTGGCTTACGTGGGCGACCCGCTGGCGGATCGATTACAGAAACTCAAGATGCCCCGCACCGTTGCAGTCGTGCTCGTATTCCTGATTACGTTCATCGTTCTGGCGCTGCTGGTGTTGCTGGTTGGGCCACTGATCAAGACGCAGGTGACCGCACTGTTCCAGGCGTTGCCGGACATTGCGCGCAAGGCGGAAGAGGTATGGCTGCCGTCGATTAGCGGCTGGCTGAATCTGGACGTTGGGGAAGATGTCGGCATCGGGGCTTTCCTGTCGCGCTATAGCGAAATGGTGGGTAGCTGGAGCGGCAAGATACTGCTCTCTGTCAGCAAGTCTGGCGGCGTGCTGGCTGCGGCCGTGCTGAGCCTCTTCCTGATTCCCATACTGACTTTCTACCTGCTGCGAGACTGGGACTCGATTCTCCTGCATATTGGCGCCCTGGTGCCCGAGAGTCAGCGCGACACCGTATTTCAGTTGGCGCGCGAAACCGATGAGGTGCTCAGCGCATTCCTGCGGGGTCAGATACTGGTGATGAGCGCCCTTGCACTGATTTACTCGGTCGGGCTTGGCCTGGTCGGCTTGAAATTCGCGGTTGCAATCGGTGTTGTTTCGGGGCTTGTCAGCTTTGTTCCTTACCTGGGCCTGGTGTTCGGAATTGCGCTTGCGAGCCTGACAGTTGCACTGGAGCCAAACCCGCTCTGGCAGCTGGTAGGCGTGGTCGCGACTTTCTCGATTGCACAGTTCATTGAGGGCTCGATGCTGACGCCGAAACTTGTTGGCGATCGCATCGGCTTGCACCCGGTCATTATTATCTTCGCGGTTGCAGCAGGCGGCCAGCTATTTGGGTTTTTCGGTATTCTCCTGGCACTGCCGGCCGCGGCGGTACTCTCGGTACTCGTGCGCTTCGCGTACGAGAGATACCTGAAAGAACATCCGGAAGCTGTTGTGGCAGTCGAGGAAGAATGACTCAGCTTGCTTTGCCACTGCGCCTCGCCGATCACGCGGTGTTCGGCAGTTTTTTCGGCCGCGGCAACGAGTCCCTGGTGGCGACGTTGACAGGCGTTGCGCGCGGCACTGCCGACGGCCACGGATGCTGGCTATGGGGTGCGCCTGCAACAGGTAAGACGCACTTGTTGCAGGCGGTCTGTGAGTCCGCTGGCGACCGCTCTGTCTACGTACCGCTAAAGATGCTCGCTGATGCGGGACCCCTGATGCTCGACGGGCTCGAGCGGCGGCAATTGGTCTGTCTCGACGATATCGATGTGATGGCGGGTGACGCTGACTGGGAAACAGCTTTGTTTGCGCTGTTGAACCAGGTTTTCGACTTAGGGGGGCAACTTGTCGTCGCAGCATCGACTGCGCCACGCGAGTGTCCGATCGAGCTTGCTGATCTTGCCAGTCGCCTGTCGCGCTTGCCGGTATTTCGCGTACACACGCTCGACGAGGCGGAGCGGGTCGAAGCACTGCAATTGCGCGCAAGGCACCGCGGCCTCGATCTTCCCGATGAAACAGCCAACTACCTGCTGAAACGCAGTCGACGTGACATGGCCAGTCTCTATGAGTTGCTCGACAAGCTGGACCTCGAAGCGCTGCGGGCGAAGCGCCGTCTCACCGTTCCCTTTGTGCGAGACGTCCTGGCGTCAAGCGACGCCTCAGCTGCATCCGACTAGTCGGCGAGCTTCTTCGCGATCTCTGCCACGCGCCGCCCCAAGGCGCGCGCCAGCTTTATTTCCTCCTTCGAGAGCGCATCGGGTTTGCGATTCCAGCTCACGTGCGTTGCGCCGTAGGGTGTGCCGCCGCTTGTCGTCGTCGTCAGCTCCTCTTCGGTATACGGCAGCCCGACAAACAGCATGCCGTGATGCAGCAGCGGCAGCATCATGCTTAGCAGTGTGGACTCCTGGCCGCCGTGCAGTGAGGAAGTCGATGCAAAAACGCCGGCCGGCTTGCCGGCGGCGGCGCCCTTGAACCACTCGCCCACGGTACCATCCAGAAAGTACTTCAGGGCCGCTGACATGTTGCCGAAATTGGTGGGGCTGCCCATAACCAGTCCGGCACATTCCGCGATGTCGGCCGGCGTGGCGTACGGCGGGCCGGACGCTGGTACAGCATCTGCAAACGCCTCGGAATCTGTGGAGACCTCGGGCACCGTGCGCAGCCTCGCGGACATTCCGCCGACACTATCGACACCATGGCTGACCTCTCGAGCAAGCGCTTCGGTCATGCCATTGCGCGAGTAAAACAGGATCAGGATATCCGCCATCAGCCCAATAGCTCGAGGACGTTCTCGGGTGGTCGACCGACAACGGCGCGGCCGCTATCTTCATCGACGACGATGGGTCGCTGCAGGACGATCGGGTGCGCTGACAGCCAGTCCGCAAGCGCCACATCATCGTCCAGGTCCGGAAGGTCGTTCGCCTGTTTGAATTCCGTCTCACCCTGGCGCAGCAAGGCGACGACGGGCTCACCAAGTTGCTCCGCAAGCCTCATGATCTGCGCGCCGTCGAGCGGGCTCTTCAGGTACAGCGAAATGACAGGCTCGATGCCGGCATCGTTAATTAATTGCAGGGTTTTCCGTGACTTGGAGCAGCGTGGGTTGTGGTAGATCGTCAGTGCCATGTAGCCCTCATAGTGCTATCCCGAATGCTGATGGAGAACTCTAGCAGGCCCGTGCCGGAAGGTCAGCGGTCGTGAATCGCTTGACGGCATGTGCCGCGGGTTGCTAGCTTTGGGTGGATTCCAATAACAAGAACAAAAAGTGAATAATTCCGGACTAAAATCGCTGATCGTGGCACTGATGCTGGTGCTGGCAGGCGCCTGCGAGACCGCGCCGCCGGTGCAGGAGATGAGTGATGCGCGCCAGGCAATCGCTGTGGCGCGCGAGGCCGGAGCGGCTGAGAATGCAGCTATTCATCTGAAGGCTGCCGAGACCTACCTCGAAAATGCGGAGAAGAGACTCAGCGAGCGCCAGTATTCGCAGGCAAGGCGCGAGGCGACGCAGGCCAAGATGAAGGCCCTTGACGCCCTTAAGGCCATGGAGTCCGCGACAGACTCTACCGAGGACGACGGCGCATAACGGCCGATACCAGCAGTTTGAGCGCGCGCGCCCGGCTTATCCGGGTTAGCGGGCGTGTGCAGGGTGTCTGGTTTCGTGATAGCACACGCCGAGAAGCCGAGCAGCTGGGTATCACCGGCCATGCGCTGAACCTGGATAACGGCGATGTTGAGATACTTGCATGCGGCTCGAATGCGGCGCTGGACCTGTTGTGTGCCTGGTTACAGCAGGGGCCACCGCTCGCTCGTGTTGCAACCGTGGAGCAGCGAGAGGTGGAGCATCAGGTACTGGCTGGTTTTACGATTGGCTAGTGCGATTGGCTAGTGCGATTTGCCAGGGCGTGTCAGGCCTTGAACCACTTCTTGCTCAGCTTGTCGATGACCTTGTTCGGGTACTTTCGCCTGCCGAGGCTGCCATTGTAACGGCCCAGTGCTCGCCGCAGGTCGCCGTTTTCCTTGTCCAGATAGAAGCGCAGAATGGTGCAGCCGTAGCGGAGGTTCGTGTCCGCATGCAGCAGGTTGTCATTAGGCCGACCGATTTCATCCAGCCAAAAAGGCATGATCTGCATCAGGCCGAGCGCTCCAGCGACAGAGACTGCGTAGCGATCGAAGTTACTCTCGACCTCTATAACCGCGAGAATCAGCTCTGGCGGTAGCTCGACGCGCGCCGCCTCCTTGTGAACGAGCGTTAGTAACTCGACCCGCTCCTCCGGATCCCTGACCTGACGGGCCAGCCGCCGCGACATGTCGGTTAACCAGACCTCCGCGTCGAAGCGGTCATCGAAACTGGCCGCATCGCTGGCAGCAGTACGCAGCACTTCCCGGAGCTCCGGGTCGGGCTGTTGTTGGGCGATAGCGGGCTGTCCGCCGAGCACGATGGCTAGCATGACAAAGCAGCTAAGGTGACGATTATTACGCATACCCTGTGATTAATCCTAAGAATATCACTAATTTAATTAGTAGCTTACAGTTCATTCTTGCAGTATTTTGAGAGCTTCTTCACGTTTCAGATTACGTGATTCGCTGTCTCTCCGATGGCGGTATTCGAGCTCGCCGGCGGCCAGGCCACGCTCGCTGATCACCAGCCGATGCGGAATGCCGGTTAACTCGGCATCGGCAAACTTGACGCCCGGACGGGCATCGCGATCGTCGAACAGCACCTCAAGGCCCTTGTCGGTGAGTTCCTTGTATAGGGCCTCGGCGGCATCGCGCACGGTGTCGGAGCGCTGCAGGTTGATAGGCACCAGCACGACGTCGAAGGGTGCCAGCGGACCGGGCCAGATGATGCCGTTCTCGTCGTGGTTCTGCTCGATCGCTGCGCCCACGATGCGCGTGATGCCAATGCCGTAACAGCCCATGGCCATGACTCGATTCTTGCCGTCGGGGTCCTGTACGGTCGCGCCCATTGCCTCGCTGTACTTGTCTCCCAGCTGGAAGATGTGGCCCACCTCGATACCCCTGGCGATACTCAGAGTTCCGTTGCCGCCGGGCGTTGGGTCGCCCGCTACGACGTTTCGCAGGTCCACGGTGTCCGGCACCGCGATGTCGCGCTCCAGATTGACACCTCGGAAGTGCATATCAGCCTCATTGGCGCCGCACACGAAATCGCTCATGAGCGCTGTGGCATGGTCGAAAAAGGCCGGAATCTCGAGACCGATCGGGCCTGCAAATCCCGGCGGCGAGCCGGTTGCCTTGATGATGTTCTCCGGGCCCGACATCGTCAGCGGTGAGGCCACACCGGGGATCTTCTGCGCCTTGACCGCATTCAGCTCGTGATCACCACGAAGTACGAGAGCTACCGGACCGTCCGTGCCGTCGACAATAAGGGTCTTCAGTGTCTCTTGCGGCGTGACATCGAGGAAATCGCAGAGTGCCTCGATCGAGCGTATGCCCGGAGTTGAGACCTTCTCCATGGTTTCTTTCGCTACCGGGCGATCACCTTGTGGCACGAACGTGGCCGCGGTCTCGATGTTTGAGGCATATTGATCCGCGTCACAGTAGGCGATGGCGTCCTCGCCCGAGTCTGCAAGCACGTGGAATTCCTGCGAACGACTGCCACCAATCTCTCCGCTATCGGCATCGACGACCCTGAAGCCCAGTCCAAGCCGTTTGAATATCGCGGTATAGGCAGCGTGCATCCTCTGGTAGGAGGCCTCGAGCCCGTCCTGGTCGAGGTCGAACGAGTAGGCGTCCTTCATGATGAACTCGCGCGAGCGCATCACGCCGAATCGAGGACGAATCTCGTCGCGGAACTTCGTCTGGATCTGGTAGTAGTTCACCGGCAGCTGCTTATAGCTGCGCAGTTCGCGTCGGGCGATATCGGTGATGACCTCTTCGTGCGTCGGGCCAAAACAATAGTCTCGCTGACCACGGTCCTGCATGCGCAGCAACAATGGGCCGTACTGATCCCAGCGGCCCGATTCCTGCCAGAGTTCCGCGGGTTGCACCGCCGGCATCAGTAGCTCCAGTGCCCCGGCGCGATCCATTTCCTCGCGAACCACGTTCTCGACTTTGCGCAGCACGCGCAGGCCGATCGGCATCCAGGTGAACAGACCGGAGGCCAGGCGGCGAATCAGGCCGGCGCGCAGCATGAGCTGGTGGCTGACAATCTCTGCTTCCGATGGAACTTCCTTGAGTGTGGTCAGACCGAATTGGGAAAAACGCATTGCTTGAAAACCCTGTCAACGTCAGCGGCGCATTCTAACTGTTTCTGCGCATTCGTGTGACGGCTGTGTCGGCGGAGAATTGACTCCGCGGCGAAAGCAGGGGATCGTCCGTTTCTTTTGTCGCAAGGAGCGCTCCATCGTGCACGGCCGACGTAACCCGTTTGTTGCCTCCGAAGGCGTCTTGCCCATGCTGCTCATGGCCGCGCTGGCAGTAGTGCTGGTCCGCTACTGCGGTCCCTGGTATGGGTTGCCGCCGGTGGTCCTGTTGGTGCTGATGTTCCTGCTATTTCGGGATCCGACACGCGATGTGCCCTCCGTCGCGCTGGGATTGGTCAGCCCGGTTGACGGCGAAGTTGTGCTGGTCGAAAAAACGGCTCGGTGCGTCGTTCAGGGCGAGGCTTACCGGATTCGCTTTCGCATAAACAGCCTGGGAGCGTATACGGCGCGAAGTCCCATGGAAGGGCGGGTCATGAACCTGCATTCGAGTACCGAGGGTGTTGGACCCGATTGCCCGGCCAATGCGCTATGGGTCCGCAATGACGAAGGTGACAGCATCGTGCTGCAGTTCCATGGATATCGGTTGGGCCTGGCACCGCGCTCCTTTATCAAGATTGGCGAGCGGGTTGGCCAGGGGCATCGTTGTGCTTACCTGAGGCTGGCACAGTTTGCTGACGTGTATATGCCAATTGCCGGCAAGGTGCTGGTGGAGCCAGGCCAGCTCGTCACGGCGGGGTCGGATCTCATAGGATCGGTTCCACACCCCTAGTTCAGACACTTGCCGTATAATAACGGGCTCGCCAGTTCCAGTTTGGCAGCGAAATTTCGACAGGGTCCGCGCAACCGGTTTTAGCCATGATGCAGTCCGAAAATCAGAGACGTGCCTACTTGAAGGCTATGGGGATTGACGTCTGGTTGCCGCGTGATTCTGGTGATTCCTCAGAGGCTGCGCCAGAGGATGAGGCGGTCAGCGTGCCAGCTGATGCGATGGATTGGGAGTCACTGCGTGACACGGTGAGCGCCTGCACACTCTGCGGACTGTCGCAAAGCCGAACCAACACCGTCTTCGGTATTGGCAACCCCGACGCCGACTGGCTGATCGTGGGGGAGGCTCCCGGTGCCGAGGAGGACCGGCGCGGCGAACCGTTTGTGGGACGAGCTGGCAAACTGCTGGACGAGATGTTGAGGGCGATAGGGCAGCGACGCGAAGACGTTTTTATTGCCAATATTTTGAAATGCCGTCCCCCTAATAACCGTGACCCGAAGGCCGATGAGTGCGCTTCGTGTCGGCCTTACTTGGAACGGCAGATCGAACTCGTACGGCCACGGATAATCTTGGCGGTCGGCCGGATTGCTGCACAGAACCTACTCGGCAGTGACGATCCTGTTGGGCGGATGCGCGGGAAACCGCATCAACTTGACGGTATTCCGCTGGTCGTAACGTACCACCCTGCTTATCTGCTACGTAGCCCGTCGCAGAAGGATAAATCCTGGCGGGACCTGTGCCTGGCGGCACGGCTTGCCGCGGAGGACAGCGCGTGATCCGGGCGATGGCGGAATCGCCGACGTCCGTTCGGGACATGACGCATGACGACCTTGCGATGGTCTCAGACATCGAGCGCCGCAGCTACGAGTTCCCGTGGAGTCACGGCGTGTTTCGGGACTGCCTGCTGGCTGGCTACAAGAGCATCGTGCTGCTGCGCGACGAGCGTGTGGCCGGCTACGGAATACTCTCCGTGGCTGCCGGCGAAGCGCACATACTCAATCTCTGCGTTGATCCGGAGTTTCGTTCTATGGGATATGGGGAGCGCCTGCTGGACAGGCTGCTGTCACAGGCGCGCGAGTCCGCGGTTCAAGAAGTACTGCTGGAGGTGCGCCCGTCCAATAAAACCGCGCTGGCGCTGTATCGAAAGAAGGGCTTCTACCAGGTTGCCAATCGTCCCGCGTACTATCAGTCGCACGAGGGCCGCGAGGATGCGGCGGTTCTTTCCAAGAAGCTGGCAGCCAACGCCTGAGCCTGGTGTTTCCCGCGAGCCGCGATTGGGCTAGACTCCGCGGCCACCCGCTTCGCGCAAGTCGCTCTTAAAGAAGTCAATGTCCACTATCGATCAACAGGTCAGCAAACGACGCACGTTCGCGATCATCTCGCATCCGGACGCCGGCAAGACGACGCTGACCGAAAAGCTGTTGCTCTACGGCGGCGCCATTCAGCTCGCGGGCACAGTCAAGGGAAGAAAAGCCAGCCGCCACGCGACATCGGACTGGATGGCACTGGAGCAGCAGCGCGGTATTTCGGTCACGTCTTCGGTCATGCAGTTTCCTTACCGGGATTATGTGGTCAACCTGCTGGATACACCGGGCCACGAAGATTTCTCGGAGGATACCTACCGGACCCTGACGGCTGTTGACTCGGCATTGATGGTGATTGACTGCGCCAAGGGCGTCGAGCAACGTACGATCAAGCTGATGGATGTCTGCCGTTTGCGCGACACGCCAATTATGACGTTCATCAACAAACTCGATCGGGATGGCCGGGAACCGATCGAGCTGCTTGACGAGATCGAGTCGGTATTGAAAGTTCAGTGTAGTCCGGTCACATGGCCGATCGGTATGGGGCGTTCGCTGCAAGGCGTCTATCACCTGCTGCAAGACAGAATTTATCTTTACGACCGGGTCGGTCGCGAAAAGGCGGCAGAGATTCGTTGCGTGGACAGGCTCGATTCGGCCGAGGCGGCCGCGGTGCTCGGCGATGGCATTGAGGATTTTCGCGAAGAAGTTGAACTCGTCAGGGGTGCCTGTCCTGAGTTTTCGCTGGACGACTATCTTGCGGCAAAACAGACGCCTGTATTCTTTGGCTCGGCGATCGCCAACTTCGGGGTGAAGGAACTGCTGGATGAATTCGTCGCGCACGCACCGGCACCGTTGGTGCGCGAAAGCGAGCAGCGCCAGGTTGAACCAACTGAAGAGGCTCTGACGGGCTTCGTCTTCAAAATCCAGGCAAACATGGATCCGGGTCACCGGGACCGTATCGCCTTCATGCGAATCTGTTCCGGCGAGTACCGCAGGGGCATACGCGTATTGCATATACGCTCTGGCAAGGAAATGAAGATTCCCGAGGCGATCACTTTCATGGCTGCAGACCGGCAGCATGCAGAAACCGCCTATGCCGGCGACATCATCGGCATTCACAACCACGGCACGATCAACATTGGCGACAGTTTTTCGGAAGGCGAGCAGCTCCGCTTCACCGGCATACCGAATTTCGCACCGGAGATTTTCCGGCGGGCGGTGCTGAAAGACCCGCTGCGCTTGAAGGCGTTACACAAGGGCCTCGCACAGTTATGCGAAGAGGGCGCCACGCAGTTGTTCAAGCCGATGCGAAACAACGACCTCATTCTCGGTGCTGTAGGACCGCTGCAGTTCGACGTCGTTGCGCATCGACTCAAAGACGAATACAACGTCGAATGTCAGTTTGAGACTATCAATGTGGCGACGGCGCGCTGGGTCGAATGTACCGATGACAAGATGCTGGCGGACTTTCGCGACAAGGCACATGACAACCTTGCGCTGGATCACGGTGGCAGTCTGGTCTACATTGCTCCTACACGGGTAAACCTCAACCTGACCGAGGAGCGCTGGCCTGAGATCGCATTTCGCAAGACGCGGGAACATTAGCCGCATACCCGGGTACTGAGGCCCGGACGTGTCGCGCTCGCCAATTTTCAATCGCAGAGTGATCGGCTGGGCCCTCTATGACTGGGCGAATTCGGCATTTGCCCTGAGCGTGCTGGCGGTGTTGTTCCCGCTGGTGCTCGGTAACTACTGGAGCATTGGCGACAACGGCGCCCAGGTAACCGCGCGCCTCGGCTGGATTACGTTTGCGGCAAGCTTGCTGGTATGTATTACCGCGCCGATATTCGGCACCATCGCCGACGCCGGTGGGTACCGAAAACGCTTTTTGTTTGTACTTGCTACTCTCGGCGCAGCGATGACCGCGGCGCTCGGTTTCGTTGGCGAGAGCAACTGGCCGCTCGCGCTGGGCCTCTACATGTTTGCGTCGTTTGGCTACTACAGTTCGACGGTGTTCTACGATTCTTTGCTAATAGATGTCTGCGAGCCGCGCTATTTCAGTTTCGTCTCTTCGCTAGGCTTTGCGTTGGGCTACCTGGGGGGCGCTGTACTCCTCGCTCTGCACCTGTGGATGCTGTCGACGCCGGCGACCTTCGGTTTTGAGAGTACCACCGAGGTGTTTAGCTTCGCGTTCGTCTCGGTGGGCGCCTGGTGGGTGTTGTTTCTGCTGCCGTTGTTGTACTTCGTGCCCGAGCGACGCAGTCCCATACAGGTCAGCGACGGCGCGGTTCGGGCAGCGTATGCCGAGCTCAGGGCGACAGTACGGAAAGTGGGTCAGTATCGAAATGTCGTCGTCTTTCTGGCGAGCTACTGGCTGTATATCGGTGGCGTGTTCACTGTGATATTCATGGCGGTGAACTACGGGCAGCGGCTGGGCTTTGAGGATAAAGACCTCGTTATGGCGCTGTTGATCACCAACTTCATTGGCTTTCCAGCGACGTTTGTCTATGGCCTCGTCGGACATCGTTTCGGTCCGAAGTCCGGTATCTACTTTGCGCTGCTCGTATACATCAGTATGGCGTTCTGGGCGATCTTCATGACGGACATCAAGCAGTTCTTCATTATGGCCATAATTATCGGCATGGTGCAGGGTGGAGTTCAGGGTTTGAGTCGCTCGCTGTACGCGTCGCTGATACCGGCGCAGCAGCCGGGTGAGTTTTTCGGTTTCTATAACATGGTGACGAAACTTGCGCACGTTTTGGGGCCCGCTATGGTTGCGATCGCAGCAACGCTGTCCGACGATCCGAAGTGGGTCTTGTTAGCCTTGACACCGTTGTTCCTGGCCGGTGCTTTCTTGCTAACTATCGTGCGGACAGATTCCGTAAGCGAGGCTGGCGAATAGCCGCTACAGCCTCCTTCAGGCGTTGGAGCGCGCTGTCATCTTTCGGTCCATAGCGCGCATCATGATAAGCGCGGGTGACAGAATCGATTGCATCGGCGGGCAATGCCTGCTCGTCTCGGACGCGCCTTGCAAAATGTGCCGCTGTCTCGCCGACTCGCGGCTCCAGCCCGGTTTTCCTGGTGAATCGTTGAAAGAGAAGCGCGGCCGGGTCTTTAACGGGAGAACCGTATCGTAGCGCCAGCAAGAAACTGATAATGCCGATAAGAACGGCGACGATGGCTACCATCGTCAACATGAGCTTGCGCCAACTGGGGTCCTGCATGCCCAGCTTTTCCATCAGTCTGCTCTGGTTCTCTGGCCCGTACCCGAGTACCCACTGATTCCACTTGGCGTCGATTGCATCCATGGTGACCGTAATGTTGTGTATGAGGCGTGTACGGACCCTGAATCCCCAGGCGGCGCCCACACCTTCACTGGCTGGATCGTTAACGCTGTAGTCAATACGATCCGGGGCGACCGCGCCGGTCGGGTCTATTCGATACCAGCCGTGCCCGTCGATCCAGATTTCGTTCCAGGCATGGGCATCCGATTGCCTTACGGTCATATGGCCCGAGATTGGGTTTACCTCACCCCCGTGGTAGCCGAGCACAACGCGAGAAGGAATCCCCGCTGCCCGCATCAGGATTGCGAATGCCGACGCGTAGTGTTCGCAGAAGCCCTGGCGAGTATCAAACAGAAACCTGTCGGTCGCGTTGCTACCGAGTGCCGGCGGCCGCAACGTGTAAAAGTACTCTTCCGTATTGAACTTGTTAAGGACCGAGTTGACGAAGGCCTCGTCGGAATCTGCCGTGTCGCGTAATTCGCGTGCCAGCGCCTGCGTCCGCGGATTGCTACCGTCGGGTAAGTCCAGGTACCAGGAGCGTGCGTACGTACTTAGCTCTACGTTTGTTTTGTATTCTGTATAAGACACGGCGTTGTAGGCGATACGCTGGTCGACCGGGGTGGCGCGCGCGAGCTGGTGCTGTGGTCCCATGAAGGTCCGAGCCAACTCCCAGGAGTGTGGCATGTCGAGCGCGAATACCCATTGTTGTCGCGTTGGTTCCATGGTGATTTCGTAGCTCACCGGCTCGCCGCGTACTTCGACTTCCTCGTAAGAACGCGGGCCTTCACCGGGATCGTTCTGTGACCAGCTCCGGCCGTTAAATACGGTCAGGACCAGCCCGCGCCAGTATCGATCACGAGGCTCGGGAACGATATCGTCGAACCTGACGCGAAAAGCAACCGCATCAGACATTGACAACGAGCTGATATCGCCGGGGCTCATAGTGTCACTAATGCCCGAAGTCCCGGTACCGGTGTCCATAGGAACAGCCCAGAAGGGAATCGCGATGCGAGGAAATAATATCCACATTGCCACGGCGACCGGGGCCGCATACAACAACAGGCGACTGCCAGTTGAGAAACTCTGCCGCGCCGTTTCCCCGGGCGTGGCCGACATGCGCAGCCATGCGGTCATGATCAGGAGAATACTCACCAGCAAGTACGGCAGGGACCACAGGTACTGCTCACGCAACAGCGCTGACATGACAAGAAAGATTGAAATGAACAGCAACACGAACTGGTCACGACGTTGGCGCGTCTCAAGCAGTTTGAGCGATGCCATGACGGCCAGCAGCGCGGACCCGGGACCGACGCCGCTGATGGTCGAGTACGTGGCGAATACGCCAAGGAAGCACGCGAGTGCAAGCCCGGCTCTCAGCCACACGGAGGGCAGGGGACGACGCCGTTTCTCGACAACGTAACGCCAGCCCGCGCAGCCGAAAAACGCTGCGATCACCCAGATAGGCAGGTGCGGCAAATGGGGTGCCACAGATACCGCCAGCGCGCCGATCGTCCAGGGCAGGCTGCTTAGTAAGGACCCGTCAGTGCCGCGTGGTTTTGCCATTACGCAGATCCCGCTTCGAATAGCGCCAGCGCTTCAAGGCACTGCCGCTTGTGTTCATCGCCATGCATTGGCGGGAACTCTGCGCCTGGAAGACGAAGCCCGTAATCTTCCATCGACCGGTCCGCGTCGATGATCCAGCGTGTCAGAATCGACAATCGTGTCTCAACATCCGGGACCAAGATTTCATCGAAGTCGAACCACTGGCTACTGGTATCGGCACCGGCAAACTGCTTGGAAAGTAATTGTCCACTTCGAGCGTAGGCTTTCCAGGCGACGTGACGCGGCGAATCGCCAACCTGGTACTTTCGCAGGCCGGCAAAGTCCTCTTCGCCACGCGCGTCATGTTGCCGATGCCCGTGCGATACCATGGTAGGTGGTGGTTCCGGCGCCTCGGTAACCGGCTGCGGATAGACGAGGCCACGAATGTCCATGTGCAGCCAGGCCCATGAACGGAATAGTTCGAAAGGGAACAAAGTCCGCACACCGAATCGATCCAGCGCAAGCCAGCCACGCTTGTGTGTCAGCAGCGGCAGCGTGAAGATCTTACTCTCTCCCGCCTTGAGATCCTGTGCAGCAGTTTGTACGCCCTCGAGATAAAGGCGAATACCATAGCGAGGATTCTTCGAGTAATTAGTGACGGCGATACGGATGCGCAGAGTCTGACCGGCATGAACGGGCTCGAGACCGGCGAATCCAAGCTCAAGTCCAACCAGATTGCGCTGGCACTGGTGCATCGAAATCAGGCCTATGCCGATGAGGATGAACGTCAATACGAACGAGAGATTGTTGGTGTAGTTCATCGAACCTAATAGCATGGCGAACGCCATGATGCCGAATACGACGCCAACACCGGTCGGCAGAATGTAGACGCGCCCGGGCCTGAGGCGTGTGATGCTCGGATCTAGCCCCTGGCGCTTGCGTGCCCAACGACCGGCGCGCGCCTGCGCACCTGTCCTGAGCGACCGGAGAAGACTCCGCGGCCTAGGGAATGGCCACGTAATCGAGGACATGCTGGCATAGTTCGGCAGGGCTACGGAAGCGCGTTCCGCCAGCCGGTTTAAGTCGATGACCCGCTATAGCGGTGAACACGGCCTGGACATCGTCCGGGTACGCACCGGCATGACCCTCAATAAAGGCGACGGCCCTGGCGGCTGCTACAAGCGCCTGAGCACCGCGTGGCGACAAGCCGACTTCGATGTCAGCCGACTCGCGGGTGTGACGCACCAGCGATTGGATATAGTCCATGAGGGCATCACTGACGTGCACCTCTTTGACCGATTGCTGCAAGGCGATCAGCATTTCCGGTGCGGTAGCAGGCTCAATGTGTTTCAGCATGTTGCGGCGATCTTCACCGGCGAGCAATTCGCGTTCGCTTTCCTCATTGGGGTAACCCAGTTGAACACGCATGAGGAAACGATCAAGTTGTGATTCCGGCAACGGGAAGGTGCCGATCTGGTCGCCTGGATTCTGTGTCGCGACCACGAAGAACGGCTCGGGCAAGCTGCGTGTCATACCGTCAACCGACACCTGCTGTTCTTCCATGGCCTCCAGCAGAGCACTTTGTGCTTTCGGCGTTGCACGATTGACTTCGTCCGCCAGTATCAGCTGCGAAAACACCGGTCCTGGCTGAAATTCGAATTCGCCGCGCTCCTGGCGGAAAACCGAAACGCCAATAATGTCGGCGGGCAGCAAGTCACTTGTAAACTGAATGCGTTGAAAGCTCAGGCCAAGCACACGCGACAGGGCCTGGGCGAGGGTGGTCTTGCCGAGACCGGGCAGATCTTCAATAAGGAGATGGCCACGTGCCAGCAAGCAGGCCAAAGCGAGAGTGAGCTGCTGGTCCTTGCCAAGGATTACCTGGCCCAGCGCGCTTCGGGCACGTTCAATCGCATCGCGCTGCTTGTCCTTGCTGGCGTGCAATTTCTCCACCGTGTTTCCGTGCTGCATCAATGGGTCCTCGAATGTCGCTGTCTAAACGTTGATCGAAGCATAGTCACTCAGCACCCGGCGATTTGCACTGGATTGCGGGGCAGAGTGTGATGCAGTCCTCAAAAACGGCTTACCTTAGGTGAACTCGTCAAGCTTCGTGATCTGCTCGCCCAGCTGAGAAATCGTCTTTTCGAATTCCGCGGCACGAGTTCTCTCCTGTGAGACAACTTCGGCAGGGGCATTGTTCACAAAGTTTTCGTTCCCGAGTTTGCCCATTGCACGCGCCAATTCATCTTTCACTTTCTCCAGCTGCTTGCCAAGGCGAGCGCGTTCGGCTTCAACGTCAATCAGGCCCTTCATCGGCACCAGCATGCGCATCTCACCATGCAACGCTGCCGCAGATACTGGCGGTTCTTCATCCGTGGCAAGTTCCGCGACAGACTCAACTCGCCCCACTCGCTGCAGTAGTAGCAAGTGTCGCTCGACGCGCTCGCGATCCTGAAGGCTCGCATGTTGCAACAGGACCGGCAGGAATTTTCCTGGAGAGATATCCATTTCGCCGCGAATCTGCCGGAGCCCCAGGATGAACTGCTTGACCCACTCTATATCCTCAATCGCATCTGTGTCGCTCGCGGTATCCGCGGCGGTTGGGTAAGGCCGCAACATTATCGTCTCGCCGTCTATCCCCGCCCGTTCGGCAACCTGCTGCCAGATCTCCTCGGTAATAAATGGCATTAGCGGGTGCAGCATTCGCAAGATGGATTCGAGCACGTTAATCAATGTCTCACGGGTGCCTCGTTGCAGTGCGGCAGAAGCTTCATCCGCTTGCAGCACCGGTTTCGATAGCTCCAGGTACCAGTCACAGAACTCATGCCACGTGAACTCGTACATAGCCTGAGCGGCCAGGTCGAGTCTGTAGCTGGCAAAATGACCGTTTACGTCGGCAGCTGTCTCATTGAGGCGTGCAACGATCCAGCGATCGGCAACGCTGAGCTCAACGTCACCGTCGTCGAGCGACTCGGTGTTCATCAAGACATACCGAGCGGCGTTCCAGAGTTTGTTGCAGAAATTCTTGTAACCTTCGATGCGCCCGAGGTCGAAGCGGATATCGCGACCCGTCGTCGCCAAAGCGGCGAAAGTGAAGCGCAACGCATCCGCACCGTACTCGTTGATGCCATCGGGAAACTGCTTGCGCGTCGTGCGCTCGATCTTTGGCGCCAGGTGGTCCTGCATCATGCCGCGTGTGCGCTTCTCAACAAGTGTTTCCAGGTCGATGCCGTCGATGAGATCGAGCGGGTCGAGTATGTTGCCTTTCGATTTCGACATCTTCTGGCCGTCGTCCGCACGAATCAGGCCATGAATATAGACCTCACGAAACGGTACATCGCCCATGAACTTGAGACCCATCATGATCATCCTGGCGACCCAGAAGAATATGATGTCGAAGCCGGTCACGAGGACATTGCCGGGATAGAAGTCGTCAAGTCGATCCGTCTTCTCCGGCCATCCCAAGGTGCTGAAGGGCCACAGAGCCGAAGAGAACCACGTATCGAGAACGTCTTCGTCCTGTCGCAGTGTCGTAGAGTCGTCCAGGTTGTTCTTCTGCCTGACGTCTTCTTCCGAGTAGCCGACGTAAATGTTGCCATCTTCGTCGTACCAGGCCGGGATGCGGTGCCCCCACCATAGCTGACGACTGATGCACCAGTCCTGGATGTTGTACATCCACTCGAAATAGGTTTTCGACCAGTTTTCCGGGACGAACTTGATTTTGCCGGTTTCAACCGCCTCGATGGCAGGCTTGGCAAGCGGTTCGATCTTCACGTACCACTGGTCGGTCAGGTAGGGTTCAACAACGGCATGGGAGCGATCGCCGCGCGGAATCTTCACGACGTATTCTTCGATCTTGTCGAGCAGTCCCAGCGACTCGAATTCCGCGACAATCTTCTTGCGTGCCGCGAAACGATCCATGCCGCGGTAAGGCTCGGGTACCGAATCATTCAATGCCGCGTCGTCAGTCAGGATGTTGTGCATCGGCAGGTCGTGCCGTCGGCCGATTTCGTAATCGTTGAAATCGTGCGCCGGTGTAATCTTCACGCAGCCGGTGCCGAATTCCGGATCGACGTAGTTGTCGGCAATGATCGGAATACGGCGGCCCACAATCGGCAGGATAATTTCATCGCCAAGCAAAGCTTTGTAGCGATCGTCGTCAGGGTGCACCGCGACCGCGCTATCGCCCAGCATGGTTTCGGGGCGCGTGGTAGCAACGACCAGGTGCCCTTTTCCGGAGGCCAAGGGGTAGCGGAAGTGCCAGAGGTGTCCATCCTCGTCGGCAGACAGGACCTCCAGATCCGAAAGCGCCGTGTGCAGCACGGGATCCCAGTTCACGAGACGTTTTCCGCGATAGATCAAGCCTTCGTCATGCAGCTTGACGAAGACTTCCTTGACCGCCGCCGACAGGCCATCGTCCATGGTAAATCGTTCGTGCTGCCAGTCGACTGACGCGCCCAGCCGTCGAGTCTGCTGACTGATCTGTCCGCCCGATTCGTCTTTCCACTGCCAGACGCGCTTGACGAATTCCTCGCGACCAAGATCGCGCCGCGACGTGCCCTCGTTGTTAAGGAGACGTTCGACGACCATCTGTGTCGCGATGCCGGCATGGTCCATGCCTGGTTGCCACAACGTGCGGCAACCGCGCATTCGCTGGTAGCGGATCAGCGCGTCCTGAATGGTGTCGCCAAAACCGTGGCCCATGTGCAGGGTGCCCGTCACGTTGGGCGGCGGAATCATAATGCAGTAGCGATCTCCATCGCCCCGTGGTGCGAAATACCCGCTTTCTTCCCAACGCTCGTAGACGCGTTGTTCGATCTCTTTCGGTTGATACGACTTATTCATCAGAGTTTGTGTGTTTGGATCGAGTGACCCTTGTCCCGGTAGTCGGTAAAACGTTTACGGCTCAAGATGCGGCAGTTCTCGTCGCTCGTGACGACTTCCGCAACGCGGGGAAATACATCGGCAAACACCGGGATCTCATCGCAGAGATTGATCAGCAAGTCGCGCGACTCTACGTTGTCCACATCGCAGCCGATCGTAACCGGCGACGCAGCTGTTTCGTCGTCGACGCCTGCAAGTGCATGCGGTACGAAGCTGCCGTCCCGGAATGTCCAGAGCAACGCATCGAGGTGCTCGGCGTCGGCACGGCTCTTGGCATGGATATACACGGTGTTTTCCAGCCGATAGGCTTTCTCAGCCAACTTGCAGGCGAGGGTGTGGCGCGATTGCTCGTCAGCGCGCTGCAGCACGTAAAAGTCGACTCTGGCCATTATTCAGGCCGCTCAGGGCAGGGCGCGGCAACGCGCTAGCAACATCTCGGACAGCAGCGGAACCGGTCGACCAGTTGCGCCTTTCTTGGCACCGCCCTTCCATGCGGTGCCGGCAATGTCCATGTGCGCCCAATTCAGACCTTCGGTGAACTTCGCCAGGAAACAGCCGGCCGTGACGGCACCGCCACCTGGTCCGCCAATATTTGCCATGTCAGCAAAGTTGCTCTTTAACTGCTCTGCGTACTCTTCACCAAGTGGCATTGGCCAGGCAGCGTCTCCCGCGTTGTCACCTGCGGCCACCAGTTCATTGCGCAGAGCGTCGGAATTGCTCATGACCGCCGAGCGGTGTGCGCCAAGTGCGACGACGCAGGCGCCGGTCAGCGTTGCCACGTCGATTATCGCCGCTGGTTTGAAGCGGCGAGAATACGTCAGCGCGTCGCAGAGAATCAGGCGGCCTTCGGCGTCCGTATTCAGCACTTCGATGGTCTGCCCGGACATGCTCGTGACAATGTCGCCAGGCTTGGTCGCCTTGCCGCTGGGCATATTCTCCACGGTGGGCACCACGACGGTCAGGTTGATAGGTAGCGCCAGCTGAGCAACGGTTGCCATGACACCAATCACGCTTGCGGCGCCACACATGTCGTACTTCATCTCGTCCATGGCCGGACCGGGTTTCAGGGAAATTCCGCCGGTATCGAAAGTGACGCCTTTTCCGACAAGCACGACTGGTTTGTCGCGACCTGCGCCCTTGTACTGCATGATAATCAGCTTGGCTGGCTCGATCGTTCCGGCCGTTACCGACAGCAGGGACCCCATCCCGAGACGCTTCATCTCAGCCTCATTGAGTATTCTGGTGGTCAGCTTGCCGTTACCGGCCGCCAGTTTCCTGGCAGTCCGCGCAAGGTAGCTGGGTGTACAGACATTGGCTGGCAAATTCCCCAGGTCCTTGGCGAGAGAAGCGCCCGTCGAAATCGCGTCACCGTGCTCAGCACCACGCATGACCTTGGCCGCATCGGAACGTTTCTGAACTGAGAAACCGATCTTCTGCAGCGGGCTGGACGGGGGTTTGCGGCCGCTTTTCATTTGATTGAATTGGTACAGTGCCTCGCCCGCGGCCTCGGCCGTGTGCCTGGCGAGATAATAGGCGCTCGTCTTCTTGGCCTTTTCCAGCGTCAGCGTGTTCAGGACCTGCCGGCTTTTTGTCTTTGAGGTCTTGCCGAGAGCGGCTGCGACCGCCTTGCGATACGCTTTCGCCGTGAATTCGCCGGCTTTGCCGAGGCCGACGACGACCACGCGATCGGCCTTTACGCCGGGAAGACTTGTCAAAACAGCGCAATGCCCGAGTTTGGAAGATATATCGCGCTGCTTGATGAGCCTGCGGATCTCACCCTTGCTGGCCGCGTCAATGTCGGTAGCACCGGCGCCGAGCTTGCCGCGAGCATACACGCCGATGATCACGCAATTGACGGCGCGTTTGGATGGATTGCTTGTTGTTGTGAAATATTCCATAAGATTAGGCTCGTGCTCCTTTCGGGCTCGGGGCTGTCGCGGTCAAAATAAAAGCGGTAGTCTAACCGTTTCAGCCCCCAGCAGCCACGCTATTCCGGGACACCGATGACCCGCATTCTGGATCGGTACATTTTTCGCGAGATCGCCATGACCTGGTTAGGGGTCACGATGGTATTGCTGCTTATTCTGTTGACGAACCAGTTTGCCCGGGTGCTCGGGGATGTTGCCAAGGGGAAACTCCCCAAAGATGCCGCATTCGATGTGATCGGCCTGTCCGCGGCCCAGTACCTGACGGTGCTTGTGCCCATCGGCCTGTTCCTGTCCATCATGCTGGCGCTGGGTCGCCTGTACCGAGACAGCGAAATGCCGGCAATGATGGCCTGCCGCGTAGGGCCCTCCGGCATATACCGGCCATTGATCTGGCTGTTGCTGCCGCTTGCTGCTGCGGTCGCCTGGTTGTCGATTGAGGGCGCACCGCGGGCACTGACAGCGGTCGATCGCATTGGCGCCGAGGCTCGTCGCGAGGCCGATCTGGCCAGCATCGAGCCGGGTCGATTCACTATGTTCGGTCCGGATCAGGCGGTGGTATACGGCGAGCGAGTTACTGCCGATGGCGTCATGGAGAAAGTATTCATGCAACGCCAGGTGGACGAGGGCAGGGTCGAAGTTGTCATCGCCGAACGGGGTGAACAGCTCGAATCCGATGACGCGAACACGCGTCTGCTCGTTCTGCAAAACGGTCGTCGCTATGAGGGCGTGCCTGGAACGACAGCGTTCAGGGTCGTCGAATTTGCGGAACACGGTATTCCTTTTCGACTTCCCAGTCTTGATGCGCCGGATCCCAGACCCAGGGCAATGCCATTTGCCCAGTTGATGAATTCCGACGAACTCGAGCACATAGCAGAAATGCAATGGCGCATTGGTATCCCCTTGTCGACCATTATCCTCGCAATGCTCGCGGTGCCGCTTAGCCACACCCGGCCGCGTGCCGGGCGCTACGGGCGTCTGGGTATCGGCCTGCTGGTTTTCATCATCTACCTCAATATGCTCAGTGCCGCAAAAGCATGGATCGAGCAAGCGACGATATCGCCGGCACTTGGCCTCTGGTGGGTGCATGGCTGCGTACTGTTGTTTGCGCTCGTGCTGCTTGGTGTGCAGAACCGGTGGCACCGGAGGTTGTGGCGATGACGGGACTGCTCAGCCAGTATCTGATGCGCACCATTCTTGCAAGTACCGCGCTGGTGCTGGTAGTTCTGTTGGCGCTTGCCGGCCTTTTTGAATTCATCGCTGAACTCGATGACACGCAGGGTGGTTATCAAACGCCGCAGGTCATTCTCTTTGCGGCGTTGCGATTGCCCAACCTGGCATTCGAAATGCTGCCAGTAGCGGCATTGATTGGCTCGCTGTTGGGTTTGGGGGCACTCGCAGGGCATAGCGAGATCATCGTCATGCGCTCGGCTGGCCTGTCGGTTAGCCGAATCTCTGGCATGGTTGCGATATCCGGGTTGGTAATGCTGGTCATCACCGGTTTGATCGGAGAGTTCATCGGTCCGCCGCTGGACTTGTATGCGCGTGACATGCGACAGGAAGCGCGATACGAAAAAGGTGACGCTCGATTGGGCAACGAAACCTGGGTGAAGGACGGGCCGGTCTACCTGCACCTGGAGCGCGTCAATTCGGAGTTCGAGTTCGGTAGCATCTACCTGTTCCGTTTCAGCGACGACTACGAGCTGGAGTCAATTGCGCTGGCCGAAAACTCCGGTATTGACGAGAACGACGACTGGATTCTCGAGAATCTTCGCGAGACACGGTTTCGTGACGATGGTGTGCAGATTGTCGAATCTTCCGTTGCTGTCGAGACGTTCGAAGTGAACGCTGAACTTCTTGGTAGCTCCCTGGCCAAACCGCTGAGCCTGTCCGCCCGCGGTTTGCTGGTCTATATCGACTACCTGAAACGCAACAGTCTGGACGCCTCGCAGTACGAATCGGAGCTCTGGCATCGTGCTTCGAGAACTTTGACCGTACTCTTCATGCCGGTACTTGCCCTCGCATTTGTGTTTGGCTCGTTACGAACGGGCGGAGCCGGCGGCCGTCTCATGCTGGGCGTGATTATCGGCCTCGCGTACTATCTTGGCAGCGAGACCCTGGCGAACTCCGGGCAGGTTTTTAATCTGAATCCGGCGCTGGTGAACTGGCTGCCAACGACGCTGCTTGCACTGGTTACCGGTGTCGCTCTGGCGCGAATCCGCTAACGAGACTTCAGCCTGTCTTCTTGGGTTTCGGATAATAGACGAGACGAGTATTGCTGATCCGGTCGTGCCAGGTCAGCGCGTCTTTGTCCCATAGTTGCCAGAAGAAGCCGAGTCCCAAAGGCAGCAGCGAGATTAAGGCAGCGAAAAAGCGCAGGCTCGCCGTCGTTGCTGACGGTATGCGACCGTCCGGCGTTTCAAGCTGCAAGCCCCAGGACTGCATGCCGAGAGTGCGGCCGGAGCGGCTCCAGAAGCCAACAAAG
>Ga0316201_10000354_pt1 | contig 25189 bp, 16 predicted proteins | sample CS6wburrow_MG_FD_204516 | JGI IMG/M metagenome (GOLD analysis project Ga0316201, IMG submission 204516) | Coastal sediment microbial communities from Delaware Bay, Delaware, United States - CS-6 worm burrow | ecosystem: Environmental > Aquatic > Marine > Coastal > Sediment | place: USA... | reverse complement strand
GCGTAATGTCACCAGCTGTTGACTTCAGTAAAACATTCCCCAGGATAGGAAGTGTCTGCCGTCGTTCAACCGCACCGATTACCTGCTGGAGGGGTGCTAGTATGTCTTCTCTTTTAATAGTTGTTTTCATTTATATATCTAACTTGCTGTGGTTATTAGTAACCCGGGTTATGACTAGTAAGTCGAATATTACTTTATTTATCAACTGCTTAAATTCATTTCTCCCCCTATAAAGCTGTCCGCAGGCTATTACTAAACTGTGCATAACTACAGGATAAATATGCTTCTTTTTTTTATCATCACCTTATCCACAGCTATTCAACCGGGTTTATTCCACGCATTAGTTGCTTAACATGCGTGCCAGGATTTCATAATCTTCATCGATACGCCTGTCCTCGCTGCGCAACGACTCGACCTTACGGCACGCATGCAGTACCGTCGTGTGATCGCGCCCGCCAAAGGCGCTTCCTATCTCTGGCAAACTATGTCGTGTCAGAGATTTCGCCAGGGCCATGGCAATCTGCCTTGGCCTGGTAATCGACCGGTTGCGGCGGCTGGAGAGTAAATCGGCGACTCGAATTTTAAAGTACTCGGCAACCAGTTTCTGAATATTATCGATGGTTATTGGTTTGTCCTGCACCGCTAAAAGCTCTTTTAAAGCCTGGCGAGCGAAGTCCTGGGTAATCGGTGCGCCGATGAAGCGCGCGTGCGCGACGACGCGTTTCAGGGCGCCTTCGAGCTCGCGTATATTGGATTTAAACCGTTCGGCGATAAAAAAAGCGACGTCGTCGGGCACTTCCGCCGAGGACTGTTCCGCCTTGCTTTTTAGAATAGCTACGCGTGTCTCCAGATCCGGGGGTTTGATATCGACCGCCAGCCCCCACCCCAGGCGCGACCGAATTCTGTCCTCGAGACCCTCGATCTCCTTGGGGAAACGATCACAGGTAATGACCATCTGGGCATGCGCTTCGTAGAGAGAGTTGAAGGTATGGAAAAACTCTTCCTGTGAACGGCTCTTATCGGCCAGAAACTGGATATCGTCGATCAGCAGGGCGTCTAGACTGCGATATGAATTCTTGAAATCGTTCATACGGCTATGCTGCAGTGCCTTGACCATATCCGAGACAAAGCGTTCACAGTTGACATAAAGGATATTGGCGCCTGGCTTGTTTTCTCGAATCTGGTTACCGATAGCATGCATCAGGTGTGTCTTGCCTAGCCCGACACCACCATAAATATACAGCGGGTTGTATTCAGAGCCCGGGTGACTACTAATCTGGATTGATGCCGCGCGCGCCAGCTGGTTGGATTTGCCTTCGACAAAATTTTTGAACTTCTGCGAATCGTTGAGACCAGAAGACCGGTAGGCGCGAGGCGGCGGGGTTTCTATCGAGGCGACTGGCTCTTCGGCTCTTGCATGTGAGCCAATCGCCAGGCTAACCGATATCGATTTGCTGTCATCAAGGCTCGCTACCAGTTCGCGAATGCGCTCCAGAAAGTGTTTCCGCACCCAGTCCATGACAAAGCGGTTTGGCGCCAATAACTTGAGCGTATTCAGCTCCTGCTCTACCTGCAACGGCAAGATCCAGGTATTCAGTTGCTGTTCGCTGATTTCGCCTTCAAGACAGGAAATACACTGTTGCCAGATTAAATTCAAAGTTATTCCGCTGTTATTTTTGTACCGCGATCACGCGCGGACTCTGTAGCCTTCCCGGGGGCAAATGAGACGCCCCGTGTGGGAAATTTTGATAAATTAGGTTATTGCCGTCCGTATTACCTGTTTTTCAGGCAATTCCCGATGCACGGCCGTCAGGGGGACAATATTATACTTATCCACAGCCCGAGCAAAGAGGGCGAACCCAAAAATTCGAATGTTTTAAGTGTAATTATCCCCGGAACGAGTCTGAGAGCCTAAATTAGGTAAAAACTGTGCCCCGTGTTCAAATAGATATTGACGTAGGCCACAGCTACCAGTACATTGTCGCGCCTTGTTGAAATCGACAAACCGCAATTCGAGGCGTTTGACATGAAGCGTACATTTCAGCCCAGTAATATTAAGCGAGCCAGGACGCACGGGTTCCGCGCGCGTATGCAAACCCGCGGGGGCCGCAGTGTGATTCGTGCGCGTCGCGCCAAAGGCAGAGCGCGCCTTACGCCTTAAATAGTGACTGTTTCCATCAGCGAGTCTTTTCCAAGACGGCTGAGGTTAACCCGCGCGGTCGATTTTCAACAGGTTTTTAAGAATAATATTCGGCGCAGCGACGCCTGTATTACAATTCTGGTTTCGAAAAAGACGGGCGACTACCCTCGCCTTGGATTTGCGATTGCCAGGAAACAGGTACCGAAGGCAGTTAAACGCAATGCGCTGAAGCGATTGTTTCGCGAAAGTTTTCGCAGGAATCAGCATCGATTGCCAGCACGAGACATGGTGATTATGGTGAGACGTGAAATACTGGCGGTCGAACTAGCAAAGATTCGAAGCGCCCTGGACCAACATTGGAACAGTATCATCAAGCAATGCGAAAACTTCTGATCATACTCATACAAGCCTATAGTTATCTGTTGAGCCCGTTTCTCGGTAATAATTGCCGTTATACGCCGACCTGTTCCCAATACGCGCGCGAAGCCATCGAAGCCCATGGCATTTTAAGGGGATCCTGGCTGGCAATCAGGCGTCTCGGCAGTTGTCACCCCTGGCACGAGGGCGGTTACGATCCGGTGCCAGGTCATGACATGGAGCACAAGCATGGATAACTCGCGACTCTTCCTGTTTGCCGCACTGGTTTTTGTGGGCGTATTGTTGTGGCAGCAATGGCAGGCGGATTACGGTCCGAGGCCCGTTCCCACCAGCGAGACCCAAACCACCGATGGCAGCGCCGGGCAACAACCGGGCGCCATTATCGACGATCTGCCCGATCCGGCGGATATCGTCAGCGGAACTGCCGCTACCTCCAGCTCCGGCGGAGATCAGTCGACATCGGCCACGCAGACGCAGCAGCTGGTGCAAATCGATACCGACGTGATCCGAGCCCTGATCGATACCCGCGGCGGGGTTCTGCGTTCATTGAAACTGAAGAAATACCCGACTTCGCTGGAGCAGCCGAACGACTGGCTGGAATTGGTGCACAGCGACAGCGATTCGTCACATATCCTGCAAAGCGGTCTGCGTAACAAGGAAGAAAGGGCACCAACCCATCACAGCATTTACCAGGCCGAGCAGTCTAGTTACGAACTGGCGGACGGAGAGAACGAGCTTATCGTACCGCTGCGCTGGCAACAGGATGGAATCGAGGTCACGAAAACCTATCACTTCAGGCGCGGCGATTACCTGGTCGATGTCAGGCACAGGGTCGACAACCAGTCGGCACAGGACTGGTTGGGTAGCGAATATCGCCAGATTCAGCGCACCCGACCGCTGGAAACGTCACGCTTGCTCTACACCTACACTGGTTCGGTTTACTACAACGAAGAGACCAAGTACGAAAAAGTTGACTTCGACGATATGGAAGATAGCCAGTTAAGGCTCGATTCTTCGGGCGGCTGGATCGCGATGATTCAACATTATTTCCTCTCCGCCTGGATTCCGGGACAGGACGATCAAAACCTTATCTACACCATCGCTAACACCAAACGCAGCCCATCGACTTATACCATCGGCTTGCGTTCGCAAAACCTGCTGGTGCCCGCCGGGGCGAATGGTGAATTTTTAAGCCAGCTCTTCGTCGGCCCCAAGATTGTTAGCCGGCTGGAGGAAATATCGCCCGGGCTGGAGCTAACCGTTGATTACGGCGTATTGACCTTTTTATCCAAGCCGCTTTACTGGCTACTGTCCTGGTACCACGGCTTTGTGGGTAACTGGGGTGTGGCGATCATATTGCTGACATTAACCGTTAAAACCCTGTTTTATAAGTTGTCGGAAACCAGCTACCGCTCGATGGCGAAGATGCGCAAGGTGAGTCCTCGACTGAAGACGCTGAAGGAACGCTACGGTGATGATCGCCAGAAGATGAACCAGGCGATGATGGAACTCTACAAGACTGAAAAGATAAACCCTATGGGCGGCTGCTTGCCGATCCTGGTGCAAATACCGGTGTTTATCGCGCTTTACTGGGCATTGCTGGAAAGCGTCGATCTACGACAGGCGCCGTTCATTTTCTGGATCAAGGATCTATCCGTGATGGATCCGTTTTACGTGCTGCCAATCGTGATGGGAATTAGCATGGTGATTCAGCAACGCCTGAATCCGCCGCCGCCCGACCCGATCCAGGCGAAAATCATGATGGCCCTGCCTTTTGTATTCACCATTTTCTTCGCCTTTTTCCCCTCGGGGCTGGTGTTATACTGGGTCGTCAACAACGTGTTATCGATTACTCAGCAGTGGATTATCACCAAGCGTATCGAAGCCTCGGGCAAGTAATTTCTCCCGGGGTCTGCTCCTAGCGCTATGCCCGCGCCAGACACCATCGCCGCGATAGCCACACCACCCGGTAGCGGGGGAATCGGCATTTTGCGGCTCTCTGGCCCCGCGGCTCTCGCGATCGGCGAGGCCATCAGCGCCAGCAAAATAAAACCCGGCAGGATCCAGTTCCGTCGCTTTTTCGATGCCTCGGGCGAGGTGCTCGACCATGGACTTTGCCTGTATTTCAAAGGCCCGCATAGTTTTAGCGGCGAAGACAGCGTGGAAATTCAGGCGCATGGCGGCCCTATTGTGCTCGATATGCTGCTGCAGCGACTATGCGAGCTCGGGGCCCGGTTAGCCCGGGCTGGCGAATTCTCGGAACGCGCATTTCTCAATGGCAAGCTTGACCTGACGCAGGCGGAAGCGATTGCCGACCTGATCGAATCCGGCAGCCGCGCCGCCACCCGCGCGGCCATGCGTTCGCTGGAGGGGCGGTTTTCCGAGCAGGTAAACGCGCTCGTGGCTGAAGTAATCGATCTTCGAGCATATATCGAGGCCGCACTCGATTTTGCCGAGGAGGAAATCGACTTTCTCGACAACGCAGATATCAGTCAGGGGCTTGAGAAATGCATCCGGCATCTGCAGCGCCTGCTCGAGCAGGCGGAGCATGGGCGCACCCTGCAGGAAGGCCTTACGGTAGCGTTGGCGGGATTGCCCAACGCCGGGAAATCCAGCCTGTTGAACTATCTGGCCGGCTATGAAGCCGCGATTGTCACCGAAATCGAAGGCACCACCCGCGACGTGCTGCGAGAGCACATCTCGCTCAAGGGCATCCCGCTGAAAATTAACGACACCGCCGGTTTACGGGAATCGGAAAATCCGGTCGAACAGGAGGGCATTCGCCGAGCCTGGGATGCCATCGCCGGCGCGGACGTGGTTTTATACCTGGTTGATTCGAATAAGGGCCTGAGCGACGCGGATCTGAAGATCATCGAGCAACTGCCCGCCGACAAGCTGCAGAAAGTGTTTAGCAAGCGTGACCTGTTAACCGACGAGCCGATGAACGAGCCAGGGGCGCTTTACATTTCCACGGTAAGCGGCGCCGGGATGGAATCCCTGATCGAACGTATAACCGGGAAAATTTCCGATTACAACCAGGATAATCACGCATTCATGGCGCGGCGGCGGCACGTAGACGCCTTGTTGCGGGCGCTGGACTGCATCAAGCAGGCGGCCGACACTTTCAGCACCACTCGTTCTGGCGAGCTCATGGCGGAAGATCTGCGCGGCGCTCAACGCTACCTGAATGAAATCACCGGTGAATTTACCAGCGATGACCTGCTGGGCAAGATCTTCTCCGATTTTTGTATTGGAAAGTAAATCTGCGCAAGCATCCCGAACCGGCTAATCCTACTTCCAAGGGGCTTGCACTTCAGCCGAGGAAATGCGGGATAAACAACTGCAGCAACTCATCCTGTTGCGCGCTGCGCAAGCGCAACATGTCTCGAAACACTTCCGGGCTCTTGATAAAAGTCAGTTCGCCACTCAAGGGGAATACCCTGTCGTAAAGCCGGGATAGCCAGAACCTGAGCGCGCCGACCCGTAGCATCGAGGGCAGCGCAAGGATTTCCTCTCGTTGTAGCGGGCGCTGTTGCTGGTATGCCTCCAGCACCGCGGCCACCCGCGTCGGCTCGAGGTTACCCACCTGGTCGATACACCAGTCGTTCAATAGCACCGCTATATCGAGGACGAAACTGTCCTCGCAGGCGTAGTCAAAGTCGATGATGCCCCCCAGTCGATCACCGACGAAAAGAGCGTTGTCATGGAACAGATCGGCATGGATCGCGCCACGGGGCAGGGAGGCGGTATCGGATTCCTGGTACTCGCGCAGGGACCTGCCGAACAACAGCTTTTCCTCGGCCCCCATATTAGACTCGAGCATATCGCCAATAGCCACCAGCCAATCGATTCCGCGCGGATTGTCCCGATGTCCTTTATAGTCCTGTCCGGCTAAATGAAAGCGCGCCAGTTCGGCGCCCGCCTGGACGCAATGTTCGGCTCGGGGCGCTGGAATTACCGTGCCAGGCATGCGCTGGATAATCGCTGCCGGCCGCTGATTCAGCATCGAGTAGTTATCGCCGCGACGATCTTTGACCGGCGCCGGACATAGCACCGATTTGGCCGCCAGCTGTTGCTGCAATCCGAGCATGTAGTCGAGCTCGTCGTCGCTATGATGCTCGTATAGCGTTAACACGAAATCCCCGCTATCGGTTTCGAGGTAGTAGTTGGTGTTGGTAATTCCGGCTGCAATCGGGTGGAACCCGCGGGATTTGCCGAGTTCGTAACGGTTCAGGAACTGTTCCAGTTGGGCGGGTTCGACGGTTGTGAATACAGACATTAGGTTGGCCAGTTGACAGCGCAAACTGGCGTAGTCGCCGATGCGGCTGTAATATGATCCGGTCTCAGGGTCGGGCAGTTTAACGCATCTATATGAATCAAGAGAAACAAAAAAAGCTGGTGCTGGTGGACGGTAGCTCCTACCTGTTCCGGGCCTACCACGGGTTACCGCAACTGAAAAGCCCGAGCGGTCACCCAACCGGCGCTATTTACGGCGTGCTCAACATGCTGCGCAAGCTGATCAGGGATGAACAGCCAGACCGGGTCGCCGTGGTATTCGATGCCAAGGGCAAAACCTTTCGTAACGACATTTATCCCGAGTACAAGGCGAATCGCCCGCCGATGCCGGACGAGCTGCGAGAACAGATCGCGCCGCTGCACCAGATCATCGAAGCCCAGGGCCTGCCCCTGATCAGCATCGATGGGGTCGAGGCCGATGACGTGATCGGCACCATGAGCCAGCAGGCCACCGAACAGGGATACCGGGTACTGATTTCCACCGGCGACAAGGACATGGCGCAACTGGTCAACGAAAACGTGCACTTGATCAATACCATGAGCAATCACTACATGGATGAGGCGGCAGTGGTCGACAAATTCCAGGTGCGAGCTGATCAGATTATTGATTACCTGGCGCTGATGGGGGATAGCTCGGACAATATTCCGGGCGTGCCAAAAGTAGGGCCAAAGACAGCCGCCAAATGGATTGGCGAGTATGGCGATTTAAAGGGCGTGATGGAGCATGCTTCGGACGTCAAGGGCAAGGTTGGCGAGTACCTGCGCGACTCGCTGGAATTCCTGCCGATGTCTTACGAGCTCGCGACCATCAAACTCGATTGCGAAACCGGTATCGAGATCGATGATCTACAGCCGCAACCGGCGGACAGGGCGGCGCTCGCGGCTTTTTACCGCGAGTTCGGTTTTAGCCGCTGGTACGACGAAGTGGAAAGCGGGGAAGTTAACGACGACAAACCCGCAGTGCCGAAAGTCGCTGCCGATTATGAATGCGTACTCGACCAGGTAAGCTTCGATCGATGGTTACAGCGCCTGCGCCAGGCCGACAGTTTTGCCATAGATACCGAAACCACCAGTATCGATTACATGCAGGCCGAGCTGGTCGGGATATCGCTCTGCCTCGAGGCAGGCACTGCCTGTTACATACCGCTTTGCCATGATTACGAAGGCGTCCCGAAACAATTGGACAAGGCGGGAGTACTGGCGGCGCTAAAGCCGGTGCTGGAAGATCCCGCGATCGGCAAGATTGGCCAGAATATCAAGTACGACGCACATATTTTTATCGGTGAAGGCATTCGTATGCGCGGTATCGCGCATGACACCATGCTCGAATCCTATGTACTCAATTCGACCGCGAGTCGCCACAATATGGATGCTCTGGCAAAGTACTACCTCGATCGCGACACGATTCACTACGAAGATATTGCCGGCAAGGGCGTAAAGCAGAAAACCTTCGATCAGATCGAGCTCGACCGGGCCAGCGATTACGCCGCCGAAGATGCCGACATTACGCTGCAATTACACCAGGTGCTGAACGCCGGGTTGCAGGAGCATGAAAGGCTCGAGGCGGTTTACCGCGATATCGAAATGCCGCTGGTGGACGTATTGCTCGATGTCGAACAGAACGGCGTATTAATCGACCCGGAGATGCTGCAAAAACAGGGCAGGGAGATAGACAAGCAGCTGCAGCAGATCGAGCAGTCGATTTACCAGCAGGCCGGCGCGGTGTTCAATCTGAGCTCGCCCAAGCAAATCCAGGAAATTCTTTTCGACAAGCTGTCATTGCCGGTATTGCGAAAAACACCCAAGGGACAGCCGTCGACCGCCGAGGACGTGCTCGAGGAACTGGCCGCGGATTTTGAAATTCCGGCCCTGATCCTCGAACATCGTAGCCTGAACAAATTAATGTCGACCTATATCGAAAAGCTACCGCTGGAAATCAATGCGCGCACCGGCCGCGTGCACACCTCTTACCAGCAGGCCGTTGCCTCGACGGGAAGATTATCGTCAACCAGCCCCAACCTGCAGAATATACCGGTCCGCACCGCGGAGGGCAGGCGCATTCGCGAAGCTTTCGTCGCCCCGCCTGGTTGCAGGCTGCTTGCGCTGGACTATTCCCAGATCGAGCTGCGTATCATGGCCCACCTGTCCGCCGATGAAAGCCTGCTTAGCGCGTTTGCCCAGGGGCTTGACGTGCATCGAGCAACCGCCGCCGAAGTTTTCGGTACTGGACTGGAGCAGGTGAGCGCCGATCAGCGGCGCGCCGCCAAGGCGATCAACTTTGGCCTGATTTACGGCATGTCGGCCTTCGGCCTCGGCAAACAGTTGAATATCGGTCGCAACGAGGCGCAGCAGTACGTCGACACCTATTTTGAACGCTATCCCGGGGTTAAGCGGTACATGGAAGAAACCAAGCAGTGTGCTCGGGACCAGGGTTACGTCGAAACCGTTTTCGGGCGGCGACTGTATCTGCCCGATATCAACGCGCGTAACGCTAACGTGCGCCAATACGCGGAACGCACCGCGATCAACGCCCCGATGCAGGGCAGTGCGGCCGATATTATCAAACGCGCCATGATACGGGTCCAGGGCTGGCTGGCTGACCATGGCGATGCCTGCAAAATGATTATGCAGGTGCACGACGAACTGGTGTTCGAGGTCGCCGAAGCTGGAGTAGAGCCTTGTCGCGACGCCATTTCCGGCTTGATGACTGGGGCCGCCGAGTTGGCGGTTGAACTGGAGGTGGATGCCGGAGTAGGCACCAACTGGAACGAAGCCCACTAAATTCGGTGCCTGGCTGCGGCGCTTTCGACGTGAGGCATCGAATTTAATCCCCGCTTCAACTGCCGGTTGCTGACTTAATAATGCCTGCGATAGTGGGCATTTTCAGCCAGGCCGTTGCTGCAGGATCCCCAACAACCAGAGCCGTCTGGCTCTGCCGGAAAATCTCGGCAGGCCCCGGTTCGAATGAACGTTGGCGGGAACGACTCCCCGCCAGATTTTTTTTTGGTTTTAGTGGATCCGGTGCCGCTCCAGGCACGTATACACGGCATGGCAGATGGCGGCAGGGTTGAAAAGAATCGACCAGGCCCCAGATAGCAGAAATCGAAGATATTTAGTATCGCCAGGCTCAGTTAGCCGAGGAACTTAAAACGGTACTGGATGTCTACTGAAGTAGCGCTATAGCCCAGCGCTATGTCCGTTCTCCCTCCTATGAGCGGACAACGATCCGGAAACCCCATCCGGGTCACACGTTCTTCCCTGGCAGTTATCTGCCAGGGTTTTTTTTGTTCGTTTCGGGGGGGCAGGTACCAAGCAGCCACTCCCGGCATTTTTGTTCCAGCTGTTCGAGACCCTGTCGATTGAGTACCGATAACGTTGATACGCTTTGATACGGCGCGATTAGTCGCGCCCGGGTGTCAGTAACCATTTTTGCAGCTGCGGCGCGAGACAGCTTGTCCGATTTGGTCAACAGGATATGCAGCGGTAAACCGTGACCCAGCATGTCGATCAACGCCTGGTCGAGATCGGTTATACCGCGCCGTATATCGACCACGATTACCAGGCCCTTGAGCGCCTCGCGCTGTAACAGGTAGCTCGACAGGACTTCATCCCAATGACCGCGCATTTTTTTCGATACCTTTGCAAAACCATAGCCGGGCAGATCGACCAGGTGCCGTCCGGGATCGAGTTCGAAAAAATTAATTAACTGGGTCCGACCCGGCGTCTTGCTGGTTTTGCAGAGGTTTTTCTGGCGCGTCAGGCAGTTAATCGCGCTCGACTTGCCGGCATTCGAACGCCCGGCGAACGCAACCTCGGCGCCCGAATCGGGCAGCAGTTGCGATAATTCGAAGGCACTGGTTACAAACCTTGCCTGCTTGAAGGAAATACTCATGATTGCAACCGGGTTATTGTTGAACGAGCGGCCGGGGTATGATATACATTTGCGCCCAAAATTTCCGTACGTTTTCCCCCAGGAGAAATAATGAAAGCGAGCCAAATTGGAGCCATCGTGCTGGGCCTGTCCGGCCTGATGACATTCGCCGTTAACGCCGGCGATATCGAAGCAGGTAAAGCCAAGAGTGCCGTATGCGCCGCTTGCCACGGGGTTGATGGGAATAGCACCAATGCCGCCTGGCCGTCGCTCGCCGGCCAGCATGCGACCTATACTTACAAGCAGCTGAGAGATTTTAAGGAAGGCCGCCGCAACAACGCCTCGATGACCGGTATGGTAGCCTTGCTGAACGACGACGATATGAAGAACGTTGCGGCTTACTACGAGAGCCAGCAGCCAAAGTCAGTCGCGTTCGATGCTGAACTGATCGCCGCCGGTGAAAACATTTACCGCGGTGGCATCGCCGAAACCAGCGTTGCCGCCTGCATGGGTTGTCATTCGCCCAGCGGCAAGGGCAACGGCCCGGCGGGCTGGCCGTCGCTCGTGGGCCAGCATTCGGATTACATCGTAACCCAGTTGCAGGCCTTCAAGTCAGGCGAACGTGCAAACGATGCCGGCGAGATGATGCGCAACGTCGCTAGACGCATGTCTGACATGGAAATGAAGTCGGTTGCCGCCTATATTTCAGGTATCCAGTAAATTCATCGGTTCAGCGGGTGTTAACCCGATCCCGGGTAGAATGCGGCTAAACCATTTGCGTTAAATCCTGTCACTAGATGACGGATTTAGTTCAGGAGAATAATATGATCAAGCGTTGGCTCAAGGGTATTGCCGCCCTGATGCTGGTTTCAGGTGCTGCGTTCGCGCAATCGACATTCGTCGATGGTAAGGATTTTCAGACCATTTCGCCCGCGGTAGAGACCTCGCAACCCGATAAGGTCGTCGTCACCGAGATTTTCTGGTACGGCTGTCCGCACTGTTTCCGTTTTGAACCTTATGTCGAGCGCTGGTCTGCCAGCCTGCCCGAAAACGTGGTGTTTGAACAGGTGCCGTCGTCACTGAATCCCCGCTGGACCGAACATGCGCGTGCTTTCTACGCCTTCAAGATGATGAATGCACTCGAACAGGCCCACAGTGCCATGTTCGACGCGATTCATCTCAAGCGCCAACGGCTGACCAGCCTCGATACCATCGCCGAGTTTGCAGCCGGGTTGGGGCTCGACGAGAAGCTGTTTCGTGAAAACTACTTTTCGTTCCCGGTCGAAACCCAGGTCCGAAAGAATATCCAGAAAGAAAAGCGTTACGGGCATAGAGGCGTGCCCGCGGTCGTTGTCAACGGCAAGTACCTGGTATCGGCTTCGCTTGCGGGCAGTAACGAGCGCATGATCGACATCATAAACTACCTGGTGGGCCTGGAACTGGCGCAATAGCCTCGAATACGGCTGGCGCTTACCGGCTTTTCGAAGCCTAGTTGGTAGTCCAGCTGAACCGTGCGATTGCTATGTTGCCCTTGCCGTGGTATTCGAGCGATTCGCATAGATCTCGAATCAGCATGATGCCGCGACCGCTCAACGCGGTGTCCTGCATTTGCAAGAGATCCTGGTTTTGGTAGTCGAATCCTTTTCCGCTATCCTCGATGCGCAGCAAAATGCTGCGTCGGGTGGACTCCTGCTCGACCGACAAATTGAAAATCACGTGGCCGCTATCGAGAATGGCGAGCCGGCTTTCGCGGGTTTGAAAATAGGTTTCGAAGCCATCGGGATCAGCCTTGAGACTCGAGTTCAACCCGAGGACACCGTGATCGAGCGCATTGACATACAATTCGGTCAGTACCGTAAACAGTGATTGTCGCTCGGCTTCGAGCTCCTCCATTTCCATCAGGTAACTGACGAGTATCGGCACCGGGTTGGTTTCGCGCAGGCGACTGCCGTTGAAGCGCATGGACAACTTCCATTCGCCACGGTCGCCCATCATGTGGGCCGAGGGTTTGATGTAATCATGCACCTCGATTTCAGGCAGCACGTCGTGCACGCAGGTGATCTCCACCAGCGTGACATCATCGGCCTGAGCGGTGATATTGCCGCAGAAGTGGTCGAGATCTTCGAAAACCTGGTCGAAAATGCTGTCTTTCGGCGCCCGCGAGATCGACTCGAACAACCGCTCGCTGCCGAACTCCTCGTCCTTTGAATTACGCGCCTCCGTCAGTCCATCGCTGTGCATCAAGATTTTGTCGTTATAAGAAATCGGTGCGTACTGCAGCATTTCCTTCGGATCGATACTGGCCTCGACCCCCAGCGGCAAGCCGGTTGATTTCAGGCGGTATTTGATCTGGTGGGTTTCGCCATCGACGATAAGCACGTCCGGCATGCCGGCATTGAACACGCGTACGTGCTCGAGATCGTGGTTGACAACCACCAGCTGGGCACCGAAAAACATGCCGACCGGCAGCATGGATTTCAATTTCTTGTTGATCCCGGTCAGGATTTCTTCCGGACTGAAACCCTTGGCGGTCATGGCCCGAAATACCTCGGAAACTGGCATCGCCCCGAGCGCGGCGAGTAGCCCGTGTCCGGTAAAATCACCCGTCAGGAAGAACAGGTCACGCGAAGGAGAGTAGGCAGACAACACCATGTCCCCGCTGAAGATACCCGCGGGGCGCACCACCTGTTTCAGGTACCTGTTTTCGATGTTGGAGCTTTGAATCGCGTTGATAAACACCGATTCGGCAATTTCCTGCTCGCGGTGAATCATGCTGTACATGCCCTGGACTTCACGATTGAGTGCTGCGATTCGCTGCATTGAACGAATTTTGCTTTGTAAAATAAGCTTATCGTAGGGCTTTACCAGGAAGTCGTCGCCACCGGCCTCGATACATTGCGCCAGCGCTTCCTCGTCGCTCATCGCGGTAAGGAAAATGACGGGAACGAAATGGTTGGCCGAGGCTGCCTTGATTTGCCGCGTCGCCTCGTAGCCATCTATCAGGGGCATCATGACATCCATGAAAATGATGTTGGGATTTTCCTGATGGAACAGGTCGATGGCTTCCTGGCCATTGACGGCTTCGATCGTCTGGTAACCCTGCTTTACCAACAGCGATTTCAAGATGAGTCGATTGGTCTTCTCGTCGTCGACGATCAGGGCTTTGCCGAGGCCGGGATTAATCATATTTGAATGCGGGCCGGTTGCAGGGGGTGGTCATACTAACCGAGTACGCGGTGATCCTTGTCTGCTTACCCATGTTGTTTAGTACAAACGGCGCTGAAATCAAGCCAGTAAGAGGGCTAAGACAGTACAGTCAATCAGGCCAACCGAGCTTCTGCGCCAGACCTGAATGGCGCTGGGTAAGTCTCTCGATGGCACTGGTGATGGCCAGGTCCGAGCCGTGCAGGATAAATTGTCGCCGGGCCCGGGTGACGGCGGTATACAACAGTTCGCGTGACAGGACCTCCGAGTTCGGATCCGACGGTAATATCAGCAACACGGAGTCAAACTCCGATCCCTGCGACTTGTGAACGGAAGTGGCCCAGGCGGGCGTGAAACCGGGTAGCCGGTTGACCGACAGGTCGCGGATTCCCTGGTTCGCGTCGCGGAAGCAGGCGCGTAAGCTGTTGCCGAATCGCCAAAGGATGCCGGTATCCCCGTTATAAAGTCCGAGGTCATGTTGATTGCGCGTAATCATAATCGGCAGACCCTGGTACAGTTCGGTTTCGGGCAGGTGGTTTCGGGCCAGCATCGCGTTCGAAATCGTGCGATTCAAAGCATCGACGCCGAGCGGTCCACGGTTGGTGGCGCACAGCACCCGGGTGCTGTCATAGCTGTCGAGTGCAAGAGCGGGTGTGTCGCTGTCGAAAATCGACTGGTAGGCCTCGTACAGCCAGCCGAGTGCGTCGGCATTCAGGCGATCGGGTTGCTCGACATACCGGCGTAGCCCGCGCTGATTCTGCCGCAGGAGATCGAGGGCCTCATCATGCTGGCCCTGGTTGACCAGCCTGGCCAGCTCGCCGATGGCGGTTTTCTTGTCAAAGCGATAATTGCTCCCCAACAGGGCGATCGCCGCCGCGAGATCGGGCGCGCCCGATTCCAGCGCGAGACCATGACCGGTGATGTCACCGAGTACATTGCCAGCCGCGACCGAGGCCAGTTGATCGCGATCACCCAGCAGAACCAGTCGCGCTTGCCGCGGTAACGCGGTGAGCAAGTGATACATTAACTTTAAATCCACCATCGACGCCTCGTCGACGATCACGCAATCGAAGGGCAGCGGGTGCTGCTCGTTGTATTCGAATCCCTGGCGTCTGACGCCCAGCAGGCGATGCAGGGTTCGAGCCTGGGATGGGAACCTGTGCTTGATCGACGCGTCGATATCGAGCGTGTCGATTCGAGCTCTAATCGAATCCAGCATGCGTGCCGCGGCTTTGCCGGTCGGAGCCGCCAGTGCGATTCGCAAGTCGGGATTCAATGCCAGCAACAGCGACAGAATTCGAACCACGGTCGAAGTCTTGCCGCTACCGGGTCCGCCGGAAATAACGCTAAAGGCCTTGTTCACCGCGGTAAGTACGGCCTGCCGCTGATCTCCGTCTATGTCTGTCGCCTGGCCAAACATACTGTCGAAGGCGGCGCAAGCGGCCGGGTTTTCCGGTTCACCGTGATCGCCGAGCAGCTGCTTGATCTTTGCCGCAATTCTGTCTTCGTAATGCCAGAACCGGTTCAGGTACAGGCGGTTGCCATCGAGCGTCATAGGGGCCGCATCACCGGCACCGCCGACGCAGGCATTGGCGCGTAATCGTTCGCACCAGGTAGCAGGCGATTCACCCAGCGGGATCTGTGTAGCATCGATGGTATTGCTGTGGAACATCGGCTTGCCGCCCAGTTCCGCCAGGTTGATGCAAACGCTGCCCTGTTGGTTCGCCTCGCATAGCAGGGCCGCACTGAGGCAAAGCGGGTCGTCGATCGGCATACCTGATTGTGCGGCAATGAATTTGGCAAAGTGAAAACTGAGCCAGCTAATATCGCCGTGACGCGCCAGGTGATAGAGCAGCTGCCTCATATCGCCAAGGAACCGCCTGGCGTGAACATCAGTAATCGCTCCAGCGCGTCCAGTTTGGCGGCATCGGCCCGTTCGAAGTGAACCCCGCCGAGAGGGCCGCTTTGCGGGCGCATGGCGCGCAGGAACAGGTAATAGCACCCACCAAAATGCTGCTCGTAGCTATAGTCGAGCAGGCGTTGTTGCAGGTATCGATGCAGCGCGATCGAGTAGAGCAAGGCCTGCAGATCGTAGCGTCGATCGAGCATCGCACGCGCCAGGTGATGCGGACGGTAATCGTCGAGGCGCGCGCCGAGAAAATTACTCTTGTAGTCGGCGAGATAGTATTTGCCCTGGTATTCGAACACCAGGTCGATGACACCGGTCATCAGGCCGCGGAATCGTGTTGCGCCTATTGGCTGCAGCGGTTGCGCCACGTCCTGTTGCAGCAGCGCGTTCAGAGCATCGACATCGAAATGATCGAGCGCAAAATCGAACTTAAGCTCGTTGAGCCGATTTTGCCTGGCCAGGCCGTCAAGCCGCAGGCCGGTTTGATCGAGCTCGGTGGATACGATTAGCTGAAGCCAGTGCGCCAGTGTTTGCTGCTGATCGATGCCGTTGACACCGTAAGCCGGGGCCCGCTGCGCGATCAGGCGAGCGCCCTGGGATTCAATGTCCCGCTGGAAATCGAGGTGTTCGAGCAACTCGTGCATTAGCAAACCAATGTGACTACCAGCAGGGAAATCGAGAATCGCGTCACCCTGCGATACGCGCTCGCCCTCGACAGCAACCTGGTGCACGTCCCGGGTGAGCCCGCTGAAGCTGTTGATGCGCCAGGCCGGGCCCATCTCCCGGCTAAACAAGCGCGCTTTCAGAGCTTCCCCCGGCGTCTTTGTCGGTGGACTGGAGGCTATCTCGTCGACCATGGGCAGCGCGGTTAATTCGATATCGGAACAACTGCGGCTGAAAGTCTCCAGCTGTTCGAGCATGACCGCTGAATCCCTGAACGCCATGGGCAAGGACGAATCGAGGTCCCCGGCGGTTTGCTCTGAATGCAGCAGCCAGCCAAGAGCGCTATGCATGGGCTGACCCTTGCTACGACCATCGCCGGCGTTTCCCCATACGAGGTAAACTTTCGATCGGGCACGGGTCAGGGCAACGTAGAGCAGTCGCAGATCCTCGGCCAGGCGCTCCTTTTCGGCCAGGTAGGCATGTTGCTCGAAATCGTCGGACCCGAGGTCAATATAGGCACGGTTTTCGTCATCGTGAAAGCGCAGCAGCGCTGCCTTCTTGCTGATCAGTTTGCAGCGCCACAGGAACGGGACGAACACCACGGGATATTCGAGGCCCTTGCTTTTGTGCACGGTGACGATCTTGACCAGTTCGGCATCGCTTTCCAGGCGCAATTCGGCTTCCTCTGCCGATTCGCCCGTCATCTGAAGCCTTAACCAGCTCATCAGGGCGTCAATTCCGGGACTGAAGCGCGACTGTTGCTGCAGCAGTTCGCCGAGTTGCGCGAGGTTGGTGAGCCTGCGTTCGGCCTGCTGTTGTTGCGCCAGGGCGGTGCCGAGGTCGAGCAACTCGAACATTTGCTGAAACATGGCAATAAACCCTGAATTGATCCAGCACCGATGCAAAGACTGCAGGCGATCAACCCAGTGCTGCCAGCAGTCGTCATCATCGATATCAGTCGCCAGGGCAAGATAGTCGAGATTGAACAGGCTGCAGGCGCGCGCGCGGCGTTGGCATCGACTGTCGAGCGGATGAGCGATGCCTTCGAGCAGCAGATAAAGCCCCTGTGCCTCGTCACTGGCGAATACCTTGTCATGGCCGATGGAAACCGAGCCGATGCCAGCCGCGCTCAGGCAGGCACGAAGTTCTTCGCCCTCGGCGTTCTCTCGCACCAGGATGGCGATATCGCCACTTTGTAGCGGGCGGCCCTCGATACTGGCCTCGTTGCCGGGATCCAGCAAGGCCACGATTTCGGCCACCACGGCCTGGTTCACCTGTTGTCGGGTAATAGCCATGGTCTGGGTCTTGCCGTTGGGTTGCAACGGCAGTTGCCAAAGTGTCATCGATTTCGCGTTCTGACGCTTGAATGACAGCTTGGCCGAATCGTTGATTGCCGCCGCCTGCGCCGGTGTAAATTCGATCGCGTCACTGTAAACAAAGGCCTGCGCGCGCCGCGTAAAGATCGCATTAACCGCATTTACCAGCCCGGACTGCGAACGCCAGTTGGTCTGTAACGCGTGGATTCCAATCCCGGGAATGCTCCGGGCCGCGATATAGGTGAAGATATCGCCGCCGCGGAAACTGTAAATGGCCTGCTTGGGGTCACCGATCAAGGTCAGGCTGATGTCGGGTTGTTCGAAATACAGCATTCGGAAAATATCGAACTGCACGTTGTCGGTATCCTGAAATTCATCGATCATCGCTACCGGGAAACGAGCGCGTAGACGCTGGGCCAGGTGCGCGCCGGATTTATGCCGCAGGGCCGACAGCAGCAGGTCGAGCTGATCCTGGTAGCCAAGCCTTCCCTGTGACTGCTTCAATTCCGCAACCCGTTTACTGGCATAGCGATGCGCCTCATCCAGCGCGCGGGCCTTGAGTTTGCGGATAACCGACTGGAAGCGCTCGTCCTCGGTATCGATGTCGCTGAAATCCTCCAGCAACTGAGCCAGGCCAGGCGCAATTTCAGGAACCAGGCGATCATGGCGATGCTGGCGCAGCTGCCGGTGCCACTGCAGCAGTTTCTGCAGGCCGGGAACAGCCTGGTTTAACAGGTCCCAGGTCCTGCTGTTCAGGGGATAGGTATTGCGTCGCCACCAGTCTTTCAGCGCGCTTTCCCAGTAGTCATCGTCGTTGCTGATAATTTCGGATTCAAATATGCGGTTGCTGAGCAGCGCATGATCCTGTAGCGCGGCGTGACAAAAGCCGTGAATGGTCGAAATCATCGCTTCGTCCATGCTGCGCAGCGCGTACTGAATTAGTCGCTCCTGTTGTAATTGTTGCTCGGGGTCGAGGGCCTGGTGTCGCTGCACTAACAGGTCGAGGAATTCATCGCCGCAGGTCTCGCGGGATTGCAGCGACTTCAACGCCTGGTACAGCCTGGCATGGATACGCTGATGCAATTCGTCGGTCGCGGCATTGGTGAAACTGACCACCAGGATTTCCGAGGCTTGCCGGCCCGCCAGGATATGGCGCAGGTAGAGATTCGCAATGGTGTAGGTTTTGCCGGTGCCGGCGCTGGCTTCAATCAGGCTGACGCCTGACAGGTCGAGATCGAGGCTGCGCCGGGCATCGAGGATAGTCGCCCTGTTCACAGTGCCTCCCTCCGTTCCAGCAGCCTTGCGTAGAGTCGGTTGGCGTAGCGGTCGAAATCGGGGCTGCCGACGGGCATTGCGTGCCCACCGCGCAGCACCAGCCGGATATAGGGATTGTTGCTGTCGCCGCCAAGGCTGTGCGTGTTTTCAAAGGGTTGCAAGGCCCTTGCCAGCGCCCTGGTCTTGTCGGGTTCACTGGCCCAGATATAACTCGCATCGGGAAATACCGGCAACGGCAAAGCCATGCCCTCGCCATAGAGTCGGCAGTAATCGTCGAGCTGCGCCCGGGCTTCGGATGCGGGTAATTGCGGGATGCGCCAGCTTTTATCCTTGCTCAAAAGCAGGCTGTATTCCCCTTGTCGCCATAATCCGGCAGCGCATACGGCGAGGTGATCTATCCACAACGAGAGTAGCTGGCGGCCCTTGAAACTGCCGCCGTGGTAGTTCATCAATCCCTTGCCCGGATAGTAGTTGGTCACCGATCCGTCGAGCTCGCCAGACGCATCGGCTTTGAGCTCGATCATGAGACGTCCGGGTTCGATACCGCGATACTCGTCCAGCGCCTCGAACCAGCCAGCCTGCTCCTGCTGAATCTGTTTTATCTGCGCCGCCGCGGCATGCCCGTGGGCTAACAGGCCTTCGGCCAGTAACCGATCAGCGCCATCCTCGCGCTCGTTCAGTCGGTCGCTTGCCAGTTGCTGTTTCAACTGCCATTGTTCCAGGTAGGACAAATCGAAAGTCTCGTCATCGCCCGGGACCTCGTCTTCGCCGAGAAAAATACCGAGGCGCTGCCTGAAAAAATACTGGATCGGGTTGCTGATAAAACCTCGGATTTGCTCAAGCTCGACCGCGGCATCGGCCGGTCTTTCTGGCAGTGGTTGATGTGGCCAGGGCTTGCTGCCCGCAGGCGGTGGCTTTGCCAGCTGGCGAGAGACATCGCACCAGTATTGCCGATAACTGAATCCCGGCGACTTGAAACAATCGCTGGAAAAGGGCTGCATGGGATGCTCCCGGGTCAGTTGCTGGCTGAATCGCTGCCCGTCGTCGGCGCTGGCAAATCGCGTATCGACAAAATCCAGCAGTTCCTGCAGCAACACCGAGGGCTGTTGCTGGCTATTGTCCCTGAGACTGCGACCGATATAGCTCAGGTACAGTTTTTCCCTGGCGCAGAGCAGGGTTTCCAGCATCAGGTAACGATCTTCACCGCGCTTGCTGGGATCTCCCGCCTGCGGTTGCGATGACATGATTTCAAAATCGCTCGGTGGATCACGGCGCGGGAAATCGTTGCGGTTCATCCCGAGCAAACAGATGATTTTGAAAGGAATGCTGCGCATCGGCCGCATGCCGCAGAAAGTGATGCCACCCGAGTAGAGCTGTCCGCGTTGTTCACTGGTCTTCAGCAATTGTTGCATCAGGTAGACCAGCAGGCGCGGAGATAACTCGAGTTCGCCGGCAGCCTGGATCTGGCTGATCGCATCGCGCACCTGTTGCATGCGTGATTCGCGTGGATCGGTCTCGAGGAAAAAATCATCGAGTAGCTGCATCAGTAAGACCTGCCATTCCCTGGCGCCGTGGCTAGTGTCGAGGCGTTCGCGCCAGCGTTGCAGGCGATCGAAAAAATGCCAGAAGCGCCCCAGCGCAACCGCGTCGGTATCATCGCCGGCGGCCAGCGGCGCAATCCCGCGCCAGAGATCTTCACCAGCGAGCGCGAAGCCGGTAAAAAACCGGTCCCGTGTCTGTTGCCAGGTATTGCCGGGTGTTGGCGGCAAGTCGAAATCGGTCTTGTGCTCGGCGTCTATGCCCCAGCGCGTATGCCCCAGCTCCACCAGCCGCTGTATTTCCGCGAGCGCCTGGTCGTCGAATTCGAATCGCTGTCGAATCGAATCGTTGTCCAGCAGGCCGAGTATCTCGCTGCTGGTAAAGCGGCTCTGCGGCAGATTCAGCAACTGCAGGAATGTCATTACCAGTGGATGCTCGTCGACGAGCGTAATATCCGAAATGTTGCAGGCAATGCTCGAGTGCTGAAACACGGCCTCGATATAAGGCGCGTAAGTCGCGATGTCCGGCACCATGACCAGTATATCCTCCGGATGCAGGTCGGGATCCTGCTCCAGCATCGCCAGCACCTGGTCCAGCAGGACCTCGCATTCCCGCATTGCACTATGGCAGACATGGACGCTTACCGATTCATCGGGCTCGAGCGATTGCGACGCCGGATCCAGGTTGAATATCGAGCGCTGGATGTGACCCAGTAGACTGTTGTCCTCGGGTTCGGTGAACAGGTCGATATCGATGCTGCCGGTGCTGACCCGGGACAATAAAAGATCCTGGAAAACCTGGCCCTGACGTCCCCAGGATGCGAGCAACTCGTTGCCGGCCTCGAATAACTCCTGCTGCTGGGGTGATGCGAGACGTCGGCGGGATTTCTGTTTTTCGTTTTCAAGATCTGCCCAGTACTGGTCGGAAGGGCTGTGCAGATACAGGTTCAACTCCATCAGCGGCGCCAGCGCGCTTAGCACGTCGAGGTACAGCGGTGGCAGGCTCGAGAGCGCAAACAGGCTGACCCGCTGCGGCAGCCCGGGCACGGACTGGTCCCGTTCCAGTAATCCGATCAGGGCGGACATGGTTGTAACCCGGTGGGCGATGTCGCGGCGCTCGACCAATGCTCTCCACAACAGCGCCTGCCAGTGATTGTCTTCGCCCCCGGACCAGGCCCGAACGAGCTGTGGGCGATACGCCTGGTAGCGGTCGAAACTATCGGCGATGCGCTGTGAAAGTTGCCAGCGCTTGATGCCGGAGTCATCGTCCTCGAGATAGGTTTGCAGGGTCCCGAATGCAGGCTGATGGAGCAGTTCCGGTAACAGGCCGAACACCTGCCAAACCAACGCCTCGCGCGAATAGGGATCCTGCGGGGGCAGGTCTGGCAGCACCGAAGCCGCCAGCTGCCATACCCATTCTGCCACCATCGGGTAATCGATATTGGCCGCGACACCCCGCTGCTGCGCGGTGCGCAGATTGAGCCAGCGCCCCATCGCGAAGGTTGGAACCACGATGACTTCCTGCGCGAAAGGATCGGCCAGGGGCATCGCTGCCAGGTGCTGCGTCAGCCTCGTTTGCAAGGTCTCGACACGGTTCGAGCTTAAGATGGTTAAAGCCATGGCCGACAGATTACCGGTGGAAGCCGATGATTATAAACAGATCGCGGCTCACAGGATGAGCCCGCGTAACGCACAGCGCCGCGAAGTATTCAAAAATTTAATTGATTACCCCGACAGATTGCATAACATTGTAGCCGGATTAGATTATTATTGTCAGATTCCCAACGGTAGAAATAATACGCGGACCCCATGGCAACCGCTACCAACACTAGCCCAGCACCAGAGAACGGCGATCGCCGCAACGTCGATTCCATCGAGTACGTTTACTACGATGGTTACTGGATCAGATATTATGCGCCGCTACAGGACACCCTCGCGAATCGCAAGCGCCTTATCGATAGTCTGACCCGGCGCGCGTTCCATCACACCGAGGCCGGCATCAACACTCCGGGCAAAAGCCTCGACCTTGCGCGCGAAGCCTACGAAAGCGAGACCGATCCAGAGCGCAAGCGGGTTAACGCGGCCATGCTGGCCGGCGCGTTGTTTAATCGCGCCACCGACCTGTTTACCTCGATCGTAGATCTGGGCGAACTTGGCGTTCAGGTCAGCCACAACAATGAACTGATGCGCGAGTGCAGCGACTGCTTTCAGGAGGCGCTGACGCTGGGGCAACAGGTCAAGCATCACAGTGGCTGCGAGGGTATCGACGAAGTCTGGGGGGAGCCTTTCAAGGCCTTCACCATGCCGGTGGCGGATTTTTACCAGTCCCGGTTTATCAAGATCGCGCAAAGCATGCGCGACATCGACATGATTGCGGATTGCATGATAGAAGTGTTTTGCAGCCGCGAACTGTTCGCCGAACTCAAAGAGCTGATTGTCGACTATGCCTCGGCCGCCCGGCAAACCGCGGAAACCATGAAAAAAGATCCGGCTATTTTTCGCGTATGGCCGAGTTTCGTTGCCCTGGGAGAGCGGCTCGACGCCTTCAAGCCCGTCCTGCCCGACGATGCCGACCAGATGCTGCGCATGCGCGTGGCCTATGGCCGCGACCTGATCCAGGAAGGACGGCGTCTGATCAGTTATGTCGCCAGCGCGCGCGTGCCGATGCCGAAAAGCAGCCAGGCCTATATCCAGAAGTGTATGCGTTACAACCGGGCATCGTTGCCCTGATTCACGTATCATCAGCCTGACGACACAGCAGTAATTTACCTATGGCAAAGAAATCCAGGGCGGACGGTAATCCGAATATTGTAAAACTGTGGCCAACCACGATGCTGGCAAAGCGGTTCGCACATTATCAAAAAGTAAATCCGGCCCTGCTGGAGCTGTTCTACCAGCACCGTGACCGCGAACAACGCAGCCCGGAGCAGGCCTATGCCAGTAAGGATGACCTGCTAAGCCAGTATCCGCTGCACAAGGAGTTGAACGAGCTCGCCGAATTCATCACCAAGGGCATTGTCGAGGTGGCGGCCGAGGCCAACCGCGGGTTGTGGCGGGAAGGCGAAAAGGTCAGCGTCACGCTGACCGGCCTCTGGTTCCAGATTTCGAATGGTTACTCGTTTCACGAAATGCACGTGCACGGCAACTGCTCCTGGTCGGGGGTCTACTACGTGCAATCCGGCGCTTGCAGCACTTCGCCCGAGTCGCATCGCGGCAAGCAGCCGAACGGGGTGACACGTTTTTATGGTCCGCACGTGGAACACATGGCAGGTGGATTCGGCGATTACGGCAACCTTTACCTGCACGACAACAACTGGGACTCCTATCCCGAGGACGGCAAGCTTTGCATCTTTCCGTCACATATCAAGCATATGCCGTTTCCCTACAATGGCGACCAGGACCGGGTCATCGTTTCGTTCCATGCGCAGGTGTTTAACTCCACCGGCACGATGGGTTATGAGTACGGCTTCAACAACTAGCCGATCACGTAAACCAGCCCGCTGGCTGCCAGTAGCACTGACGAAAAAGTCAGGTAAATCCTGATTGCCGAGCCTAGCGCCTCGCGGCGCGTGTTATTAGTGCAATACGCGATATAGGCCACCACCGGAATGGCGAACAACAGCAATGCGACCAGGTCGGGCAGTTTCAGCTCTAAAGCCACTGCATGCAATAACGAAAACGCCACCCCCATCGAAACGAGGGTGGCGATAAAACTAACGACCGGGTTTGAAAACAAGCGGCGGCGTTTTACTTCAGCACCGGCATCATGAACTCGGCGTCGAGACCACTGTCCGACCAGCGCGAGGTGACCGTCTTGACCTTGGTGTAAAAGCGCAGGCCCTCCATGCCGTACTGGTTATGGTCGCCAAAGGCCGATGATTTCCAGCCGCCGAAGCTGTGAAAGGCGAGGGGCACGGGAATCGGCACGTTGATGCCAACCATGCCGACTTCTACCTTGTCGGCAAAGGTGCGGGCGGCGGCGCCATTTTTGGTGAAGATAGAGGTGCCGTTACCATAGGGATGATCGGTGGCCAGCGCCGCGCCTTCCTCGAAGGACCCGACGCGCATGATCTGCAATACCGGGCCGAAGATCTCTTCCTGGTAGGACTGCATTTCGGGTTTGACGTTATCGATCAGTGAACCGCCAAGGAAAAAGCCGTTTTCGTGTCCGTCGCAGACAAAGTCACGGCCGTCGACCACCAGGCGAGAACCCTCGTCCTCGGCCATCTGGATGTAGTTCATGACTTTCTGACGATGCTCCGCGGTAACCAGCGGACCCATCTCCAGGCCCTTGTCGAGACTCGCGCCGATGCGCAGTGCTTCCACCCGCGGTTTGAGAATATCGATCAGCTTATCTGCGACTTCATCACCGACACAAACGCCAACCGAGATCGCCATGCAACGCTCACCGGCGGAGCCGTAGGCGGCGCCCATGAGCGCATTGGCAACGTCTTCGAGATCGGCGTCGGGCAATATCAACATGTGATTCTTGGCGCCGCCCATCGCCTGGCAACGTTTGCCGTGCGCGGTAGCGGTAGCGTAAACATACTTTGCGATGGGGGTGGAGCCAACGAAGCTGATCGCCTTGACGCGCGCATC